>Ga0302135_10002781_pt1 | contig 10474 bp, 8 predicted proteins | sample CBN3_surface_MG_FD_203119 | JGI IMG/M metagenome (GOLD analysis project Ga0302135, IMG submission 203119) | Marine microbial communities from Western Arctic Ocean, Canada - CBN3_32.1 | ecosystem: Environmental > Aquatic > Marine > Oceanic | place: Canada: Western Arctic Ocean | collected 2017-09-15 | reverse complement strand
TCCGTAAGAAGACCACTGGTTCTCAATAACGTAGGTGTCTTCCTTCACAACGCTTCCGATGAGTTCATCATCGATGCCCGCGTTGTTGTATGACATCAAAACACGAAGACGCTTACCAACTCGGTTCGCAACTGCCTGAGTCTTGAACTCCTGCGAGTGACCCGAAGTCAGAGCAAATTCACCCTCAATGGCGATCACCTTTAAGGAAGGATCGGCGCCCATCATGTCCCAGAAAGCAGCTTTACCAGCAGCAGTTGCAATACCAACTCCAGAAGGACCACCGTTTACATCGTTCGTGAGGTCCGTGGATTCTGAGTGACCCGACAAAGCGCGAATTCCGCGAATCTTCGCTTGAGCGAATGCAGGATGATCGGTCAGGCCGTTTTCTTCAAGAATGTTCGAAAGCGCACCGGCACCTCGGCGGAAACCGAGTGCGTCGATAGCAAGCATCGAAGCCTTAGGATCAGCCTTGTACTTGTCGTCACCAGTTGCCTTGTGCTTCCGGTCGAGTGCTTCACCCATCAGCATCCACATTGCGTAGGTGACCGGAGCGTTGTGACCGCCGGCTAGCATGAATTTATCCGAGTACGGATGCTTCGGTCGGCGGTAGTCGAATGTCATGCCACCGTTTTCAGGACCAGCCAGGTGAGTCGAGATGGTATATGGCGTATAAGCCGTACCTCCACCGAAGTGACCTGTTTGGTGATAGTTGCACATCAACACAAAGGTCATATCTACCAGGAACCCGAAGTCCTCGAGTTGCTGCTTGTCGTACTCAGGTATCTGAACCGATTTCTCGGTGACGGCCTGATTTGACGCTGAAGTGTGAATAGTGACGGTTGAACTACCGCTTGATGACATGCGTTCCATTACTCCGATTTATGTTCGAATCCATGCGAAAGAGGCGCGCAATTCCTCAATAACAATTGCGTCATAATCGCGTGCGTCAGATTATCTGCGAATCACCGCTCACGCCAGCCCGAAACGACCGTATCCGCAGATTATCGGCCCAAGATATTTCGATTCGGACACTATTTAAGGAGTGGGCAAAGTAAATTAGCATCTCAGATTCGACCGGTTCGCCCACCGACAATATCCAACACTCCCGCGCAACTCGTAAGTTGCGTCTAACGCCCATCTCGCTCACAATCGGTTGCTGTTTTGGGCTGACAAACGCGCACGCGTTCTAAAGCGCTCACGCACATCAGGGCAACCAGTTACGAACATCTGAATGAATAATCCACCGGCTCAAGAGAAGGGCGGAAGAATACTTCCCGCCCGACCCACGAGCTTCATGCCCTTTTCCGAAATCCGAACCAACGTCATCTCCGGAATCGTCGTTGGCATTGTCGCCCTCCCCCTCGCAATCGCACTCGCTATTGCCGTGGGCGCAGCTCCCATCGCAGGTCGGTACACCTCGGCATTCGCCGGTGGATTCGCAGCCCTCTTCGGTGGATCCCGCTACACCATCACCGGTCCAACCGCCGCCCTTGTACCGCTGCTAACCGGAGTCGTAATCAAATTCGGCGTCGAAGCACTGCCGATCGTCGGGGCGATGGCAGGAATCCTTTTGTTCGTAATGACCGCACTAAAACTTGGCAAACTGATGAAGTACATGCCAGGTCTTGTAATCATCGGATTCACAGCAGGAATCGGACTCTCAATTGCATTTGGACAACTCGCCAGCTTCTTGAACGTCACCGGCGTCGATCCCAGCCACGAACACTTCCACGAACGCATGTGGGATCTGATCCAGCACCTCAACACCGTCGGTTGGATCACCCCCCTAATTTGCCTGTTCGCAGTAGCTCTCATGCTTGCATGGCCGTTCGTCCAAAATTTCCTACCGAAGCTAAAGAGCATCCCACCAACATTCATTGCACTGATAGTCGTTTACGTACTGGTCTTCTAGTCGACATCGATACCCCAACCGTCGCAACCCGTTACGGTAATCTGCCCGAGTCGTTCCCGAAACCAAGCTTCGATTGGTTCGACGTAGACCTCCTTATCGCTCTCATCCCGTCCGCAATCGCAGTATCGATCCTCATGGGAGTAGAAACCCTCCTAACAGCCGTAATGGCAGACAACCTTGCCGGAATATCTCGCCGTCATAAGCCGACTAAAGAACTCTTCGGGCAGGGTGTCGCAAACGTAATCGGTCCGCTCTTCGGCGGAATCCCGGCAACAGCAGCGATCGCCCGCACGGGGGCAGGAATTCAGAACGGCGCGACGTCACGACTCTCCGGTATCACCCACGCCATCTTCGTGCTCGTAGCCACGATCGTGCTCGGCAGCCTCGTTGGGCATATTCCAATGACCGTTCTTGCCGCGATACTAATAGTCGTCGCGTGGCGAATCACCAGCGTTCCAGAGCTGATTAAAATGGCGAAAACCGCTCCTCGCCAGGATCACATCGTCCTCTTCTCGACGTTGATAATCACCGTCGACCTCACATACGCCATCGCAGCCAGTGTTTTCATCTCGCTAATCCTGCTTCTCAGGCAACTCACATCACTCGAAAGTGCAAGTAAACTCGAACCAGACAACAACGGCCAGATCCGTCAGGTCTCGGCCGAACTAGGCAAGCTCATGCAGCAGCGTAAAGACATCATTATCTTCAACGCCCAAGGTCTAATTTCGTTCCACCCGGCATTCGAGTTCGAACGACGGCTGCTCGAACACGACACCCGCCCGCTGATCCTCAGAATGAAAGATGTGAAGTACATCGACACCACCGGCCTGATGACACTCAACAGCATCATCAAAGCCCGACACGATCTCGGAGCACGGGTCATGCTTTCGGCGATTCAACCCGGCGTACAAAACAGTCTCAAGAAGTTTGGCGTGCTCGATTTTGTCGGAAGTAAAAACGTGTTTGCAGGCACAGCCCTCGCAATAGCAAGCGTCACCACCGAAGAAGCCGTGCCAGAGAACACGGAATCTGTTGCTGATTCCACTCCAGCAGATACTCAGGGTGAAGTTAATCCAGCGTAGCCAACCGCGGCTGGCCGATCTCACTCGGAATACTCCATCTCAGCTTTCTTGACGTAACCAGCGATGAGGTCATGGCTCGCCAGATGAACGATCTGGTAGTCGCCAGTCAGCTTGTTCACCTCAATGATTGCCCAAATACGCGGCATCGCCAGACTCGCCCAACTCCATGCAACCCACAGTGCCTGCCAGCGCCACCTGAGCCACTGGTCCCTACTGCGAATCTCTCGTTTGACACTGATAGAAGCTCCGATGACGCGGAATGTGTACGACGATTACGGTGTCAGCTCGCGACAACTGGACATCCAACGATCCTATTGAAGCTCCATCAAGGATCCATTGATCTCTTGCAAGTAGATCTGATTCGGTCTTCTCCCACTCATCTTTTGGAACAGGATCACCATCATCGTTTAGTCGAAGCTTGTCCAGCTCGACGTGCGGAATTCCTGTTATCTCTGAGAGCCGGCGACTCAGTGTGGTCTTCCCACTCCCGAGTGGTGCTATCACCAAAATTCTGTTCATCTGAAACCTCCGCCCCAAACAGTAGTTCCGCAGCAGGTCTTGATTTCAAGATAGACACGTGTTGTATGCTCGAAAGAGTAGGCAGGTTGCAATTCAGCGATATCGGCTTATCTAAATTTAGCGTCACCGATAAACCCGGTCCACGCGATGATTCCAGTGCCTCACTCGCCACCAACCTACTAAACACCCAGCCTAAGCAAGTCAGTTTTCGACCGACCGCACCGCCTGAACCGTCGCCCACTTTCCGTCAGGCACCACAGAAAAACACAATTCTTAACCACCTAAATAGCTGTTTTTTGGTGATAACTAGCACTTAAACCGCGGTATTCCGTAACTGTTAGCTAACCTTTGATGTGGGGCGAAGTGTACAAAGGAAGGCTGTTTGTTATTTATTTCACAGCCAGCTAACTTCCCATGCAACAGTTCTCCACGCCAGCACGAATTCGAGTTGAAGTCCTTGCCGGACTCACCGTATCGCTGGCTCTAGTTCCAGAAGCCGTTGCCTTCGCATTCGTTGCCGGAGTCGAGCCACTCGTAGGACTCTACGCAGCCTTCATCGTCGGACTCGTCACATCCGTGACTGGCGGTCGACCCGGAATGATCTCAGGTGCCACCGGCGCACTCGCCGTGGTGATGGTCACGCTCGTAAAAGAATACGACGTTGAATACCTTTTCTTAGCTGTGATTCTTATGGGAATCATCCAGATGGCAGTCGGTGCGCTAAAACAGGGCCGACTCATCCGCATGGTTCCGTACCCGGTGATGCTCGGATTCGTAAACGGACTCGCCATCGTTATCTTCCTCGCACAGCTCGAGAGCTTCAAGATCCCCGGCACCGAGACGTGGCTACCCGGTGGTGATCTCGGAATCATGCTCGGTCTTATCGGCGTGACGATGGCCGTCATTTACCTGATCCCGAAAATCACCAAAAAATTCCCATCTGCGCTTGCAGGAATTCTTGTGGTCTCGGGAATAGTCATCTTCGGGGGAGTGAACACCGCAACTGTCGGCGATATTTCGAGCATCTCAGGAACTCTGCCGGAATTCGGTATGCCAAACGTTCCACTTAACATGGAAACGCTGATGATCATCCTCCCGTACTCGTTCATTCTTGCGGCAATTGGGCTGATCGAGTCACTACTCACCGTATCGCTTATCGATAGCATCACGGAAACAAGAGGTCAGAACAACCGGGAATGCCTTTCGCAGGGCGCAGCGAACATCCTCACCGGCTTCTTCGGGGGCATGGGCGGTTGCGCCATGATCGGGCAGAGCATGATCAACATGAAGTCTGGTGCCAGATGGCGACTCTCCGGAGCGGTCGCTGCACTCCTTCTGCTCGCCTACATTCTCTATGCTTCATCGCTAATCGAACGAATCCCGATAGCCGCACTTGTCGGCGTCATGTTCGTAGTCGTAATCGGTACCTTCTCGTGGTCGAGCTTGCGAATCATTCGAAAAGTACCTCTCTCCGACGCCTTCGTAATGATCCTCGTATCTGCCGTGACTGTCGCCACAGACCTCGCAATCGCTGTCATCGTGGGAGTGATCGTCTCAGCGCTAGTGTTCGCCTGGAACAGTGCCCGCTCAATCTACGTCGAAGAAAGCATGGAGAGCACCGACGAACGCAAGGTGTACACACTTCACGGCCAACTATTCTTCGCATCAATCACCGCGTTCAGAGATCTGTTTCACCCGCCGCACGATCCGACCGAGGTCGTAATCGACTTCCAGCACTCACGTGTGTGGGATCACTCCGGAATCGAAGCAATCGTCGATCTCGCACGGCGATACGCAGCAGCTGACCGAGAACTGCACCTGCTGCACCTCAGCGAAAACTGCCAGCGAATTCTCGGCAAGGCTGATGTCATCATCGACCCCGACCCCGACCGCGATCCCGAGGTCGATCCTTCCTACAGAGTTACCGTCTCAGGCCTCGGCAACTCCGACGGCGGTCACTAGAGTCTCCTCTTCCCGACTCTGATTACCAAGGCCTAAGGCGATTCAATCGCCACAAGCCCCCACCGACAATCCCCCGAACTCCAAAAAAAAGAGCGGCGACCGTATTGGTCACCGCTCTCTCGTCATTTCTTCTTCGGGTCAAACGAGCCAGTTATCTATTTGGTTATCACTTTGTGTAGCCGTCGCGTTTGACTGCGATTTCCGGCTTCTGTGGTTATTTATTAACCGGCTTGGTGATCCCTGGGTGCCGCCTGCAACTTATTGCTGAAGCGGCTTCATAAACCCTTGTGAATCACCCATCCAACTTTGTAAACCATCTTAGAATCCTCTTGAATCAGGAAGATTTATCCGTTGATTTGATACTAGCCCCCAGCGAATCTGCCCAGTCAGATTTGGCGTGGAAATCTTGTGATGCTTTCGCAGGCAATGACCGTCGTCCAGCATCAGTTTTCATCGTAACTCCGTGCTTCCACTAGGTAGTTTCCACGATGCGGCCACCATAGTTTCACCTAACAATAGATAGTGCTCGTACCAACCTGTATTGAACTAATCACTTGGCAGCAACCCGTGAACACGTTGTTTTTGAACGCCATATCTTCTAAGTCGCTAACTCTCGTGGATCAACTCGAGAGTCAGGGGTATCAGACGACGATCGCCAATTCATTTCAAGCAGCGGTTACATCAATTGAAAGCCAATACCCAAGTCTGATCGCAATCGATGCAAGTCTCGAATTCGGATCTACCGATGCCTTGTTGCACATCAGGAACATGTATGACGGTGAAATCACTGTTCTCCATACCGTGATTTCACCCTCTACAAAACCATTTCTTGAACATCTTGGAATCACCAAAACGGTCCGTTCATCCGAAGACATCCTGAGCCTTATTCCAGCCGAACACAGAGCGGCACAGTCTACCGACGCTGCTTAGGTGGCCGACGCTCCTGACTCACGACCTACCAGACCAAGAGTGACCCACACGATCGGACCAAGCACACCAACGTTCGTCAGTGCCGCCGCTGTCGAGGCAAACCCGACTATCGAGATCACGCGCCCAGGCCACAGCGGCAATCCACCGAATTTTTCAAACACAAGGGCGAAGTTGTACCAACAGACTGCATACGCTAACGCCGCCAGTCCAAGAAGAAGAATCGCGAGAACCGAGGTTTCTGTGACGCGATACATGAATCCCGCGAACAGCAGAACTACACTGGCGATCCCTGACCAATTCCTGACTAATTGCACTGAAAATCCATGTGTCGGCGGTTCGAGTCCGCCCCTCGGCACCATTCTCCCAGACTAATGTTGATGAGGCTATCGCAGTAGTGGAGACTCCGAACTAGTAGGTGAGTTTTACCGACAGCATTTATCCTCCACCCGGCGGCCTGCCTCCTCCACCCGGCGGTCTGCCTGCCCCACCCGGCGGTCCGTCTCCTCCAAGTCCATTTGTAACAGAATAGCTCTCTTCGTTGACGATGCCTTTGTAGCAGAGCGGGAAGTATGGGAATCCCAGATCACCTTCACCATTGTTGAGTGTCGAGTGATAGTGATACATGCCAGTGGGTGCTTCTGGCGTAGTGCCGAAGTGGCCATTGCATTCATCAAGATCACCTAAATTCTCAACAAACTCGTAGTCACCTATGCCGCCGTACCCGTCCTCACCAACTTTCAGACGGTATGAAGCAGTCATCTCTAGCACTGCACCAGACGAATCTTCCTCGTACGTGCTGTAGATCGGGAAGCCATCGAAAGCGAACCCAATTATTTTCGAAACCACCGACGACACAATATCGAGAGCATATCCAGAAATGCCCTGACTATCTTCATGCCAGTGCATGCAATTGGAATCGTAGTGATAGTGGTACTCGCCACCAGGACCGGAGTGACCACCACAGACACCTAGATCAATTTCTTGGCGATCTTCGACGAAGTAACCGTACTCCAGGGCCACGGCATCACCACCTGGCCCTTCTTCAGGACCGTAGATTGCCACGCCTGTCACCGTGAAAGCCACGGCTCCACGTTCAGGCGCCATTACTGGCTCATCAGTCGAAAGTTCTGGTTCCAATGGAATTGTCCAGACGCTGTTTTGATCACTGGCACAGCAACCAAGCGTCGATTCGAAATCATGATTCGGTATTCCGGTTGAGGTAATTACGAGATTATTCCCAGCCACCTCAATAGATACAGAGCAACTCTGCGTTCCACCCGTGGTTAGGTCTGTCGACTCAACGGTCGAATCCTTGCATAGCCAGATGTTTGACCAGTTTTCCGAAATGTAGGTAATTTTTGCTGAGGTATCGGTCTTGTTGGCAGTCACTAGACTCGGACTTGGTATCACAATTGGAATCCTTGTAGCGGTTATCTGATTCCCGTTTGCGTTGACCGTATGAGCTGTGCTCGGCGGAACGACCATTATCGTCGCCGTGGGGGGAGGATTCGAACTCGAAGACACGGCTGGCTCAGTGGCAATTTCATTGGAATCCCCCGCAGGACTGTTTGGTGTTGTTTCGACGGTGTCGTCGATTACAGAGGGGGTAGATTGACTCTGAATCGATGATTCAGCTTGGGTTGCCGGAATTGTACCTGTCGCTACTGCTCCACTTTCACAGGCGATTAAACTAGTTGCCAGAATCGATACCAGTCCGAGCAAGAAAACCTTCATCATGTTCCTCGATTACAAATGTTTGTTCATGATAATTTATTGGAAGATGAACAATTTTGGTGACAACCCAGACCCAGGTGTAAATCTAAACACCCAAGTTGAACTTAATAAAATGGTGACGAGGGCGGACTCGAACCGCCGACACATGGATTTTCAGTCCTGTCCAATGACTCGATAAATGGCTTCCTAGATGATCGGATTTCAAGAGGGCTTTCAGTTCAGGTTAGCTGTTTGAAGCTATATACCCCCCCAACTAATTGATCACACTGTACGGTGATCACTCCGACCTACGGTTGCCATGAATTCTCGACCGTATGCACTCATAAAGGTCGGGATGTGAGTGTAGTGATAGAGAATTCCGTCTTCGGTGTTCTTCAGTGCTTGTTCGGCTGCACCCGGAGTTCCTGAAGCGTGTCCTGCAGCATGAATCCTGTCGAACGTTTCCTTGACGACCTTCTGCACGTCGGGACGACCGTTTTCACCGGGGTGCCCCATCGACTGGGCCAGATCGGTTGGCCCGATAAAGAACACGTCGATGTCGGGAACAGCAAGAATCTCATCAAGATTTTCTACAGCTGCAATGTCTTCGATCTGAACACAGACCAGCATCTCTCGGTTTGCAACTTTCACGTACTCGGAAGTTGGTGAACCCCATCCGAAGTCGGCCATGCGCCCACCACCAAGTCCCCTCAGCCCTTTTGGGTGATACAAGCACGCTTCAACAACCGCCCGTGCTTCCTCCGCAGAATTTACGTGAGGAACTTGTACTCCCATAGCGCCACGATCAAGATATTTGTTGATCGTAGCAGAGTCATTATTTTCGGGTCGAACTATTGGAGTGATTCCCCTAAGTTCGGCAGCCATGATCATCTGACCAATGTTGTCGGGGGTTATCGAGCCATGCTCAGCATCAAGCATTACCCAATCGAATCCCAACTCGCCGATCATTTCGACAATTTCGGCGGAAGGAAATTGAACAGATACCCCGTACGCAGCCTTTCCTGACTTTATGAGGCGCTTCATTCGGTTTTCTTGAAGTTGTGTCATCTGACTGTTGGCGCTCCAAAAGGTCGATCTAAGGGACAAGATTTGTGAGTTAGCGTATCTACTGCGGCAATGGCTTCGTCAGCATCCATCCCCGAGCATATCGCAAATCAGTTTACGGGTCGGTGTGTCCCGCATACCTCTGGACTGATCAGTCCGGACTCTAGTCCGTTGCATAAGTGGAGTCGCCACATGGTGAAACTGTGATTGTCTCCACCATCATCCTCGCACTCAAAGTGTCACGGTTGGCTTGTAATGTTCCAAGGCATCCTCAGAACCAATTTGGTGCGCATAAAGTCGAGTCATGTCTAAAGTGGAGTGGCCTAGAAGAGATTGCACGTGGAACAGGTTCATGCCGTTCCTGATCGCTTCACATGCGAACAATCGCCGAAACGAATGAGCGTTGCATCTGATTCCAGTTCGCCTACCCATAGCGACCAGCAGCGACGAAAATCCAGTCGCAGAAATTCCCAGCAACTGTTCATTCGCTTCCCTAGTGTGTATCCAAGATTTCACATGTAATGCTGTGACATCTCCGAATCTGACAACTCTTCGTTTTTTACCTTTGCCCACAATGCGAATCGTCTGCGTAGGCATATCCAGATCATCAATCTGAACGGATGCAAGTTCACTTCTTCGGATGCCAGTGTCCGCTAATAGCGTGACAATAACTCTTTGAATATCTGTTTCACACTTCTCTACTAGCTGGTGGAGCTGCTCGATAGAGAGCGTGTAGCGATCAGCATTTGGTACTTTGACGGATAAGTTCTTGCAAGGACTTACTGCGATGGGTTCTGTCAGAACTCACTGTCGGGGCAGAATAGGATCGTTCCTCATCTACAGAGGAGATCTGTTCATGAGGAACGAGGCTGTCTGTCTGTGTCCAAGAAAAAACATCGGGCTTCGCTGAGCTTTTTGGTTTGATCCGGAACGATTTTTTAGAATTTTCGTCCAGGAAACATCTGGGTTCAATCAACCCTCGGTCGAGAGGAAGCTCCCTTCGCTCGCCGTGCAATCTGTGACAGTCGGCGAATCCGGCTCAAATTGCCTCTCTGGGAGCGCCTAAACGCCTGAATTCTGCCCAAGCTGACACATTCCAGCTCGTAATTGTTCGGTCGTGAGTGTGGGAAGCTCGATCTTTTCAGCTTCGTTGAACACCACAGATGACGCCTCTTTTCCAACCAGTTGTTGTCAAAACTGTTGTCAAAACAAAAATCGGTCAGTCCCTGTGACCTGCCCCCGATAGCGTTACCACTTATTATCTCGGATTTACGACCAACTGAAGCCTGGG
>Ga0302135_10002778_pt1 | contig 10481 bp, 9 predicted proteins | sample CBN3_surface_MG_FD_203119 | JGI IMG/M metagenome (GOLD analysis project Ga0302135, IMG submission 203119) | Marine microbial communities from Western Arctic Ocean, Canada - CBN3_32.1 | ecosystem: Environmental > Aquatic > Marine > Oceanic | place: Canada: Western Arctic Ocean | collected 2017-09-15 | reverse complement strand
GATATTTCATCAGCCAGTAGTAAATTACCTGTTGAGTCACGTCCAAATTCGAGTTTAAAATCAACGAGGAGCAGACCGCGTGGTGCCAGCAATTTCAATAGACAGTCATTGACAGCTAATGCCCGCAGACGCAGCTCATTTAATTCTTCAACAGACGCTAATCCGAGAGTCTGGATATGAACATCAGCCAATAGTGGATCTCCCAGATCATCGTCTTTGTAATAAAATTCCACAATCGGTTCCAGTAATTTACGTCCCTCTTCCCAACCAAGACGTTTACTCAATGAACCTGCGCAAATGTTACGTGTCACAACTTCCAACGGTACAATTTTAACACGTTTCACCAATTGTTCTGTGTCCGATATTTTTCTCACAAAGTGACTAGGAATCCCCTCTCCTGCTAAATAGTTGAAGAAGAAAGAAGTAATTTCGTTATTGAGCTGGCCCTTGCCTTCAAGTTGTTCAAATTTTTCTCCATTGAAAGCAGTGGTGTCGTTTTTGTAGGCAACCCTGACAATATCCGCATCATCTGTGGAAAATATTTTTTTGGCTTTGCCTTCGTAGAGCAGTGTTTCGGACATAATATTATTTAGGTTTTTGACAACCGCTGGAGTGCGAAGACAGATAAAACAACTTAAATGTTATCTGCGTTTCGGCCGGCTGATTTTTAAAGCATTTTGCTAAGCAGATCTGGATCCCAAACACCCAGTTTCTGTAGGGGATCAAGTAGTGATTCCAGTGAGTCGGACGTTAAATTTAGATGCCCCATTTTACGTCCGGAACGGCAGTCCTGCTTTCCGTACAAATGTAGTTTAGCTGTTGAAGGGAGGTCTTTCAGTTTTTCCAGCAGCAGAGGTAAATGCTCACCTAGAATATTGAGCATCAGTGCGGGTTTATACAATTCTGTTGAACCCAGCGGCAAATTAGTTATCGCCCTCAAATGTTGTTCAAACTGGGAGGTAACACAAGCGTTCTGCGTAAAATGTCCTGAATTGTGCGGACGCGGCGCAATCTCATTAACCAGTAATTTCCCATCCGGCAAGACAAACATTTCTACACCAAGTACACCTACAAGTTCCAACCCTTCCGCAATTTTTTTTGCTGTAATTTGTGCCTGCTCACGCACTTCAGGAACTAACCTAGCAGGTATTCTGCTGATGGTCAGTATATTTTTTTTGTGCAAATTTTCTGCAGGTGTAAAACAGCATATTTCACCCAAACGGTCACGCGCGACAATTACTGAAATTTCCCTTTCGAACGGTACAAACTGTTCAGCAACAATTTCTGTTTTTGCCTGACTCAGTACAGAAAATACTTCCGGAATTTGTGCTGCGTGGGATATTCTGTTCTGCCCCCTGCCGTCGTATCCGCCAGTGACGGTTTTGAGCATTAATCCGCCAAGCATGTCAAAGGCATCAAAGATATCTTTTTCAGTAATGATTTTTTGGAAAGGAGCAACCGGAACAGCGAGTTTTTCAAGGAAGGTTTTTTCGCGCAGTCGATTTTGAGAAATCCTGAGCAATTCACTGCCTTGAGGAAGATCCACCCTTTCCTCAAGCCATGCAACTGAGTCGGCATTTACATTTTCGAACTCATAGCTGACAACATCACAAACGTCTGCTAATTCAGCCAGTGCGTTAAAGTCATCGTATGCGGCTGTTATCTGCTTAGCACCTGCGAGTTCTGCTGGACAGTTTGGAGTAGGATCAAGAACAATAAAACGGAAACCCATCGAATGACCTGCAAGCACCAGCATTTGCGCTAACTGACCTCCACCGAGAAGACCAATCGTCGATCCTGGGAGCAAAGGTTCCGGAACTGAAGTCATGGCAATTCTGCTTCCAGTACTGTTTGACGGATTTTTTCACGCCGCCGGGTCAAAAGCCTGCGAAGTTCCGGATCATGATTTGCGAGGATTTGCGCGGCTAGTAATCCTGCATTGTGTGCTCCTGCTCCTCCAATGGCCTGGGTCGCAACCGGAACCCCGCGAGGCATCTGCACAATTGACAATAAAGAATCCTGACCACCCAGAGCGGATGTTTTTACCGGAACACCGATTACCGGTAGTAGTGTTTGTGCGGCTACCATTCCCGGAAGATGCGCTGCACCTCCAGCACCGGCGATTATAATCTGCAGTCCCCGCTCTTCTGCCTGTGTCGCATAAGCAGCCATCCATTCAGGGGTACGGTGTGCAGAGACAACACGTTTTTCATAACTAATGTTCAACTCGTCCAGGACATCACAACTTTCTTTCATCGTTTCCCAATCAGACGTGCTGCCCATGATGACTCCAACCAGAGCTGATTTCAGCTTTTTCTGTGTCATTTTATTTCTTGCAGATGAAATTACAAACCATAATAATCAGCCAGACGCTTAAATCCGGGACGTGAATTTTCGATGGTCTCAGCAGTACAACAGAGTGAAATCCTAAAATGTCCCGGACCTCCGAATCCAACTCCCGGAACTAGCAAAATGTTTTCTTGTTGTGCTCGTTTAACAAACGCTACATCATCCGGATCAGGTGATTTTGGGAAAATGTAAAAAGCCCCCTGCGGTTTGATTGCTTCAAATCCCAACTCACTAATCATGGAGAATATTTTGTCACGTGATTTTTCATAAACCCCAATATCAACTCTCGCATTTCCAAGTAGGGGCAGAATTTTCTGCATCATTGCCGGAGCATTCACAAATCCGAGAATCCGGTTACAAAGCACAAGAGCCTGACGTAATTCCACGCCTTCAACTGCATCTGGATGAACTGCGATGTAACCTATACGTTCACCGGCAAGTCCTAAGTCCTTGGAGTGGGAATTGACTAAAATTGAATTTGGATAACTGAGAAAAACATTGCTGTTGGTTAATCCGTCAAAAACCAGATAACGGTAAATATCATCTGAAACAAGGTAGATTGGATGACCATACTCATTCTCTTTACGGAGCAGTAACTGTGCTACTTCGTCTAACGTTTGCTGAGAATAAACTGCACCGGTTGGGTTATTTGGACTATTGATGATTACAATCTTTGTCTGTTCACTCAAACTTGCTTCGATCGTATCCAGGTCAGGTTGAAAATCCGCAGTAGTTTTAGCCAGTGTCAGTCGTCCGCCGTGATTTTGCACATAAGCTCCGTATTCTACAAAATACGGAGTCAAAGTCAATACTTCATCTCCTGCTTCTAGTAGAGCTTTAAACACCACATTCAAACCGCCTCCTGCTCCGACACACATCACTACATCCTCACTACCAAAAGGATGACCTGTTTCATCACGCATCACACCGGCAATGAACTCTCGTGTCTCTTCAAATCCTGCATTCGGCATATAACGGTGCATTCCATGTTCAGGCTTTTCCAGTAACAGACGCAGTTGCTCATGCACTTGCTGCGGTGGTTCGAGGATTGGATTACCCAGCGAAAAATCAAAAACATTTTCGGCCCCATGCTCTGCTTTGAGACGAGCACCTGCCTCAAACATTTGACGAATCCATGAACCTTTTTCCATGGATTCACGTATCGATTTTGAAATAGACATTATTTTTTCCCCTTTGAGTAAAGACTTCTCGTTAAAACCGGAAGACGAGATATTTTGGGATTCCTGCTAATACAGGAGTGACAGATAATGAGATGACACTGCCAAGAGGTAAGAGGTCAGGAAAATAGATTCTTGATTGTTTCAACAAATTTATCACGTATTGGATTGCTTTCGTCTTCACAGCATTCGTCGAATTCTTTCAATAATTCTTTTTGCCTTGCAGTCAGTTTGCTTGGAGTTTCCACGACAACCCGCACATGTAAATCTCCGCGTCCGCCACCTCGAAGATGCGCTATACCCTGGTTTTTCAGTCGAAATATTTTGTGAGTTTGAGTACCTGCAGGAATTTTTAATCTGGCTTTTCCTTCTAAAGTTGGCACCTCAAGATCGGTTCCAAGAGTCGCCTGAGAAAAACTGATCGGGACCTCACAAAAGATATCTGTGCCATCACGTTCAAAAAGAGAATGATCCTTGACACGTAAAACTATGTATAGATCACCGCTTGATCCACCATTTGCACCGTGCTCACCTTCTCCGGTGAGTTTGATCCTTGATCCGGTAGCAACTCCGGCAGGAATGTTAACTCTAATACGTTTTGTTTTAGAAACGCGGGTGCGTCCATGACAGGTTTTACACGGATTTGAAATTGTTTTTCCGCGTCCACCACAGCTGCTGCAGGTTGTAGCAACACTAAAAAATCCCTGTTGAACCCTTTGCTGTCCTGTTCCTCCACAGGATCCACATATTTTTATGTCCTTTTCGGACTCTGCCCCGAGACCGCTGCAGGAATCGCAGGTTTCCATGCGTGGGACATCAATTTCTTTCGATGAGCCAAAAACCGCGTCATCAAAGGAAATCTCCATATTATATTGTAAATCTGATCCGCGTTCACCACGTCCGGTTGAACTACCACCGGAACCGCTGAAGAACTCACTGAAAATATCTCCGAAAACATCTCCAAAACCATTTCCAGCTGAACCCCCCATTCCACTGCCCATACGTTCAGCGGCATGTCCGAACTGGTCATAACGTGAGCGTTTTTCCTGATCTCCGAGTGTCTCAAAAGCCTCCGAAGCTTCTTTGAATTTATCTTCTGCTTTTTTATCTCCCTGATTACGGTCCGGATGATATTTCATAGCGACCTTACGGTACGCCTTCTTGAGTTCGTCCGAAGAAGCGCTGCGGGACACTCCCAACACTTCATAATAATCGCGTTTTGCCATGAAATTCCGTCAAGGGGTTACAAGTTCAAAATTGAAGGTTTATAAATTCGTGCCTTTTACTTTCAGTCTGAGCCTGTTTTACTTTTTTACTTCTTCAAAATCTGCATCGACGATATCTTCATCATCTTTAGCTGATTTTTTTTCGCCGTCCTGAGCATCTTCATTCCCATGTTCAGCTGATGCTGTCTGTTCCTCGGCCTGTTGACTGTATAACAATTCAGCCATTTTGTGAGAAGCCTGTGTCAATGCTTCAAGATCACTCTTGATTGCATCAAGGTCTTCTGTTTCCAAGCTCTTTTTGAGTTGTTCGCTGCACGCTTCAATTTTTGTTTTATCTTCTTCAGGCAACTTGTCCCCAAGTTCACTTACCGATTTTTCGGTACTGTATATGAGCGTTTCTGCCTGGTTTTTAACTTCTACACCCTCACGTTTTACTTTATCTTCTTCAGCAAACTGTTCTGCATCATTAACCATTTTTTCGACTTCTTCATCGGAAAGCCCACCTGAAGACTCAATTTTTATGGCCTGTTCTTTACCTGTACCTAAATCTTTGGCACTGACGTGGACAATCCCGTTTGCGTCAATATCAAATGTGACTTCAATTTGCGGTACTCCACGTGGTGCAGGAGGAATGCCGACCAGCTCAAAACGACCCAGCGTTTTACTGTCAGTTGACATCTCACGTTCACCCTGGAGAACATGAATGCTGACCGCAGGCTGATTGTCAGCTGCTGTAGAGAAAGTCTGGCTTTTGCGTGTAGGTATGGTTGTATTACGCTCGATTAATTTCGTCATCACACTACCGAGAGTTTCAATACCAAGCGAGAGTGGAGTAACATCAAGCAGCAGAACGTCTTTCACATCTCCTGTAAGCACACCACCCTGGATTGCCGCGCCAATGGCCACAACTTCATCCGGATTAACACCTTTGTGAGGTTCTTTGCCAAAAAATTCTTTGACCATTGCTTGCACTTTTGGCATACGTGTCATACCGCCTACCAGAATGACCTCATTGATGTCCTTAGAGGTGCAGTTTGCGTCTTTCAGTGCTTTGCGGCAGGGCTCAAGACAACCCTGGATAAGATCCTCCACCAGCGATTCAAATTTAGCACGAGTAATTTTAAGATTTAAGTGTTTTGGACCAGACGCATCGGCAGTAATAAAGGGTAAATTGACATCTGTTTCCGAACTGGCCGACAATTCGTGCTTGGCTTTTTCTGCTGCTTCACGGAGACGCTGCAGTGCCATTTTATCTTCACGCAGATCTATCCCGTTTTCTTTTTTGAACTCATCTGCAAAAAAAGTAATCAGCCGATTGTCAAAGTCATCTCCACCCAGAAAAGTATCACCATTAGTTGACTTTACATCAAAAACGCCTTCACCAATTTCCAAGATAGAAATATCAAAAGTGCCTCCACCTAAGTCAAAGACCGCGATTTTTTCATCATGTTTTTTATCCAGGCCATAAGCCATTGCTGCGGCAGTCGGTTCGTTAATGATACGCAGAACATCAAGACCTGCTATTTTTCCAGAATCTTTGGTGGACTGACGTTGTGCGTCACTGAAATAAGCCGGAACAGTAATTACTGCTTCTGTAACCGCCTCTCCCAAATATTCTTCTGCAGTCTGCTTCATTTTCTGCAGAATGGAAGCAGATATTTCCTGAGGAGAATAATTTTTATCATTAACTTTCACATACGCTAAATCCTGATTGCCTTTAACAACTTCATAAGACACCATTTTTTTCGTATGGTTAACTTCCGCGGATTTAAAATTCTGACCCATCAAACGTTTGATGGAATAGATTGTACGTTGAGGATTTGTGACTGCTTGTCTTTTTGCAACCTGTCCAATCATACGTTCGCCATCGTCATTAAAAGCAACCATCGAAGGTGTTGTGCGTGTTCCTTCAGCATTTTGAATAACCTTCGGTTCACCACCCTCCATGATACTGACGCATGAGTTCGTTGTTCCTAAATCTATACCAATAACTTTTCCCATAACTATTCTCCTTGTTCTTTCATGAATACCCCCTTGACATATATAATTGTTTACAGGGATTTAAATTAATGTTTTACTATTTTTCAGCTTTTAAGCTCAATTTTTTCCAGACACCCGGACCATTGCCGGACGAATAATGCGGCCATGCAAGGTATATCCTCCTAAACATTCCTCAACAACCTGGTTGTCAGGAACAGAAGCTGAATCATCAACTCCTACAGCCTGGTGAATGTTTGGATCAAACTCTTCACCAACTGTTTTAACTCTTGTAACACCAAATTTCTCAAAAACTTCATGAGTCATTTTATCGACCATCTCCAACCCGACTATAATACTTTCCACATCTGTGTTGTCACTTTTCGCATGAGCAATGGCTCGATCAATATTGTCTAGTGAGGGCAGCAGTTCTTTGATTAGATCAAGATTAAAAAATTTGAAACGGTCAGAGCTTTCACGAAGCATCCGTTTTTTATAGTTTTCAAACTCGGCATTGACTCTAAGATAGCGGTCTTCCATATTCTGCGCCCTTGTGCGTTCCTTTTCCAACAGATCTTCTTCCTCAGAGCCTGCATCAACTTCAAGCTGCTCAGCTGGATCTGCTGCAATTGCAGACTTTATATCTTCCTGCAGATTTTCAAACTCTTTATCTATTTTAGGTGCGTTCGTATTCTGCTTTTTTTCTAATTCTTCTTTCTGTTTTTTAGCTCTCATAAGGATCTTAATAGATAACTTCAGTCATAAGATTGTTCGGTAATTGTTTTAGACAATATTTTAGCAGTATAGTCGACCATGGATATTATGCGTTTATAATCCATACTAGTGGGACCGACAACACCAATTGAGCCTAACACGTTTTGATTGTTGCGATAACTGGCGGTGATGAGTGAACAGTCTTGTAATTGTTTTAAATCGTTTTCAATACCAATAAATATATGTACACCTTTGTGCTTCATGGAATCGTCCAGAATTTTCATAATTGCGCTTTTTTGTTCAAAAGCACCAATTAAGGAGCGTAACGAAGACTGTTCATGAAAATGAGAATCGAGTAGGAGATTCATCTGACCGTCTATCAGCATTTCACCGGGCTGATTTAATTCAAAAGCTTTTTTTCCTAAACGTATTGCATGAGCTAAAAGATCGTGATAACGGGTACGCTCATCAACCATACTTTGGTGAATTTCTTTGCGAATTTCATGCATTGAATGATCTTTGAACTTGTCGTTTAGAAATTCTGCAACTGAGTTAAGAAATTCCTGGGTATGGCTTTCATTGGTAAAAATAATTTTGTCACGTACAACACCGGCTTTTGTGACTAAAATGACGAGGATTCTATCTTCACTGATTTTTATTAATTCGATGCGTTGAAGTCGACTGACAGAAGCCTTGGGAGTGCTTACCACACAGGCAAATTTAGTGAGTTCCGCCAGCATGCGGACCGTCTCTGCCAGGATTGCTTCTACCTGTGAGCCCTGTTCATTCGAAACTTGAGAAATTTTTTCCTTAATCTGCTCTGATATACTAGGAGGAGTAGCTAAGGAATTTACGTAAAACCTGTAAGCTTTGTCGGTAGGTACACGTCCCGCTGAGGTGTGGTTCTGAATCAGATAGCCAAGTTCTGCCAGATCAGACATAATGTTTCTGATCGTTGCAGGAGAAAGCGTGATTCCTATTGTCTTGGAAAGTGTGCGTGAACCAATCGGTTCTGCCGATTGAATGTAGTTTTCTATGATACTATGAAGAACTAACTGGGCCCGTTCATTCAAAACCAAGTTATAACGGACTCCTTTTTTCCCATTATCTATAACTTTTTTTACCAAAAGAAAGACTCCAGCAGCATTTTGTCAGAATTAGCACTCATTGAGGGTTAGTGCTAATAATTTAACTATTTATAGGGAAATAAGTCAAGCAAAAGATAATAGCAGATAAAATTTAGGAAATATTTCCGCGGAAGTTGCGAATATAAATGAAACTCATCAACCTTGAGTCTTCAACAGGGGGTAAAGATGCAGCTAAAATTACATTAGAAAGGATTCCTCTTTTTACGGGAATCCAGAAACAATTCGAAAATACTTCGATATTTTTTTTCAAGTTCATCCTGTTCTTTGAATGACTGATTTTTTACTAATTTTAATTTTGAATCAAAGGTTTGAAAAGTAGAAATATGACTTAGCTCCCACGAGTCCTGTTTCAGGTTTATAAAAAACATTTTTTTTGACTCAACCTCAGCTTGTCCTTCGAAGCTAAAACGCAGCACAATCTTGCCACGCTGTTCACCCGTCCAGTAGTGAATCAGACCCAGCTCCGGATGTTCCAAATCACCTTCTACAGCACTGGGCCAATTTTTTTTGATTTCTTCTTCTATCTGGTTCATTTTATAGCTGATATTTACGTTGAAAAAAGTAATTGCTGAGCACTCTTTCGTGTTTGCTGATCAGAAAAACGGTAGACCGATCTGTCCATCCAATAATGCAAAAATCCGCTGGCCAGGCCGATTCCGACAAAGAAAGTATACCATTCAGAGTTCTGCAGCCATACCATTAAAGCAGGCCATACTTGTTCGCTGTATCGACCGCCTACTGAAACCGCTTCGATTTCAAAAAACGGTGTCATAACAACAGAAAACGAGCAAAGGGCAATCAAAACCAGCCAGGGCTTCAAATAATTTTTTGCTGTGTCTAGTTTTAGTGGAACGCTTTTCTGCTTTTCAGCCTGTTTGATATCATTTCCTCCCATGTGTACCGCCAGACCTAACGCGGTCAGCCAGTGCTGCAGAGTCCAAAGCATCAAAAACTGGAACGGATCCAGCTGAAATGCAGCTACAGCCATTATGCCTATTCCAAATAAATATAAAATTTTTGGAAGACCGGAATCCTGCAGCCATGCATTACGAACCATGAAGAATGTACTTCCCACAACAAGCAAGGTTCCTAAACGTAGTAACAATGGAATTCCCTCTAGTCCCCAATCCGGAAGTAGCATTGGTAAAATATCTTTTTCTTGTAAAAATGACGTTCCATGCAAAAGCTCAGCTAAGATAACCAGTGCTCCTCCAACTCCCCAAGAAAATATACGGTCCTGCTTATTGGCGAAAGCTGCTGATTTAGGATTCCAGCGATGATGATAAAGCCTGAGAATTCCATAGTGCTGAGCAGCAAAATGATGTACTCCCCAGGCGAAATCAAGCAACAGCAAACCAAAAATCCTTTCACTTACTGTAAAAGCTGATAAAGATTCCGGTGTGTAAAGCACTGTTAAAACTCCTAGGCCGATCAAAAGCGGAAGAATTATAAAGCGCTTCTGCTGATCTCTGCGTAGAGGTTTGTAAGCCCATGTTCCCCATGCTAAATAAAATGAACTGAAACGATGTGCAATCCAGAAAAAAAACACCCCGGCCGCATAAAACATTTCCTGTAGCTGAGAAGAATTTAGCATGAGCAGCAGAAACGTCAACCATATTCCTGACTGTAGCCAAAATGCATCCCACTTTGAGGAGCGGATCCAGCCCCTTGTTTGATCGTTCATTGCTTATGTTAGAAATACACCTGTAAAATTAACGGACAAAGACAAGTCCTTTGAGTCATGCAAACAAGCAACCGTGGTTAAAGTTTTGAAAGATAAATTCAAGACTTTAAGTTGTCTTATTAATTAGACAAAAGACAGCTCCAAGCAGTTCCAGATTATCATTATTTTTCTGTTGGTTCACTTATTTTAGCTCACCAGATTAAAC
>Ga0302135_10002777_pt1 | contig 10481 bp, 10 predicted proteins | sample CBN3_surface_MG_FD_203119 | JGI IMG/M metagenome (GOLD analysis project Ga0302135, IMG submission 203119) | Marine microbial communities from Western Arctic Ocean, Canada - CBN3_32.1 | ecosystem: Environmental > Aquatic > Marine > Oceanic | place: Canada: Western Arctic Ocean | collected... | reverse complement strand
CGGGGCACCTAAGCAATATGTATCGCCGCTTCGCTTGGATGGCTAATATAGCGGGATGGGCGGCGTTCCCCGCTATATCCTGTGGCAACTACTCGGGCCGACCGTATTCGTTACGGTCACGCTTACTGGCGTGATTTGGCTCACGCAGAGTCTTCGGTTTCTCGACCTCATCATTAACAAGGGGCTCTCAGCGGGAGATTTTTTCTACCTCACGCTTCTGCTCCTACCCAAAATCCTGGTCCTGCTGCTGCCGATTTCTTTGTTTTCCGCCACTGTCTATACCTATCATCGACTCAAATCTGACAGCGAAATCGTCGTTATGCGCGCAGTCGGATTGGGCCCTGGATCGCTCGCATCACCGGCACTTGTTGTTTCAATTGGTGTCACGATTCTTTGTTACGCACTAACATTGTATCTGCAGCCCCTCGGATTTCGTACGTTCAAGGATCTGCAGTTCTCGTTCCGTTCAAATTATGCGTCAGTCCTAGTGCAGGAAGGTGTCTTTAACACGCTCATCGATGGCGTTACGGTTTTTGTTCGAGCACGAGAACCGAACGGCGAGCTCACTGGTATTCTCGTGCACGACGCGCGTAATCCAAGCAAACCAACCACAATGATGGCCGAGCGCGGTGCACTAGTGCAGACCGACAAAGGTCCCCGCTTCGTCTTAGTAAAGGGGAACCGGCAGGAGCTTGACACCAACGACAATCAGGTTTCTTTCCTCTTTTTTGACAGATACACACTTGACCTTGGCCAATTTTCAGAGGAACCCGGCGCACGCTGGCGCGAGCCAGGCGAGCGTTATCTCGACGAACTTCTAAATCCGGGGCCCGGTGCGGACGATGTGGCAAACACCGACAAGATGTTCGCTGAAGCGCATCAGCGGCTCACCGCACCGTTGTACGCCGTCGTATTCGTGCTCATCGCGGTGACGAGTCTTCTGTATGGCGAATACAACCGGCGCCGCGACTGGGTGCGTATTTTGATTGCTGCTATTGGTGCTTTGATTGTTCAGACCCTTGGTCTTAGTTTCACGTCTGTGGTCAGCAAGGCTCCTGAACTTGTCTCTCTCATGTATGCGAACCTAATCGTTCCGTTCGTATTTTGCGTCTACATCTTGATGACCATGCGGAGAGTGCGATCGCGACAGCATTTGGATGCAGGCGTCGCCTAATGCGCTTGTCCCATACTTTGCTTGCTTATCTTGGACGTCAATTCCTTACCGGCATCGCGGTCGCTCTCGCGATCCTTCTCGTTTTGGTGCTGATTATCGATACCGTCGAACTCCTGAGGCGCGCTGAGGGTCGAGAGAGCGCGGGTTTGATCCAAGTATTCCAGATGGCAATACTCCGCCTCCCCTTCATGGCCCAGAAGGTCCTGCCGTTCGCCACCCTGTTTGGCGGGATGTACACCTTCCTCCATCTGTCTCGGTCCCAAGAGCTGATCGTCACCCGATCCGCGGGCGTTTCAGTGTGGCAGTTCCTTATGCCGGCTCTGGTATTAGCAATTGTACTTGGCTCACTGGCGGTCTCGCTATTCAACCCGATCGCCTCGGTGATGATGTCGCGATACGAGCAACTCGATAACAAGCACCTGCGTGGCCGCCCAAGTCTACTGGCCGTGTCGTCGACCGGCCTATGGCTGCGCCAGGCGGACGCTCAAGGTCAGTCGGTAATTCACGCTGCGAGCGTCTCCCGTCAAGGTACAGAACTGGATCGCGTTATCGTTTTCCTCTACCAGGGCGCGGATCGTTTTGAGACTCGTATTGACGCGGAACATGCACGGTTGAACCAAGGGTATTGGGAATTAGAGAACGCGCTCCTCACGCGAGTCGAGGGCAAGGTTGAGGCCGTACCGCGCTACCGACTCCCGACGACCATGACAAGCGCCCAGATCCAGGAAAGTTTTGCTTCGCCTGGGACGATGTCTTTTTGGGCATTGCCCGCGTTCATCGAAATGTTGGAACAGGCGGGATTTACGGCGCGCAAGCATCTGCTCCACTGGCATTCACTTCTAGCCACGCCGCTGCTGCTTTGCGCGATGGTTCTGATCGCCGCGACTTTCTCGCTCCGCCTCACGCGTCGCGGCGGACTCGGCCTGCTTGCGATTGGCGGCGTTTTGGCCGGGTTCCTACTTTATTTCCTAACCGACTTGGTTCTTGCTTTGGGCGTTTCGGGCGCTATCCCAGTGGTGTTGGCCGCATGGACTCCAGCTGGGGTCAGCAGCTTGCTGGGCTTGGCGATGTTGTTCCATTTAGAAGACGGTTAGTCTGAGTAGTGCAGAGGATCGCGGCACTCAGCGGCGTGGTCGCCGGCCTGCTCGTTATTGGCTTCGTTGTGCTGGCGGCACCTGTTCTGGCTCAGTCTGGGCCCGTCCTCTTTCGGGCCGACGATCTGACCTACGACCAGAAGAACGGGATCGTTACGGCCCGCGGCAATATTGAAGTCAGCGTCGACGAACGCGTCCTAGTTGCTGACCGCGTCTCCTATGCCGAACAATCGGGCGTCATCACGGCAAGCGGCAACGTTGCGGTTCTCGAACCGTCCGGCAATGTGCTCTTCGCCGACGAGGTCAAACTATCCAACAATCTCCGGCAAGGCGTTCTGAGCGGGTTTCGCGTGCTGTTGGCAGAGCAAACCCGAATCGCGGCGGCGGATGCTGAGCGTCGCGATGGCAATGTGACGACAATGACGAGGGCGGTATTCACGGCCTGCAAGCTTTGCGAAAAGGATCGGACGCGCGCGCCGCTATGGCAAATCAAGGCCTACGAGGTCGTTCACAACGAGAATCTTAAAAGGATCGAATACAAGGACGTTGTTCTCGAATTCTTTGGCGTCCCGGTTGCATACACTCCTTATTTCTCCCATCCGGACCCCAGCGTAAAACGCAAAAGCGGTTTGCTGGCACCGATTTACGGCAGTTCATCGCAGCTCGGACTACGCCTTCAAGTACCTTACTACATCAATATCGCTCCGAATCGTGATGTGATAATCGCGCCGATCTTCACGTCGAAAGAAGGGGTGGTTGGCGCGGGGGAATACCGGGAAAGAACGTCCAACGGCGAGTTTTTGTTCAGCGGCAGCCTTACCCGTGTTGACGAGCAAGACGCCACCAATACGAACACAGGTGACACGGAGGTTCGTGGCCATATATTTGGCAACGGCCGATTCGATATCGATCAAACTTGGTCGTGGGGTTTTGATATTGCGCGAACAACCGATGATACCTACCTGCGCCGCTACGACTTCGGCAGCGAAGATTCATTAACGTCCAACGCGTTTGTCGAGGGATTTCGCGGTCGTAACTACGCATCCGCGAACGCGTATCTATTCCAAGGGTTGCGCTCCGACGACGATCCCGACACGACCCCAATCATCCCGGCACTGCTTGACTATCGCTTCATCAGCGAACCTGGCCGCGGCGGCCAAACCCTGCACTTGGTGGCCAATGCCCTCGTGCTCGACCGGGATCTGGGTACAAGCTCCAATCGCTTGTCTTTGGAAGGCGGTTGGCACCTACCCCACACCTCACCGGGCGGGGCTCTCTATAATCTTTCGGCGACGCTGCGTGGAGACGTGTACGACACCGATAACGTAACCACCTCGTCGGATCCGACGGTCAGCCCCGACGACGGGTTCACGGGTCGTCTATTTCCCCAACTGGCGCTTGATTGGCGGTTTCCATTGGTCTCCCAGTCACAGCGCTTTCGTCGAATCGTTGAACCCATTGCGGTCGCGATCGTATCGCCTTATGGAGGCAATCCAGCGGACCTGCCAAACGAGGACAGTCTCAATTTCGAATTTGACGAGGCAAACTTATTTAGCGCCAATCGATTCCCGGGTTTCGATCGAATCGAAAGTGGGCCGCGAGTAAACTACGGGATTAGGCTAGGGGCCTACGATCAGAGTGGCGGCTACGCAACGCTTCTTTTCGGGCAAAGCCTCCGATTGAAAAAAGACGATACGTTCGCGGACAAAACGGGCCTCGAAGACAATCGATCCGACTATGTCGGTCGGTTCGATTTTGTGCCGTCTTCTTTCATCGACTTCAATCAACGCATTCGCTTAGACCGCGACACGTTTTCGATCCGGCGGCACGAAATAAGCATAAGCGCAGGGCCCAAATATCTTCGGCTTGATGCATCCTATGTGGCCCTAAGTCGCGAGTTGACCACCGACGAACTAGCCGGCCGGGAAGAGCTAGACATCGCTGGTCGACTTCAAATGACGCACAACTGGGCGTTGACGGCAGGAACGCGCCAAGACCTCAAAGAAGAGTCAACGCTCAGCTTTAATTCATCGCTCGAATATGAAAACGAATGCCTATTTTTCACCATCGACCTCGATCGGACGTTCTTCAATGATCGTGATCTTGAGCCGTCGACTTCGGTGACGGTGAAGCTCAAGTTGAAACATCTTGGTTGAATCGGTTTTTTCCGTTTCAGGCCAGTGCTATCTTACGACGCCCCATGACTGCACGGCGCGAGCGCCCGCGCGGAACTCGGAATAGGTTCAGCGAAATCTGATGCGTGCTTTGAAACTCACAGTCGCGGTAGCGACGTTGCTGATGGCGTTGTCGGTCCCGCCGGCGGCAGCACAAGGGATTCAGTCCATTGCTGCCGTCGTTAACGACGAAGTGATCTCGGTCTACGACATGGACCAACGTGTCAATCTGTTGCTTGCGACCGCTCGGATCGAAGATACGCCGGCCGCCAGACGCAGGCTTCGACAACGTGTTCTTCGCGGGCTAATCGACGAGAAGCTCCAGCTTCAGGAAGCGAGGCGATACAATACGCCCGTTACCGACGCCGATATCGAGCAGGGAGTTGGGGTCGTCGAAAAACAGAACAATATGAAGCCCGGTGATCTGAAGAAATTTCTCAGCTCGAAACGTATCGGGTTTGATGTTTTTGTTGACCGGTTACGAGCCGAAATTGCCTGGACAAAACTCGTCGGCCGACGACTTAGGCCGTCGCTACGGATCGGCGAGGATGAGATCGATGAGGTTGAGAAACACGTCACCGAAAATAAGGACGAACCCGCATTTCTGATATCGGAAATTTTCTTACCGGTCGATTCGGCAGATCAAGAGGCGGAAACCCGCCAAACCGCCGAGCGCATCATCACCGACATTGGTAACGGCGCTCGTTTTAGAGAACTGGCACGGCAGTATTCGGAAGGTGCTACGGCATTCGAGGGCGGCGATGTCGGGTGGGTGCGGTCTGGTCAACTCGCTCCCGAGGTTACCAACGTACTCTTGACACTCGAACGCGAGCGTGTTTCTGAACCGATTCGGACCCCAGCCGGTTTCTACGTGATAGAGCTCCGCGATCGCCGTTCTCTCAGCGATCCCGTTAACGCAACTGTGTCGCTTAAGCAAATCGTATTGCCCCTTACGCAAGGTGCACCTGCTTCGGAGATTGCGGATCAGCGTCGCCTCGCGGAATCGATATCAACCGCAATTAACAAATGTAGCGATGTCGAAAGCGTAATAGCTCGTTTGGAATCGCCGGAATCAGGTGACCTTGGAACGCTTGATGTTGCTGATCTACCCATTGAGTTTCAGTCCGTTGTCCGCGACTTGCCCATTGGCAAGGGAAGCGCCCCGATTCTTCGACAAAATAGTGTTCACGTGATCGTCGTGTGCGACCGAAAGACCGATGCAATCGAGACACCGGACCGGGAATCCATCGAACGTGCGTTGGGAAACACGCGTCTGGCCCTTATGGCAAGACGCTATTTACGCGATTTGAGGCGCGACGCGATCGTCGAAATCCGTTGATGAGGGCCGCAACAGCCCTCGTCGCGCCGATCGCCGTAACGATGGGCGAACCTGCCGGAATAGGCGGCGAGCTCACACTGAAAGCATGGTTACGACGTCGCGAGCTGCCGAGATTTTTTGCTATCGATGACCCGTATCGGTTGCGTGCGCTTGCCGAGCGGCTCGGCCTGGATGTTCCAATCGTCGAAATAGACGCGCCGTCTCAAACCGAGCAAAACTTCGATTCTGCGCTGCCGGTGCTGCCCATCACCCTTAGGCAACCGGTCGAACCTGGTAGGTTGGATCGGGACAACGCAGCGGCGGTAATCGAGTCGATCGATCTTGCGATTGAGATGGTTGCTCAGAGCCAGACAAATACGATCGTTACCAACCCCATCCATAAGGCGGCACTCAAGGATATTGGCTTTGCCCATCCAGGGCACACTGAATATTTAGGCGAAAAGGCGGGGGTCGACGTTCCTGTCATGTTGCTTTCGTCACCGATGTTGAGGGTCGTGCCGGTGAGTGTGCACGTTCCGTTGGCAGAAGCCCTTCGCGGACTGACCTCCGAGAGGATAACTTGCGTAGCTCGCCAAACCGCGGATTCGCTGCGACGCGATTTTGGCATCCGGACGCCTCGCCTCGCTATTGCCGGGGTGAATCCTCATGCCGGAGAGGGAGGATATCTGGGCGTCGAGGAGCGAACCGTCATCGAACCGGCAATCAACGACCTGAAGGCGGCAGGAATCGACGCGTTTGGACCATGCGCCGCTGACAGCATATTCCACGAAGCCGCACGCGGTTCCTACGATGCGGCTATTTGCATGTATCACGATCAGGCACTTATCCCCCTCAAGACACTGAGTTTCGATGATGGGGTTAATGTAACCCTGGGCTTGCCATTCGTCCGAACATCGCCCGACCACGGGACCGCTCTCGATATTGCGGGAACCGGGCGAGCACGGGAATCGAGTTTCCTTGCGGCAATGAAGCTCGCAGCGCAGATCGCCGGGCGGCGTGCCACCGAAATATCACCATCGATTGGTTAGTCGGGGACGACCTGCCCTCCCACCGGAACTCTAACGAGCCGCTGCGCGACGTGATCGCGCGGCATGGGATTCGAGCGACAAAGTCACTTGGCCAACACTTCTTGCTCGACCGTAATCTGATTCAAAAGATCGTACGCGAAGCCGGTGCACTGGAAAACTCCACGGTGCTTGAAATTGGCGCCGGCCCGGGTGGATTGACCCGTGAGTTGCTTGCCACATCGGCTCGCACGGTTATTGCCGTCGAACGTGATAGGCGGTGTATCGCCGCGTTGAATGAACTCGCGCAGGTTAGTTCGGGCCGACTCGTTGTTGTTGAAGCTGATGCATTGAAAATCGACGAAGCCAAACTGATTTCGGGCTCAGCCAAGGTCGTCGCCAACCTGCCTTACAACATTGCGACCGAGCTATTCTTCAAATGGCAGGAACGGCCTCGACTACTCCGCGGTCTCACGCTCATGTTTCAGAAAGAGGTCGCCGAGCGCTTTACGGCGAGCCCACGCAGCAAAGCATACGGCCGCCTCTCCGTGATGGCGCAGTGGCGCTACGAGGTTCGCCGGGCGTTTGATTTACCGCCCGAGGCATTTGTACCCCCACCCAAGGTGACTTCTACTGTCATTCAGTTCACACTGCGCGCTGAGCCCCTCGCGGCTGCCGATCCGATCGCTCTGCGGCAAGTCGTCGCCGCGGCATTTGGACAACGTCGAAAAATGCTTCGCGGCTCGCTTAGAAGCTTACCCTGCGACACCGGTGCTTTGCTGGATGATGCTGGTATTATCGGAGAGGCACGAGCGGAGGAACTCGAAATTTCTGATTTCTGTGCGTTGGCGCGAAGTTTTGCCAACCTCGTTGGAAAACCCACTAAACCTCTTCACTAAGTTCGCGCACAAAGTCTCCGGTGCCGGTAAGGCGGTCCCGACGCAGACGTTCGGCCGTGAGTATCGAGCGTACTCTATCAACACTGACCTCGAACTCTTCATTGATGAGCAGATAGTCGTACTCGCGCCAGTGACTCATCTCGTTGGCAGCCTTCGCCATGCGCTCATGAACAACCTCGTCAGAATCTTGCGCACGCGTTCTTAGGCGCCGCTCCAGTTCCTCTCTTGTCGGAGGAAGAATAAAGATACTCACCAGGTCTTCTCCCGCCCGTTCGGCGAGTTGTTGCGTGCCCTGCCAGTCGACATCGAACAAAACGTCCTCGCCGGCCTCCAGCGCTCCCTCAACGACCCCCCGCGGCGTCCCATATCGGTAGCCGAAAACTTCTGCGTGTTCGAGGAATTCGTCACGTGCGCTCATTTGATCAAATTCGTCATCACTGACGAAGATATAATCCCGCCCGTCGGATTCAGCCGGACGACGCGGACGCGTCGTTGCCGAGATCGACATTGTTAGGTTACTATCGATCTCCAGAAGCCTGCGCGAGATGGTGGTTTTTCCAGCCCCCGACGGGGACGAAAGTACGAGCATTAAGCCACGCCTTGCGAGTCGATCCGTCATCGCACGAAACGACTATTCGATGTTCTGCACTTGCTCGCGCAAGCGATCTATGACCGTTTTCAGACCCAAACCAATGCGCGATAACTCGGAGTCTGACGACTTCGAGCACACGGTGTTCGCTTCGCGGTTCATCTCTTGAGCCACGAAATCTAATCTGCGGCCGACGGCATCACTTGAACCGACCAATTCATTTGCCTGCGCGATGTGTGCAGCAATCCGGTCGAGCTCTTCGCGCACATCATATTTGACGAGAAGCAACGCTGCTTCCTGGGCAAGACGTTCTTCCGGAATCGCCGGAACTGCTTCGGCAAGCTCGCGCACTTGCTGGATGAGTCGTGCTTTAAGCGCCTCCGGCTGAAGTGATGCTAGGCGCTCGGCATCCCCATACAGGGTCTCAATTTCTTTTAGTTGATCGCGCAACACTTGCTCGAGGTGAGCGCCCTCTTCCAGGCGCGCTTGGCGGAGATCCTCGACCACCTTGTCAAAGGAACTCTGAATCGCAGCGTTACGGTCACCTTGCTGCGTATCGGATTCCTGGCTTTCACCAACTTCGACAACCCCGCGTACCGCCAGCAAAGCCTCTACACGCGGCGGCTCCCCATCATGCTCCGCCGCGTAGGATTTCGATAATTCCATCAGAGTCTCAAGAAACTCTCGGTTCACTGACGGCTGAACGGCGCCATCAGGGCGCGATAGCGAAAGAGACACTGTCACGTTGCCGCGGTCGAGCCCGTCCGCTAATTTCGAGCGAACGTATTTCTCGAAGACGTCCATTCCCGGCGGAAATCGACAGCGAATGTCTAGACCGCGCCCATTTACGCTCTTGGTCTCCCAAGTCCAAGCGGTGCCGTCGGCCTCGCCATCGGCGCGGGCATAGCCAGTCATACTGGAGAGTGGCACTGTCGATTGGGTGCTTTGTTTAAGAACTCTGGAAGGTGGGCACCATAACGGTTGGGCAGCGCCGGAACAACATTCCGTGTAGGCGGATTACCTCGGCGTAGTTCGGTGTTTATGCTCGGTGCCCATAATCGCATTAGCGCACACCACCATGGGGAGAAACGCGATGAAATTCACTCGTCTACCCGGCATTGGCCTTACCTTAGCCGTCGCTCTTGTACTCTTCGACAATACGGCGGCTGCCCAAGGCGCCAAGCGCACGATCACCAAGATCGCGGCGACGTTTATCGGTTTCAGAACAACTTCCATTTCTCGGTCTTCATGGTGACGTCAGATGGCATCATCGTGACCGATCCAATCAATGCAGATGCGGCAAAATAGCTGAAAGCGGAGCTTGCGAAACGCTTCAACCAACCCGTCAAATACCTAATCTACAGTCACGACCATGCTGATCAAATCTCGGGGGGTGAAGTATTCGCCGACACGGCCACCGTCATTTCACAAAGAAAGGCCAAGAACCACATCATTGGTGAGAATCGGCCGACTGCGGTTCCAGACATCACTTTTAGAGACCGCCTCGACATCACACTCGGCGGCAAAACAGTCGAACTGCACTATCTGGGACTTGGGCATGGCGACAATATGATTGTTATGCGCTTTCCGACCGAGCGGGTTCTCTTTGTCGTCGATGTCGTATCGCCAAGTACGGTAGGGTTTCGTGATTTCCCGGGCGGCTACATTGAGGACTGGATTGAGTACCTCGAACGAATCGAGCAGTTGGACTTTGACATCTTGGCGCCGGGCCACGGTCGGATGGGCACCAAAGCCGACATCGCAAGTTTCCGGAACTATATGCAGGAACTCCGCGCCGAGGTGCTAGGTCATATGCGTAACGGTAAAAGCATTGAGCAGGTCACGCAGCTTGTGACCATGCCGAAGTACAAATCTTAGGGCCAATACGACAATTGGTTCAAACTCAACGTCGCAGGGATGTACCGCCACCTACAGCTATACCGCCGCCCAAACTGATATTGGGCGTCCAGCTAAGGGCGCGGCATCTGCAGCCCTGGCTGGACGACAATCCATATCGATTTCGTTCAGGGAGATCGTTTCAATCGCCGCCATTTTGCGACGTTGCGTGAGTGTTCGCGTAAGGTTTGTGCAAATGCGTGCCCGCCACTACCATCGGCAACGAAATAGAGATCCAATGTAGCTAGCGGCTGGATCGCTGCTTTGATTGCAGCGTACCCGGGATTGGCGATCGGCGTCGGCGGCAACCCT
>Ga0302135_10002774_pt1 | contig 10484 bp, 14 predicted proteins | sample CBN3_surface_MG_FD_203119 | JGI IMG/M metagenome (GOLD analysis project Ga0302135, IMG submission 203119) | Marine microbial communities from Western Arctic Ocean, Canada - CBN3_32.1 | ecosystem: Environmental > Aquatic > Marine > Oceanic | place: Canada: Western Arctic Ocean | collected... | reverse complement strand
CCATGTTATTTCCTGATAGCTAAAAAAAATTATGCGTCCTGGGGTGTGTTGCTCTCGTCGCCATCGTCATCCATGTCTGGATCGTTAGTAAACGAGTCAGCCTCTATGAAGCCCTCCTCGTAATACGACTTGCCTTCCAGATATTCCGGATCCCCCAACCACCCCTCGTCTTGCATCGCTATGTTTGCCGGCAACAACGATTGATCAATTATCTCGAACTTGACATCTTTGCCAACAACCGCCGCTTTACCGTTCGGCAGAACTAAATACCTGACCACTTTACCGTCGGCCGTGTTTAAAGGCTTCGAGATTCCGAGCGGCACGCCAAACAATGGCCAAACTGCGGTCTCACTGCCCTCCCGCTTAGCGATGGCAGCCGCCATACGTTCGACACCTTTAAACACGTATACCCGAGGAAATTCTCCTTCGGACATCTCACAAAGGCACCACCTGTGCTCGACTAAGCGTTCCCATGGTGTCTCTGCTGAGGACTCCCTTGCAGCAGCTACCTTGGCGGCTAGTGATGCAGGCAGCTTATCTAAAGTTGCCTGCATCTCGTTATCGCCGTCATCCGGCTCTTCCTGCGGAGCAAGTACACGTGTCGGCATCTCCGGGAGCTGCTCGAGATAAGCTTGCCACTTGTCTTTAACTTTAGACATCCCTAGCACTCCCTGTAGCCCGCACATAAGTCACTGATAGGGAATAACCGCTAGGTGTCTGAGCCAAAGGGCTCACAGTAGCGATGATGTTCTTTGTCTCGTACACCCACCTGTTAATCTGCTCGTCCAAACTGCCGTCGCCTTTGTTAACACTGCCGCCGGTAAACGTCTTGACCTGCACCGTCTGGTCCGGCGTCAGGAACTGCCGCAAACTCGGAAGCGGAAACTCGGAAGCTGCCGGCGATCCATTGCCTACCGGAACCTTATCTAAGTCGACTCTATTCACGACCCGTGTCTCCTTATAAATTCTTGATGTTTATCGTTCGCGTCTACGGAATAAGAAGCATCGGCTAACCGCCCCATGATTGACTTATACCGCTGAAAGGCACCGTCCTGCGTCAGGTTCTCGCCCGCAAACAACAGCTTAGCCGCCTTCTGGTGCACAGGCTGTGGCTTGAAGGTGCTCATACTGGGCCGTTTACCTCGCACAGCTTTGGCCTTCGTGTTAAAGGCTGTCTGGCCTTTGTTAGACAATACGGCGAAAGCCTGTATCGGTACCTCCGGGGTCGTAGCAAGCACTACTCGGGCCTTGTCAACACTCAGCGGATCAATAATGCTGAATTCTTGAAGGGCGTACTGATACAGTATTTCCAGAGGTATATCAAACTGCACTGTCTCCAACACCGCGTCAACAACTTTAGGCCAGTCCTCTACGGAAGCGGCCCACAGCAAGTGATTCCATTCTGGTCCGAAGTGATCAAAGATAGGCTTGTCAAACTTGTACCAGAAGATCTTTATGTTCGTGCGACTTATGATTTCCGCCAGGTTAGTCTCAGTAAACCTTCCCCACAAGTACAAGGCAGCAGGGCTGTACCACACGTAACCCTGGATGTCCGATAGCTTAGCAGCCTTCTCGAACTTGATCTGATATTTGGGAACGCGAAAGCTTTTAAACTTATAAAACTCGTCCTCAACGCCGTCATTCGGTTGGCTCATCCTCTTTAACCTCCCAGCCGCGGAGAAACCCGTAAGCTAAAATAGTGGTGTTGTCGCGGATCGCACTCGCTGCCGGGCCCATCCAGCCTGTAAGCATAGTCACAAGCTTCTCCTTCGCTGCTGCGTCCGTCTCGTTAACCGCCGTGGCGTCTAATACCGCACGCACGTCCGCATATTCCTGGACCTCGGCACCAGCAAAGCAAGCAGGGAAAGGATGCCCCAACGCAACACAAGCGTGATCCAAAGTTTCCAGAAAATCTTTAACACCTGGATGGCCTATGAACCGAACTCGCCCCATGGGGGCAGCTTTAGCGTAGTCCCACTCACCCTCAAACGTCTTGAGTAAGTGGCTGCGGACTGCCAAGCTTAGTGGCAGCTTGCCAGAGCCCGGCATACGCCTACTCAACTGATAAGAAACAGTCCGACCAAGCTTAGGCGTAACTAATTTGACAGCCAGCAAGTTTTGATTCAGCTTGTCGTACTGCGGAGCGTCCACTTCAACCTGCCGGAACTCTGCCAACTCCGGTAAACACAACTCTGGTGTCAACTTAGCACGCAGATCTTTATCCGCTTTCTTCTTTATGTTCAGTTCTTCCGCCCACGTTGCCAATCGCTCTTCAGCTTTCTGAGCCTCGTTCATGTAAGCCCAGCTCACGTACACATTCATGTTTTTACCTTTTAGGAAGTGATAATGGTCTTAGGGGCGTACTCATCTAACTCTTCCTGAGTGGCTTCGCCGAACTTGTGCATCCCGATGGTTATCTCGTACGTTGTGGACTCGCCCTCTACCTCAGGCATCTTCGCAGCCTGCACAGCTCTCAAGATGTTGTGAACCCGCAAAGTTTCAAACTCAGGTCGGTTCAGCTCATTTGGCTGCAAATCTCGAGGAAGACCGACACAGCCAATCAACAAGCAGCCTAGCTGCTCCGCCCACTTCTTTAGCTTCTTCTGCCCCTCGTTAGCAGTGCTATGCATTGAGGAGAACTCGCTGCTTGGGGTGGCATGCCGCAAGTCGTCTACGATCAGCAGGTCCACCGGGTCAATCAAATTGTCCGCAACGTTTTTTGCATACATTTTGCCGAATTCAGTGTTGGTATTAGCTACGTCCTGCCATTCGCCCTTCGGCACATACCAAACGTGGGGATCCGAATACTTCGGCGGGCCACCGGAATGTAACCTCACTGCTTGGTTGACATCGGACTCCTCGCCTAGTGCCGCTGATGTAATGCGATCCAACACCCAACGCACAGCAGGATCAAAGCCAATTAGCATTACAGGCTTGGTCCGGCCGAGCTCCACTCCTGTATCGGTCGCAGATTCAGGAAACCACTGCACACCTAACTTGAGCGGCGTGACGATACGCTTAGCGTTCATCTCGTCAAACTCTTTTTTGCTGGCTTCCTCCTGCTTCGCCGTGTGATCGACAACCACCCGCTGCATCCAGGGGAACACCGTCTTGACGAAGCCGTTGAATAGCAGCTTCTCGTCAAAGGGCTGCTGAGCCTGTACAGCGGCAGAATTAATAAGGATCTCTTTAAGCATCGGCATGTGGAGATCTTCCAGGTTTTCTATGCCCTCCACTTCCTCCTTCTTGAGATCTCGCCGCTCACACAACATATCCAACTCGTACATGCACATCGCATAAAGCTGCCGAGATGCCAGCATACTCGCCACTAACTGCCCAAACTCTGAGTCATTCATGACCAGGTGCTGAGCCAGCTCGGCAGGCAACGCCATGTCAGCTATTAGCTTCTCTTGTTCCTCGGATACCTCCTTAGCCGCGGAGTCGTGCAGCTCTTCCTGGCTAATCACCTCTTCGCCTTCGGGCATCACAATCGGAGCATGTGTCGGGTATTCTTCAGGGGAGTCTGACATCGTCGATCCTTCAATTCTGGAATTTAAGTGTCTGATAGCTAAAAAAAGGGGACGGCGGCTTTTCCGAGCACCGCCCCTTCTTAACCGTCACCTCACAATGAGGCTCCGATAAAGCTTTGTTCTGTCTTTGCTGTTCTTGCAGGAGCCGATCACTTCGCGGCCGGCACCCTGGTATTTCAGTATAGCAATTTGTTCGTCCTTCTTCATGCGACCGAACCGCTTCGTCACCTGTCTTGTACCCACAGGGTGCAAAGGCCCCTGGTCTTCTTCCAGGTAATTTGCAAGAGCCCGGAGTACTTCGGGAAGCTCCCACTCAGTCCTAGCACACCGACTTCCGTAAAAATTCTCAATTTTGCCCAACAGTGCGTTGCCCTCGTTGGACACCACACCGCGTATTCTTCCCGTTTTATGATCATGGTCGACCACCGGGATAAACTCGTGAAGCCCAAGGAGCGGGCAAGCAACGGGGCAATTAGCCTCTCGATACTCTGACAACTCCGTTTGCGATATGTAATCATCTTTTTTTGCCATTTAGACCACCCTCTGTTTTCTTTTTCGCTTTTTCGACTTTCCCTTCGACGACTTAGCTTTTGGTTTATCTGCCTTCGCCTCCTGCTCCGGCTGTGCTTTGTCTTTCTGTTTCTGGTATCGCTTGGCATCTTCTTCGTAAGCCCGTCGCCAGTTAGCCCCAGGTTCCTGCACTTCAGGCAAATGCGGCACCGGGCCGGAGCTTGGCTGAACCTGCTTACGGAACTCTTCCATAATGTAATGCAAACACTTGGAATCGAAACCCGCGGTATGGAACTGCTCATCCCGCAAATCGTGCTTCTCCCTGATTCCGTACTCATCCAGGATGGCTTTCAAGTTCCATTTCACCCCCGCACACCTGGTGTAAATGACTCGATGAAAGTACGCCTTCAGCGTGTCACTACGATGAGGCAGCATTGTACCCTTGAGGGCCATGAGATGCTCTTCGCTCGACTGCCAAATCTTATTGGCCTTATAGATGGCTCCAGTATCGAAGTAGCCGTTCGAAGGAAACTCAAAAGGTTTACTGATAAACCGGTTGAAGTTACCTCGGAGCATCCGCTCATCGGCAGTCATGCCGTTCTGTGCGACAAAAGGCAACCCACGCTTTGTCCAGGTTGCGAACAACTTGTAATAGAAGCGAAGTGCCTTGATGGGATCGATGCCTTCTTCTTTGACAACCGCAGGCGTTAACCGCCAACCGGTCCCTACTACGTGCCGCATCGTGTTCAGCTTGTAATCAAGCCATGACTCCTGGACGTGCTTCGTAGGGTACCAGTTCAACACCACATTCATCTCGTCCACAACCTGGCCGTCTTCGACCATTGTGTGGCCAATCTCAACGATCAGATCATCTCGCTCATTTGAGCCGGTGAATTCCGTATCCACGCACAGGTAGGTACCCGGAAAATCGTGTCCGTACTTCTGCGTAAATATCTGATCCCAATCGTTGATGATCATGCTTAGCTCCGTAACGCGGAAAAGACCGCCCTGGTCTTGAGTTTGAACCTCTCCCACTTACGACGTAAGCGGCTCATGCCTTGGTAATAGCGAAACTCCTCTGCGTGCTTCCTCAGCTCACTAATGGTTTCCAGCGGCCCCTCGCCCTCGACGGTACACTCCCGGATACCGCCAAACTGAATGCCTGCATAGCAAGTACCAATCATTGCCAGCACAGCGACCTGAGCCGCATCCTCGCATTCAAAGAACCCGGACTCCATCACTGATTTTGTCATTGACCAATCTTGCTTGTTCGCATCCGCTGCGGAAGCCAAGTAGGTGCAGTAAGCACCACATGCTGCTCCCAGCTGATCCATCGTCACGCCTTCGCGTTTCAGGATGTTGTTCAGCTCGGGCCATTTGTGATCCTCAAGCCTACCGGCAACCAGGTTCATTACTTCCTGAAAGTTGTGAGCCACGTCACGGCTCGGGTTATAAAGGCGGCGATCGCCCTCCGCCATTCTAGCGTTTAGTGTCATGAAGTTTCTCTTTTCCTTGTTAAAATATAATTCGAGGGGCGGTCATCCCGTCCTCCTGGCGTCGTAAGCACAGTTAATGCACATGCTCTCGTATTCCACGTCCGCGGGGTCGAAGAACGCCTTCTTCCCGCAACGATCACACATCGCCGTCTGATATGTCAACTCGTGAGTACCGAGCTCGCAGTTATCTTCTCCGTAAGGGCAATGATAACACTCGAACTCGCCTAAATTCTTCATGCAGGGCGTTTCTGCTCGATCTCGTCGGACCAGCAGTGCCCGGTTAAACCCCGTCGTGGCACTCGAATGGCCCACTTCAACGGCGTACGGTTCCCCCTGTGACTTATCCGGATCAAGCAGAAGGAAGCACCTCAGCCCGTAAAACTGCCTCGGATCATGCAATAACAGCCGAGACTTTTGCTCGCCACGAGCATTCAGCCGAGAACGACCAAAGCCAAACCCATTCCCCTTCGGATCCTTGAAGGTGGCAAGATACCTGGTTTTTCGAAGCGACCAGGACTGGGCAAATTTCATGGCAGAAACAGAGCCCGCCAAAGCACGAAATACGAATACGTTCTGTAATCCGCCCCGGACTCGCTTCTCGGTAGTGGCTTCTATGATCTTAACCGGTACCCACTCGAAGTCTTTCTGATGCCACCACGCATTGACCGGCTCCTGGTCTTTCAAGGTCTCCATGTTTCCTGCTATCCGCCAGCAGGTATTGATAAGCAACTCTGCGTCCAGTGTTTTCTTTAAGACATCCATGGCACTCTTTAACAGCGTATCCCGTAGGATGTTGCTGTTCGCAGGCATACCCACGTGCAGCTTATCAACAAATGCCTGGAAAGTAGGCCCTTCAATTTTGTGACCTAGAAACTCAGTTAGCGAGCTCGCTAGCTTGTCTCTCCGTTGTAGTACCCTTTCCACCGAGATCACCGGCATCGGTGGCCTCTCTAATTCCGACGTATCTGACATAGTTATCTGCCTCCAACATATCTGCCTCTGTTAGCTTGTAGTCAACAAATTCGTTTCTCACCCAGCGTACGAAACGCACGGGGTGAATATCGTTGTCGTTGCTGATGAACTCGTGCACTCGGTTGCCATTCTGATTGACACCTGTGTCAAAGTAGGTCCAACCAGGAAACACAAGCTTGTCGTCTGGGCTCACGTCCGCCACGCCATCTCGGATATCCGCCAGGACATCGACGAGGCGACCACCAGCATTCATAAACTCCGCCACGCCTTCCCAGAAGATAAGGTCCCGCTTGAGCGAGCCTATCTGTCGGCCCGTGGGCCACTGGTAACCGCGAATCGTTTTACTCTTCATAAACTTGCCACCTGCGTAGAGTCCGAACACCAGGTCCGCTGACACTTCCCCAGCAATGTTGACGGCGGCAAAGTAGCCGTCATCTGGTTTCAAATCTTTCCAATTCATTTTGGTACCTCCAGGGTCACACCGAAGTATGCCCGATATCGTTTGTTTTCTAGTTCATGACAGTTTGTAGCCATTATGACTACCACGCGTGAAATGGGCTTCTTCAACTCGAGGCGGCTAATAAATTTAATCGCCACCTCCATGCCCATGCCCACAAGCAAACTGCCATGTTTTGTTTGTTTCGTTAGTTCATCTGCATTAGCCGGTGTCTCCGTTACGATTCCAAACACCGGTATTCGGACAACGTCACTGTTTGGACTTGTAATGGACACCTCTCCAGTGGCCGGGTTAGTCAGGGTGTAGTAACTGCAAGCAGATTCCATGTCTTTCAGGGCAAACACAGGCTGAACTCCTTGTTCCAGATATTGCTCAACCTCGAAAGCGTGGTACTCAAACTTCATAGCAATACACCTCTAACTCAAAATTCTGATGGTCTAGCGGGGGGTCCGAATTGCCATTTGACCACACATACTGTTCATCGCGAACACCGATGCCTCTTCGGCCTTTTCTGCCGCCCACGTTGATATGTACTGCTGGAGCACCGTACTTGTTGTTGTGCTTGTCGCAGGATTCGCAGTGACATTGTTGACCGCCAGGAAACGACGCTAACGTCTTTTTCTGCTGCCGCATTAGCTCGCCCAGCATAGAATCTCCACCGTTATGGTACAGATCCGCCCATGGGTAATCCCACTTCAACAAAAAGTCAGACTTAGCAACCCACCAACCGCCCGTAATAAACTTGAAACGGTGTCGCTGGTTAATGGGCTTCCGAGTATACCAGGGCTGCTGCACGATAACCTCGTGCTGCCTGGCCCTCTGCATGATGGAATGGATTGCCCCGACCTGCACTTGGCTTGCACTTACCGTATTTGCCCGATCCCACCAATCGAGACCGGCACTGGGATCCACGTAGCTATCGTCATCAAACCACATAATCCTGTCAGCTAAGTTACCGTGACGAAACATCTGACGCATTAGTGGGTACTTACCAACGTTAGCGTTTTCCCGCGGCTGATAGATGTAGACGGGCTGCTGCGACAACTGGCGAGCGGCCCAGGAGTGTACATACTCCCGGGTCGCATCGCCTGTCGCATTGAGCCCTAAGCGAATGTCCCGTACATGTCGATTGCCCCTTATTGATTCCAGTAGCTTCCGGGCGAGAGGCTCGTAATCTCCGTAAAGCACGGCACATACAGTAAACATTCAACTCGCTCCCGATTACTCGCTCTGCTTCGATGATCGGCGAGGAGACTTCCTGGCCGGTATGGTCTTCCCTTCAATGGGAGGCACATCGCCGCCCGGAGTTTGCTTGGCGGCGAGAGCCACCGAGGCCTCCTCCGGTTGCGAACCCTCGGCACTCTTCAACACAGTAACAGTCCGCTGCCGCACTTTCTTAAGCTGAGCTGCCGCGGTTTTCATTTGAGCAGAAGTGTCCTTGATACGCTCAAGCGTCTCATCGATACTTTCCAAGAACTGCTCGTCCACTTCCTCAGCGGGCATTTCCAGGAAAATTCCTTGAAGCGGGGCTGCCAGTGCCGAAATGTAGTTATTCGACTGCCCCACGGTATTGTAAAGCTTCTGAAGCATCGCGTTCGGCGTCTTCGGCAGCGTGGGCTTACGCCCGCCACTACGTTTGATAGCGGACTCTCCCTTGCTCGCAAGCTCCAAAGACAGCTCGTTGGAGCTCCAGGAGCCCTTACGAACTTTCTTGAGGATTGCCAACTGCCGCTTTTCGTTGCCTACTTTTTGCAGCTCCTTGAAATGCGACCACGAGAGGTAGCCGCCATTGCTCAGGGGTTCTTCTACCTGCGATTGCAGGAATTCCCGGTCAAAAGTTACCGCGACATTTCGAAGATCGTACAGCTTCGTCGGGCTCATCTCGGGCTGGTTCCAATATGCAGCCAGCTTCTTGACCTCCCGCTTTCGCTGGGCCTCATTAAAATGCTCCGCCGAGTAGACCTGGTCTACCAACGCCCCGATATCCCAAGCAAGGACTGCGGCAACCTGCATCCCTTGCACAAATGTTCTCTGCCCCTCCAGGGCGACGTCCTGAGTGACGGCATCCATGTCGTCAAAGATGACTTCTCGCTGCTTTGCAGCCAATTCAGTACTTACAGCCATTTCTTTTTTTTCCTTCTTAAATTCTAGATTTTACGCTTACGGTCTCCACGAGATGCCGTTGCGTACGTGATCAATGAACCCCTGATAGGGTTGAACAATTAAATGCATTGATCGCTTATTTCCCCCCTTGAATACGTGGCAACTAGACTGCGGAGGTACAAACATATCCCAGTCGCCGTTATGCAGGATCAGTCCCTGCAAGAATCCTTTCCGAGGAAACACCATACCGAATGGCCTTTCCTCCCTGCTACTTTCCCCGAAATGCTCTTCGTAAGTTTCCACAACGGGCAACTTGCGAAATGACTTGAACCACGCTGGATGCACCGCCCTCGGGTCGCGATGCAGGGGCAACTCTCCCTTGCGGGGCTCAGCAACAATATCCATCGGGAAAGTAGGAACCGCACGCAAGAAAGCCTCATAGGTGAGATTACCTACGTAGCCCAGCTCAGAGATAATCTCCTTTCTCTGCGAATCCAGCTTCAATCGCCGCATCGTCCATTCTACTCGAGAAGCCTCCCACTTGGCGGACTGGGCGGTGCTCTCTTCGAATTTTTCGATCCTACCCATTAAAGGGTTGAGTGGATTCGTGCCGCTCATTCAACGCCCCCCACGTACGCAGCCTCGATCTCGTCAAACGGACGATCCAGGTGATAGCGTCTTTTAATATTTAGAGCGTCACGTATCAAATCACTGACCTCGGTATTTTCTTGAATCATCTGTCCAACTTCCTGGAAAGGCAAGTATTCATCCTTGCCCATCCCCAGGGCCGTCAAATTAGCCAAGCAATCGACATCAGCGGCAGGCGACTTACACTTAATGCTTATCCCGCGGTCTTTAAGTCGGGATTTCTCCTGACTCTCCACTTCGTTAAGCAGCGTACACAGAGCCCAGTTCCAGTCCCATAAGAATACATCGTGCGGTGCTCCGTGCTCATCGTCTTCAACCCACCATAAGAACCTCGTACGAAGCTGCCGACCTGTCGGGCCAAACGAATTCTTCGAGCACTTCAGGCGAATACCTTTGCCATTAAACTGGGAGTTGCTGAACTTGGACTTCCAAACCCCGGTGTTGATCTGGAAAGATTCATGAAAGTTAAAAGCCTCACCGCCGAGTGTGTACTCGTGGGTGCGGCCCATATCATCTGTTTTGCTTTTCAGATGATTAACAATCAACAGCGTAAACGGCCAGCCCTCGAACTGCTTTTTGATAGCCTTCAAATAGCCAGTATTCTTTAGTGCCTCAACAGGATGGGCCCGGCCAGCATTACCGGCCTTCATGATCTTTTCCTGATTTTCCTCAGAAGCAGCAGCAGCCAAACTGTCGATGGCGAAGATGCAAGGCACAGTCTTCCCGGGCCCGGGAGCCTCTTTACTACCAACAAGCATACGCTGTGTC
>Ga0302135_10002771_pt1 | contig 10488 bp, 9 predicted proteins | sample CBN3_surface_MG_FD_203119 | JGI IMG/M metagenome (GOLD analysis project Ga0302135, IMG submission 203119) | Marine microbial communities from Western Arctic Ocean, Canada - CBN3_32.1 | ecosystem: Environmental > Aquatic > Marine > Oceanic | place: Canada: Western Arctic Ocean | collected 2017-09-15 | reverse complement strand
GCATGAAACGTTGACGCGGCGCGAAGGCCCCCGTTACGATCCGCCGCGCCGGCCTGGACGGTCCTGGCCGCGCCTCATTTCGGATCTAGCTCGCCATGGAAAAGCCGACGGCCCGGCCCCGCAATCCCAATTTCAGCTCCGGTCCCTGCACCAAGCGCCCCGGATGGGCGCCCGAAGTTCTGGCCGGCGCCTTGCTCGGCCGATCGCACCGGGCGGCGGAGGGCAAGGCGCGTCTGGCCGAACTCGTCGATCTCAGCCGTGCGATTCTCGGCCTGCCGGCGGATTATCGGCTGGGCATCGTGCCGGCCTCGGATACCGGGGCGGTCGAAATGGCCCTCTGGCACCTGCTCGGCCCGCGCGCCGTCACGGTGCTGGCCTGGGAAAGCTTCGGCAAGGGCTGGGCGACGGATGTGAACGGCCAGCTCGGCCTGAATGCCCAGGTGACCGAAGCGCCCTATGGCGAATTGCCGGATCTGGGTGCGGTCGATTTCGACACGGATGTGATCTTCACCTGGAACGGCACGACCTCGGGCGTGCGCGTGCCGAACGGCGACTGGATTCCGGACGACCGCCGGGGTCTGACCATCTGCGACGCGACCTCGGCCGCCTTCGCCATGGAACTGCCCTGGGACAAGCTCGATGTTGTCACCTATTCCTGGCAAAAGGTTCTGGGCGGCGAGGCCCAGCACGGCGTACTGATCCTGAGCCCGCGCGCGGTCGAACGCCTGGAGAGCCATACCCCGTCCTGGCCGATGCCCAAGCTGTTCCGTATGACCAAGGGCGGCAAGTTGAACGAGGGCATCTTCCGGGGCGAGACGATCAACACGCCCTCGATGCTCTGCGTCGAAGATGTCCTGGACGGCTTGCGCTGGGCCGAGAGCATCGGCGGCCTGCGGGCCCTGATCCAGCGAACGGACGGCAATTTCGCTTCCTTTGCGCGCTTCGTCGAGGATCGCGACTGGATCGAGTTCCTGGCCAAGGATCCCGCGACGCGGTCGCCCACCTCGATCTGTCTCAGCATCGTCGCCCCCTGGTTCGCGACTCTGCCCGAAGCGGCGCAGCGGACGGCGGTCAAGCGCATCACCGGAATGCTGGAGGCCGAAGCCGTCGCCTATGACATCGGCGGCTATCGCGATGCCCCGCCCGGCCTCCGCGTCTGGGGCGGCGCGACGGTCGATCAGATGGATCTCGAAACGTTGAACCCTTGGCTCGATTGGGCCTATGCGAAAATTTCCGAGGACGTAGGGAGCAAGCGCTGATGACCCGGGTTCTGATCGCGGACAAGTTGAGCGAAAGCGCGCTGAAGGTGTTCGAGGCGCGCGGCATCGAAGCCGATTTCAACTCGGGTCTTTCGCCCAAGGCGCTGATCGATTGCATCGGCAACTACGACGGCCTGGCCGTGCGCTCGGCCACCAAGGTCACGGCCGAGGTCGTGGCGGCGGCCGGGGCGCTGCGCGTCGTCGGCCGTGCCGGCATCGGGGTCGACAATATCGACGTGCCGGCCGCAACCGCGCGCGGCATCGTCGTGATGAACACGCCCTTCGGCAATTCCATCACCACCGCCGAACATGCCATCGCCCTGATCTTTTCCCTGGCGCGCGACCTGCCCGCCGCCGACCGCTCGACCCGCGCGGGCAAATGGGAGAAGTCGCGCTTCATGGGGGTCGAGTTGACCGGCAAAACCTTGGGGGTGATCGGCTGCGGCAATATCGGCTCGATCGTCTGCGACCGCGCTCTGGGTCTGAAGATGAAGGTTCTGGCCTATGACCCTTATCTGACAGCAGAAAGAGCCGCCTCCCTCCGCGTCGAGAAGGTCGAGTTTGACGCCTTGCTCGAGCGCGCGGACTTCATCACCCTGCACGTTCCGCTCAACGACGTGACGCGCAATATCCTGGATATGGCGGCCCTGGCCCGGACCAAACGGGGGGTGCGGATCGTCAATTGCGCCCGCGGCGGTCTGATCAACGAGGCGGCCTTGGCGAAGGCGCTGGACAGCGGCCAGGTCGCGGGCGCGGCCCTCGACGTCTTCGCGCAGGAGCCGGCGCGCGACAATCCCCTGTTCGCCAATGAGAAGGTCGTCGTGACCCCGCATTTGGGCGCGTCGACCGCTGAGGCGCAGGAGAACGTGGCCGTTCAGGTCGCCGAGCAGATGGCCGATTATCTGCTCGACGGCGCGATCCAGAACGCCGTCAACATGCCCTTGATCAGCCCGGAGGAGGCGCCGCGCCTGCGGCCCTATATTGCTCTCGCGGAACAGCTCGGCAGTTTCGCCGGGCAGATCACCGAGACCGGCCTGGATGCCGTCACCATCGAATATTCGGGGCATGTCGCGGAGCTGAACACCCGTTCCATGACGGCCGCCGCGCTGACCGGGTTGCTGCGGCCGCTGCTCGACCAGGTGAACATGGTCAACGCGCCGATCCTGGCGCGGGAGCGCGGTATCGAGGTGACGGAGATCAAGCGCGACCGTTCGGCCGATTATTCCAACCTGATCAGCCTGACGGTGCGGACCGAAAGGCGCACCCGTTCCGTCGAGGGCTCGCTGCTCGGGGGCGACCGGCCGCGGATCGTCGGGATCGAAGGCATCAAGACCGAGGCCCAGCTCGGCCCCTTCATGCTCTATATCCGGAACAAGGACGTGCCCGGCATCATCGGCTCCCTGGGCAAGACTCTGGGCGATGCGGGGGTGAATATCGCGACCTTCCATCTGGGCCGCATGGATGCCGGCGGCGAGGCCATCGCCCTGATCGAGGTCGACGAGGATCTGGGCGCGGCGGTGCTGACGGCCCTGCGCGCCCTGCCGGCGATCCGCCAGGCGAAGGTGCTTCGCTTCTAGGAAAAACCGTGCCGGGTTCAGGCCGCCGTCGGCTGGGGTACACCCCCCGGTTCCGGAACCCAGCTGCGCTTCTCGCCGGCATATTCCGGGCCAGGATTCCCCATCACCGTGGTGCGCCACATGATGCGGATATATTTGTCGGCCTCGTACCAGGTCGGGGCGTGCAGCAGGTTGCGGTTGTCGTAGATGACCAGATCGCCCTTGGTCCATTCGTGGCGATAGGTGTAGTGGTCCTGGGTGATGTGCTCCATCAAGGCGTAGACTAGCTTGGCCCCCTCGCCGTCGGGGCCGGGCTCCATCCCGACGATCGGCCCGTCGACCCAGTCGAGCTGTCCGGCCTCGCTCATATAGAGCGCGGGCTTTCCGGTCACCGGATGGACTCGCACGATAGGGTGATGCTGGGGCCGCTGGTGCGGCAGCAGGGGTTTGGGTGTATCGCCCCGGCGCACGGCCTGCTCCGAGCGCCCCGCGCCGGGCAGGGCGTGTAGTGCTTCCAATCCCTCCATCCGCTTTTTCAGATCGGCGGGTAGGGTCGCATAGGCGCCGGTGCCATCGGCGAACAGGGTCTGGCCCTGGCCCTTCGGGGTCGGCTGCTCGGCATAGAACAGCGAGAAATCGGGCGGCGGGCGGCGGAAACTCTGATCGGTGTGCCAGCCGCGCCGATGGGGAAAGCGCATCGGAAACGCGCCCTCCGCCGTCAGCGGGGGCTCCGGTCGGGCCATGGGTTGGCTGTTGATCGGCGGCAGGTTGGTCACCAGGATGATTTCCGGCACCTCTTCATGGATGTTGAAGAGGGTCTTGTTCTCGGCGGTGAAGGTCTTGAGGTTGTCCTCGACCTCCGGGCCGAAGAGCTGGCTGAGCCGGACCAGAAGCTGGGCCTCTTCGCTGATCTCGTTCATGCCGGGCAGGCAGAGGAAGCCGCCGTGATCCTGGATGATGGCGGCCAGGGCCTCCGGCGCCGCCTCGGCCGCCGCGACGAAGGCGCGCGCACCGCCGCCGCCCGTCAGGCGCAGGGCGGCGCCATAGGTCGCCCCCGCCAAGGGCGCGGCAACCTCGAAGGCGTCGCGCTTCACCCAGACGGCGGCCCCATCGTCGGAAAGCTTCGCTCGCTCGGTCATGTCTCCCTCATCCGCAAATGGCGGTTCCAGGAGAGAACCCTATCAAGTTCTCCTGGGGATTGGCGAGGGGGCAGGTGGCCGCGTTCTCGGCGCTATTAGCCGTCCGAGATAGAGCGGTGGGCGGCGAGAAGCTTTTCGAAATCGCGCGGCGGCAGGGGTGGGGTGTAGAGGAAGCCTTGCATCACGTCGCAGCCATGGGTGCGCAGGAAATCGAGCTGGTCCTCGGTCTCGACGCCTTCGGCGATCACGCCGAGCCGCAGATTGTGGGCCAGGCCGATCACGGCCGTGGCGATCGCGGCGTCGTCGGGGTCGGTGGTGACGTCGCGCACGGAGCTCTTGTCGATCTTGAGCGTGTCGAGGGGGAAGCGCTTGAGATAGCTGAGCGAGGAATAGCCCGTGCCGAAATCGTCGATCGCGACATGCAGCCCCATGTCGCGAAAGCTCGCCAGGACGGCGCTGGCGCCTTCCGTGTCTTCCATCAGCATCGATTCGGTCATTTCCGGGGCCAGCCTGTCCGCCGGGAGTTCCGCGGCCTTCAGGATGCGGCCGATGGTGGCGGGCAGGCCGGGTTCGCGGAACTGGCGCGCCGACAGGTTCACGGCCATGCGCGGCGCGTCCTGGCCCCAGGGTCGCCCAGGCGCGGGCCTGGATGCAGGCGGTCGTCAGCACCCAATGGCCGATGGGGACGATAAGGCCGGTTTTCTCGGCGATGGGGATGAACTGGTCCGGGCCGAGCAGGCCGAATTCCGGATGCTGCCAGCGCAGCGGCGCCTCGGTGCCCGCCAGCCTGCCGCTGGGCAGGTCGATCCACGCCTGGTAATGCAGGGCGAATTCATTGCGGTCCAGGGCGCGATGCAGGCTGGTTTGCAGGACGAGGCGCTGCAACTCCCGCGCCGTCATCTTGCGGGTATAGAACTGGTGCGAGTTCCGGCCGCGCTCCTTCGCCTGATAGAGGGCGGTCCCCGCGCTGTTCATCAGGGTATCGGCGTTCCAGCCGCAGAGCGGATAGCCCGCGATGCCGATGCTGGTCGTGACCAGCACTTCATGGCCGTTGAGTTCGAAGGGCGGGCGCATCGCGCGGCCGATGCGTTCGGCCACCTCCACCGCATTTTCCGAATTGGCGCCGTCCTCCAGCAGCACGCCGAACTCGTCATGGCCGACCCGGGCGAGGGACGCGACGCCGCCCAGGCTGTCGAACAGGCGCTCGGCCGCGCCGCGCAGAAGCTGTTCGCCGGCGGCAGGGCCCATCGTTTCGTTGGCCAAGGCGAAACGGTCGAGGGCGCCGAGCATCAGGACGAGACCCGTGTCGCCCTGCCGCGCCTGGCCGATCGCGCGGTTAAGCCGGTCGCGGAATAGCACCCGGTTGGCGAGGCCGGTCAGGGGGTCGTATTGCGAGAGATAGCGGATGCGGTCGGAGGATTCGCGCCGGGCGACGGCGAAGCGGACGGCGCGGTCGAGCAGGGGCGCGGAGAGGCGCGGCCGGACCAGGTAATCGGCCGCCCCGGCTTCGATCGCCCACCGCTCGGTCTCCGGCGCTTCGGTGCGGGTCAGCAGGATGATCGGCATAGCGCAGCAGGTTTCCCGCGCCTCGCTCAGCAGATTGACCCCGGTGCCGCCGTCGAGCCGGTCGTCGAGCAACAGCAGGTCGTGGCTCGCCTCGCCGATCGCCTGGATGGCGGCGCCGTAGCCTTCGGCCCAGTCGAGCCGGTATTCGGAATGAAGGGACGCGCGGAGCAAGCCGGCGATGCGGTCGCGATCGGCTGCGTCGTTACAGGCCAGAAGCACGCGCAGGCATGGCGATCGACCGGGTCCGCCGGGCCTGTCTCGGCCAGCCGTTCCGTGCCGACGGACAGCTTGTCCGTCGCTTTGGTCGAAGCAATCGTCATTCCCGTCCTGCTCTTCGTCCAGACCGCCATCCTGGCGGCCCAACCGCGAGGACCGGCGTCGTTTCTCGACCTGCGCCGGCCGCTACCTGCGTATCGCCACCCTATCCGCGGCCGCTTTAAGATCGGGTTAACATCGCCCGCTCAGGCGCCCCCCTTTGCCGCATTGCGCCGGTCGGGCAATCGCGGTAGTTACGGGGCGGGACGGGCCCGCCGGAAGGGCGGCCCAAATTGTGCCGGGAGCGCCGCAAGGGCGCACCGCAATTGTGGAGGCGGACCGCCGTGACCGAACAGGGCGAGGACGACGCCCTCCTGCCTGCCGGGCTGCGCGACGTGCTGCCGCCGGACGCGGCCCATGAGGCCCGCGTCGTGGCGGGCCTCCTGACCGTCTTCGAGCGGTGGGGCTATCAGCGGATCAAACCGCCCCTGGTCGAGTTCGAGGAGAGCCTGCTGCGCGATGCCGGTGCGGCCATGGCCGCCCATACCATTCGCGTGATGGACCCGGTTTCCCAGCGCATGATGGGGCTGCGCGCGGATATGACCCTGCAGATCGCGCGCATCGCGACCACGCGCCTGGCCAAGGCGCCGCGGCCGCTGCGTCTCAGCTATGCGGGCGACGTGCTGCGCGTGCGCGGCACCCAGCTCACGCCCGAGCGCCAGCTGGGCCAGGTCGGCGCCGAGCTGATCGGCTCGGAGGCGCCGGCAGCCGATGCAGAGGTCTTGCTCATGGCGGTCGAGGCGCTGACCGCGGCCGGAGTCACCGGGCTGACTGTCGATCTGACGATTCCGACCCTGGTTTTGGCCCTGTGCGAGGGCCTGGCGGTCAAGGCGCCCGCATCGCGCCATCTGCGCGACGCCCTGGATCACAAGGATTCGGCGGCCGTCGCCCTGGCCGCCGGCGGTCATGCGGACCTCTTCGCCGCCCTGGTCGATGCCGCGGGTCCGGCGCCCGACGCCCTCGAGCGCCTGTCGCGCCTGTCGCTCGTGGCGCCGGCCGCACGCGAATTGGCGCGCCTGTCCGCTGTGGCGGCGCGGGTGATGGAAGCGGCTCCGGACCTCAATCTGACCATCGATCCGGTGGAAAACCGGGGCTTCGAATATCATTGCGGCGTCTGTTTCGCGATCTTCGCCCGCGGCGTGCGGGGCGAATTGGGCCGGGGCGGCCGGTATCTCGCGGGTGCGACAGCGAATGAAGCCGCGACCGGGGTGACCTTGGAGACCGAGATTGTGATGCGGGCGGTGCCTGATCCGGCGGTGGAGCGGCGGCTCTATGCCTCCCATGGCACGCCGGCGCCCGAAACAAGGGCGCTGCGCGCCGAGGGCTGGACGGTGGTCGAGGGCCTGGAAAGCGCTGCCGATCCCACTTCCGATCCTGAGGTCGAGGCCAGGCGCCTGGGCTGCGATCATATTCTGCGGGACGGCGCGCCGATCCCGCTCGCGTAAGGAGACAAGGCATGGCGAATGTGGCCGTGGTCGGCTCACAATGGGGCGACGAGGGCAAGGGCAAGATCGTCGATTGGTTGAGCGAGCGGGCCGATGTCGTGGTCCGCTTTCAGGGTGGCCACAATGCGGGCCATACTCTGGTCATCGACGGTCGCGTCTTCAAGCTGAGCCTGTTGCCTTCGGGCATCGTGCGCCCGGGCAAGATGAGCCTGATCGGCAATGGCGTGGTGATCGACCCCTGGGCCCTGCTCAAGGAAATCGAGGCCCTGTGCTCGCAGGGCGTTGCGGTCAGCCCCGAGAATCTGCGCATCGCCGAGAACGCGACCCTCATCCTGCCCTTGCATGGCGAGTTGGACCGGTTGCGCGAGGAAATGCGCGGCGATGCCAAGATAGGCACGACCGGCCGGGGCATCGGCCCGGCCTATGAGGACAAGGTCGCCCGCCGTGCGGTGCGCGTCGCCGATCTGGCGGACGAGGCCAGCCTGGACCTAAAGCTCGAAGAACTGCTGCTCCACCACAACGCCCTGCGGCGCGGCATGGGCGCGGCGGAGATCGACGGCGCCGAACTCAAGGCCCAATTGCTCGCGGTCGCCGGACCGCTGCTGCCCTATGCCGACAATGTCTGGATGCGGCTGGAAAACGCCCGCCGGGCCGGGCGGCGCATCCTGTTCGAAGGCGCGCAGGGCGCCATGCTGGATATCGATCACGGCACCTATCCCTTCGTCACCTCCTCGAACACGGTGGCGGCCGCCGCTTCGGTCGGCTCGGGCACCGGGCCGGGCGCGATCGGCTTCATCCTGGGGATCACCAAGGCCTATACCACCCGGGTCGGCAGCGGGCCTTTCCCGACTGAACAGGACAACGAGATCGGCCGTGTCCTGGGTGAGAGGGGCCACGAATTCGGCACCGTGACCGGGCGGCGGCGGCGCTGCGGCTGGTTTGACGCGGTCATGGTGCGCCAGGCGGTCCTGGTGAGTGGCATCGACGGCATCGCCCTGACCAAGCTGGATGTGCTGGACGGCATCGGGCCGCTCCAGGTCTGCATTGGCTATCGCTATCGCGGCGAGGTGCTCGACCATCTGCCGGCCTCGATCAGCGGCCAGGCCGGGGTCGAGCCGATCTACGAGACGCTGGAGGGCTGGGACGAAAGCACGCGCGGCGCGCGCAGCTGGGCCCAGCTGCCGGCCACGGCGATCAAATATGTCCGCCGGATCGAGGAGCTGATCGGCGCCCCGGTGACCCTGCTTTCGACCAGCCCGGAACGCGCCGACACCATCATGATGGGCGACCCCTTCGTCGATTGATCGGCGCGCATATCGTGAAAATGGAGCCATGAAAAAAGAGCCGGAGCGGTGACGCCTCGGCCCTTTTCGTCATGCGGATCGCGCCGTCAGACGGCGATGCGTTCCTCGACGACCATGTTGCGCATCGATTTCTGAAGCTTCTCGAAGGCGCGAACCTCGATCTGGCGCACCCGTTCGCGGCTGATGCTGTATTCCTGGCTCAGATCCTCGAGGGTCGTCGGCTCGTCCTTCAGACGCCGTTCGGCCAGGATATGGCGCTCGCGCTTGTTGAGGGTCTTCATCGCCTCGCCCAGCATGTCGCGGCGCTTGTCCAGTTCCTCCTTCTCGGCGACCTGGACTTCCTGGCTCTCGGTCTCGTCGGTCAGCCAGTCCATCCATTCGCCGTCGCCTTCCTCGCGCAGCGGCGCGTTGAGCGAATGGTCGGGCGCGGCCATGCGCCGGTTCATCGAGACGACCTCGTCCTCTGATACCGAGAGGGCCGTGGCGATCTTGGTGACGCTCTCGGGCGGCAGATCGCCTTCGTCGACTTCCTTGAGCTGTGCCTTGATCTTGCGCAGGTTGAAGAACAGCTTCTTCTGCGCCGCTGTCGTGCCCATCTTCACCAGCGACCAGGAATGCAGGACATATTCCTGCATGCTGGCGCGAATCCACCACATGGCGTAGGTCGCCAGACGGAAACCCTTGTCGGGGTCGAAGCGCTTGACGGCCTGCATGAGGCCGACATTGCCTTCGGAAATAAGCTCCGCCACGGGCAGGCCATAGCCGCGATAGCCCATGGCGATCTTGGCCACCAGGCGCAGATGGCTCGTCACCAGCCGCTGGGCGGCATCGGAATCGTTATGCTCCTGCCAGCGCTTGGCGAGCATGAACTCCTCTTCCGGCTTCAACATGGGGAATTTGCGGATTTCCTGCAGATAGCGCCGCAGATTCCCTTCTGGCGATATGGCCGGTAGTGGTGCAACGGCCCTGGACGTCATTTCCTACTGCCTCCGTGCGCACGGCGCGCGACATATGCGCGTCTCGCCGATTCATGCGGTTTGGATGCCAATCTAGGCCCCCAGATCGGGCGAACTCAATATTCGCCCGCAACATGTTCATAATATGGTCTCGGATCTAGAGCGATTCCAGGCTTTCGAGCAAGTCTTCCATATCTTGCGGAATGCTTGCCATGAAGCGGACGCGCTCGCCGCTGCGCGGATGGTCGAATCCGAGCAGATGGGCATGAAGAGCCTGGCGTTGGAAGGCAAGGATTGCCGCCCGATGCTCGGTATCGGCCTTGCTCAGCCGGCTGCCGGCACCCCTGGCATAGACCGGATCACCCACGACCGGATGCCCGAGATACGATAGATGGACCCGGATCTGGTGCGTTCGTCCGGTTTCCAGGCGGCATTCGACGAGGCTGGCGAGCGCGCCGGCGCTGCGCAGGACCGTGTAATGCGTCCGCGCCGTTTTGCCGCCGGTGGTCAGCACGGCCATCTTCTTGCGGTTGCTGCGGCTGCGCCCGATCCGTTCGTCGATCGTGCCGTGCGGCGGTATCGGCCGGCCCCAGACCACCGCGCTATAGGCGCGGTCGATCGAATGATCGGCGAATTGGGCGGCGAGGGCATGGTGCGCGGCGTCGGATTTGGCGGCCACCATGACGCCGCTGGTGTCCTTGTCCAGACGATGGACAATGCCGGGCCGGCGCTCGCCGCCGATGCCCGAGAGGCTGTCGCCGCAATGGGCGATCAGGGCGTTGACCAGGGTGCGATCCGGGTTGCCGGCGGCCGGATGGACGACGAGTCCCGCCGCCTTGTCGATGACGATCAGGTCCTCGTCCTCGTGCAGGACGGTCAGGGCGATATCCTGGCCCTTTGGTTTGGCGGCAACGGTGGCGGGCACGATCACGGCCAGGGACTGGCCCG
>Ga0302135_10002770_pt1 | contig 10490 bp, 6 predicted proteins | sample CBN3_surface_MG_FD_203119 | JGI IMG/M metagenome (GOLD analysis project Ga0302135, IMG submission 203119) | Marine microbial communities from Western Arctic Ocean, Canada - CBN3_32.1 | ecosystem: Environmental > Aquatic > Marine > Oceanic | place: Canada: Western Arctic Ocean | collected 2017-09-15 | reverse complement strand
GTTCCGTGTGGGGGGAGAAATCGAGGAGGAAGTAGAATCCTCCGTCCCAGGGCGCCACTTGAATCCCGCTGTCCTCGAGGGTCTCCGCCATCGCGTGGCTGAGGCTGTCCAGAAGGCGTCTGGAATCCCGCAGATAGGCGTCGATCCCGGGTCCTCCCTCGAACGCCCGAATGGCGGCATGCTGGATGGGGGCGCTGGTCGAGGTGAAGGTCTCGGAGGCGACCGCAGCCATGGCGTCGAGGAGCCAGCGCATGCCCGGGGGGAAGGTGAAGGTGCCGAGACGCCATCCTCCGGCTCCACACCATTTCGAGATTCCCCCGCTGATGATCGTTCCTTCCGGGTAGTGGCGTGCGATGGAGACATGCTCGCCACGGTGATGGAGATCCCCGTAGATCTCGTCGGAGAGGACTGCAAGTCGATGGCGTCGTGCCACTTCTGCGAGTTCCCGGAGCGCCGAGTCGGAGTAGGAGGCTCCCGTCGGGTTGTTCGGGTAGTTCAGGATGAGGAGACGGGGCCGCTCGCCCTCTTTCTCGCAATGTGCATCGAGGTCCTCCGCGCTCAACTGCCAACGCGCGGCGCCCGTCGTGGGGATCCAGTGAACGTCCCGCCCGATGATCTGAGCTTGTGGTGCGTAGGAGACCCAGCTGGGAGAGGGAATCACCAGGTCTCCGCAGTAGGCGAGTTGAATCAAGAAGAGGAGTTCCTTGGAACCCGGGCCAATGAGCACGTCGGCTGCGCTGCGGGTGATTCCCTCCCTGCGATTGTGGTAGTCCGCGACCGCCTCCCGAAGGGATTCGAGACCTCGAACCGGAAGATAGTCCTTCTCCGCGGCATGATCCCGGAGTGCCTGGACCACCGCCTCGGGGACCGGAAAGGGGGATTGGCCCAGTCCAAACTTCCACGTGGGATCGCCGTGTGCGATGCGGGCGTTGGAGGCTTCATTGATCGCGAGGGTGGCGGAGGCGCCGAGGCCGGCCACTCGGGGGTTGAGATGGACGTGGGGGCCGACCGGCGGAGTGGGCATGTGAACCTCCGAATGGGGTCAAGTGCGTGCAGCTTCTGTGAGTTCGATCATTCGCTCAAGACTGCGTCGAGCGTCTTTGGCGAGCTCCTGGCGGCTTTCGGCGTCCATCCGCTCCCTGTGGCCGGTATGGGAGTCGACGACGTCTCCGGATTTCACTTCGTTGAGTTCCGGTGCCGTTCCTTTTCGGAGCATGTCGAGGAGCGCGACCAGGTGGGGCGGGTCGTTTCGACTCATGGTCGCGCACCCACACCCGATGGACCGAAGGCGTGGGTCGGGAATGTCGGCCAGATTCACGACCTCCACGCCCCGTTCCGCGCCGAGCGCCCGGGCGTTCTGGACGAAATGACCTTCGGTGCCGATCGCGATCCGCGATCCAGTTGGGGCGTTTTGCACGGCCTTCCAGAGATAGTCCGTGGAGCCGTGTCCGTCGGCCACCGCCACGACTTCTCTCCGGGATTCCGGGTGGACGAGGACCTGGTAATCGCGTGCGCGCCACCAGGCGACGTGATCTGCGGAGAAGACGGTGTGGACCCCGCAATGGGAGCCCCAGAGCAGCACATGGGCCCGATCCAGGCGGGCTCTTTCTTCGGGCGCCATGCGAGCGATCCGGACGTCTGCGCCGTCCCATCCCCCCGGGAAGTGATAGAGGTCCTCTCCGCTGAGCCCGAGCGTCGCCGCCGTGTTTTCGCCCAGGTGTTGATCCGGGACAAAGAGCACCTTCTTTCCCTGATCGAGGGCCCATCGGAGGATGATGGGGGCGTTGGAGCTGGTGCAGACAGCGCCGCCCGTACGACCCGCGAGGGCTTTGATGCGTCCCGAGGTGTTCATGTAGCAGACGATGAGGAGGTCGTCGCCGTAGGTCTCGAGGAGCTGATCCACGAGGGGGACGACCATGTCCTCCTTCGCGAGATCCTCCATCGTGCACCCGCTCTTGGGGTTCGTGATGTAGACCGACTGATGAGGATGCGCGAGCAGCGCGATGGTCTCGGCCATGAAGTGGACCGCTGATTCGACAAAGAGCCGGGTCTCCGGGCGTCTCACCGCCTGCAATGCCAGCACATAGCTGTCCGCGACATGGCCTCCGTAGCGCTCCACGAGCTTGACGATCTCCCCGCCCATGTAGAAGTGGGCCAGAAGCAGCAGGTCGTCTCCAAAGTGGTCGAGCGCGGGAATGATGTAGCGGTCCATCCAGGGAAGCACGGTCTCAGGGGTTCGATCGGGAAGTGCGAGATATTCTTCTGCGTAGGGTTTGAACTCCTCCTGATACCAGTCGAGGGGGAGGTCTGTCTGGCAAAGCGCGATCTCCGGATGAAGCACGATTCCGCTCGATCGCATCGTTCGGTTCATCTCAAGAGTGCGTTTCTGGGGAGTCGAGCCAGTCATGGAATTCTCGCTGCTGGAACCACGTTCATGTCCGATCGTCGCCAGTCCCTGTCCCGGGGTCAAGTCCTGGGAAGCCAGGGGTCGATGTTGAGCTTCATTCCGTTGTGCGCAGGCGTGAGATCCTGAAAGAGGCGAACGATGGCGGCGGCCACGTCTTCCGGACGTCGGAAAGGCGTGAGATCCTCTCCCCGCATGTAGTCCCGCAACATGTCGGTGGCCACCATGCCAGGGGCGAGCGTGAGGACAGCGAGAGAGCTGCCATCGACCTCGGAGGCCAGCGCCTGGGTGATGCCTTCGACTCCAAACTTGCCCGCCACGTATCCGAGGCAATCCGGGAGACCGTGTCGCCCCAGATAACTGCTCATGTTGACGATCGCTCCCACGGGTGCCTGCTGGAGCGGCTTCAGTGCTGCTTGCATCATCTGGAAGGTTCCGACGACGTTCGTCTGCAATGACGTTTCGAGGGCCTCCACAGGGTAGTCCATCGCCGGGACCCGGGGACCGAGGAAGCCGGCGTTGTTGAACAGGATGTCCAGTCCGCCATGCGTGGTGACGGCCTGTGCGACCATCGCCTTCGCATCGGCTGGATTGGCGATGTCTCCGGGAGCACATGTCGCCACGCCCCCCGCGGAATGAATGCGCGTTGCCGTGGCTTGCAGCGCTTCGACCCGTCGGGCCGCCAGCGTGACGCGGGCACCCGCCGCCGCCAGGGCCACGGCAGCTTCTGCGCCGATGCCCCCGCTGGCGCCTGTGATGAGAATGGAGGTGTCCTTCAATTCCATGGTGTCCTCAAGGTGTCAGTTGCGATCCCGCCAGCGGGAGTGGCTGAACATGCTGATCAGGAGGATCGCTCCGAACCCCCCGCTCGCCGAGAGCGCGATCTGGGCGAGCTGTGGCTCTTCATGGAGATGAAAGACTGCCGCGAGGAGAACACTCGTGATGGCGAGGCTCGTCCAGATGAGTTGCTGTCCGACCGCGTATACGCGCCATGAGGCACGTACAAGTCCAGGGTCATGGACTTCCAGTTCCCCCATGCGTGCGTCGCGTGTCAGTTTTTTCAGATCGCCCGGAAGGGTCAGGAGGTTCAGGACCACATCGCGGCCCGTGCTCATCGCGAATTCCTGCCACGAGCCCCCGCGCTCCAGCACGAGGCGTTCCATGTAGGGGCGGATGTACTCCATGGGCTGCATCTTCTCGTCGAGCTGGGTGCAGAGCCCCATGAGGAGCAGCAGCGACCGCTCGAGAAGGATCCACTCCCGGGGAATGTGGAAGTACTCCCCGAGTTCTCGGACTCCGACATTGAGCCGGCGGAGGTCCGAGAGGGTGTCGAAGAGAATCGAGGGGTCGATGCGCATGTCCGCGAGGTTCATGCTGTCGATTTGAAGTCCACCGTGGAGCCGTTCATGAATCACGGTGATGATGCGCTGGATCACGCGATCCGAGGTCCCTCGATGGATGAACCCCATGGAACGAAGCGCGCCATGAATGCCCTCGGTGTTGGAAGCGAGCACTCCCTGAAGGAGGTCCACGATTCCCTGGCGCATTTCGGGAGACAACTCCGCGACGGCTCCGAAGTCGACGATGATGAGGCGGTCATCGTCGGTTACCAGCAGATTCCCGGGATGGGGATCCGCGTGATACACCCCATGCTCGAAGATCTGCTGGCAGTACGCATGAATGACCTGGACGGCGAGGCGATGACGCCGATCCCGATCATTGCGGTCCATGCGGGTGATCTTCACTCCGTGCATGAACGTCGTGGTCAAGACGCGTTGCGTGGAGAGTTCGGGATGAACACTCGGGAAGAGCACGCCGTCATCGTGGATGAAATTGGCGGAGATCCGCGTGAGGCTGGTCGCCTCCCGACGGAAGTCCAGTTCTGCCATGAGCATCTGCTCGACTTCCCGATACACGGTCCCCAGAGCCGCTTGAGCCGGGATGAAAAAGGCGACGACATCGACGATTCGGCGGAGCGTGTTCAGATCCTCTGCGACGATGTCTTCGATGCCTGGATACTGGATTTTGACTGCGACCTCGGTTCCGTCGTGAAGTCGTGCGCGATGGACCTGACCCAGCGAGGCGCTCGCGATGGGTTCGGGATCGATCGTGGCGAACACCTCGTCGGGGGCGCTTTTCAACTCTTCGACGAGTCGCTGGCGCATCACCGTCCATTCCCGTGGTGGAACGGCGTCTTGAAGTCCCTCGAGCTCGGCGCGGAATTCTTCGGGGAGTGTATTGGTCAGGATGCTGAACGCCTGCCCAACCTTGATGTAGAGTCCTTGAAGTTCCCGGATGGTGCGCTCGATTCGCCGCGCATTTTTCACGTGGCGCCGTCGCAGGGATGATTTGCGTTGCGGTTCGGCGAGGAAAGGGCCAGTGACCCGTAGCGAGAGATAGCTGATCAGGACGATCAGCGTCGTCCAGTAGGCGCGTAGGAATCGTCCTCGAATGTGGGGTGGATGGTCCATGGCCTCTCCCGGGCGTAGATGGATCTACCAGTGGACGGGGCGGAGGATCAACACATCATCCTTCAGGAACCTTGACAGTCTTGTTCACAGAGACTCAGGATCAGGGCTGGAAGTGGAGGAAAACGATGGAACGCGACCCCAAAAACCCGACAGGGACATCTCATGAGGGCGGCGATGCCGGAGGAGATGGCGGCGGATTTTCACGTCGTCTTGTCGAAGGCCTCCTGCCAGAGATGATGCGCAAGACCGCCTCTGGCGCGTTGAGCACGGTCATGATGACCGAGGAGGTGGTTCGCACGGTGCTGGGAGCTGCGAGTCGAGAGCTTCTTCAGTACGCCCGAGAGCAGGTGGACAAGGGCAAGGCTGACATCGTGGCGCTGGTCACGCGTGAGCTGCAGGAGCATCTCCGGGAGATGGACCTCGCGGAGGAGGTGGAGCGGATTCTTCAGCGGATGGATGTGGAGGTGTCTGCCACGGTACGGTTTGTTTCCCGGGAGAATGGCGAAGGGTTGGCGCCCAGCATATCGACGGAGACCACAGTGCACAGAGACGGTGCAGCGGCCCGCTCGGATCGTTCCAAACCGGTTGATTCGACGGGGGCCGTTCCGACACCCCCCCGGAAGAAATCCGTCCAGAAGGCGAAGAAGAGTCCGAAGCGCAAAAGCGCAGGAAAGAAGGGGAGTCCTGCCTCCGGGAACACCGATTAGGACTTCAGGGAGTCCAGGGCACGTCCAAGGCTCTGCAATCCCTTCCGAACCGTGTCCGCGCTCGCTCCAAATCCAATGCGGATGGAGTCAGGTCTTCCGAAATGAGCGCCTGGAACCACGACCACATTGTATTCATTCAGCAGGTGGTCCGCGAGGACCTGGGTATCGGGAATTCCCGAGATGTGGAGAAATCCCAGGATGCCGTGGTGAGGATCGACCCAGTCGATGTCGCTGCGACTGGAGAGGAATCGCCGGACGATGTCGCCGTTGAATGCGGCACGTTGACGTGCTTCCGCGATGAAGCGATTGCGCTCGCGCCATGCCTCGAGCCCGAGGAGCTCATTGATGGAACCGTGCATGACCATCGCGTAATCGTTCAAGGCATGCATCTGGGCGATTCGATCCGCGGAGGCGAGGACCCATCCCAGGCGCAGCGGTCCGAACCCGAGGACTTTGGTCAGGCTCGAAGTGCGGACCAGATTCGATTGTGTGAGAGAGCCGATCGCTGTCGCGTCATGGGGATGAAACTCCGAATAGACCTCATCGACGATCAGGATGCATTGGCGTTCCGCACACGCAGCGTGGAGGGCGTGAATCCGTGGTGCATCGAGGAAGATTCCCGAAGGGTTGTGTGGATTGGTGAGAATCACGAGCTTCGCGCCGGTGCGGCTCACCTCTGAAGCAAGCGTGTCCGGTGAGACATCCCATGCATCGCGTTCGGTGCGTTGAATGGAGCGAACGGTGCATCCAAAGAGAGTGGGCAGACGTTGGAGCGGTTCATAGACCGGCTCCTCGACCAGCACGGTGTCTCCGGGATTCGTCAGGCTCATCGTCGCCAGGAAGTTCGCCATGGACGAACCCGCCGTGATCAGGACCTCATCCGCGCCCACTCCGTGGTGTTCGGCGAGGGCCTCCTGCAAGTCTGGAAGCCCATAGAAATTGGGGGCGACCAGCTGCAGGCTTTCAGGTCCGGGGTTCAGGTCCTCGAGGCTTCGCGAAGCCATTCCGCTGGAGGCGAGGTCCACGGCATCGGAGCGCGTTTGATTGCTCTTGGCCCAGCGTAGATAAGTGATGGGGTCAAACTGCACAGTCATTCACCTGAGCGCTGAAGCCCCGACTCGGAAGGGTTTCCGATGATTTCGTCCACGATGTTCTCGCGGGTTTCCGTTCCGCCCAGATCTTCGATGACGTCGAGAATCAGGGGATCCATGGGGGTGATGTCCAGGGGGCGCCTGTCTCCTTTGCGCTCTTCCCAGAGAGAGCGCTGGGCGAGTACAAGAGTGTAGACGCCGTACTCGGGACGGCGATCCGTGAACTCCAGGACGCGCTCTCCCTCCAAAAACCAGAGGAGTCGAACGGGCGGCATGGAGCGGTTGTTTCCCGTGAATTCGATCGCATCGGGCACTCCATGGACCTGCGCCAGTCGGAGTGCGGCGGAGGAGAAGTCATGAAAGGGGGGAAGGGCGGCGAACTGCTTCCACGCTTTTCGGCGATGAAAGAAATAGGTCATCTGGATGCCATGACGCGATTCCGTGAGGAGGGCGTCTGTCTTCGCCCGGCGGAATTCTCCGGCGATCACGGAGCGGTCGAGAGCGAGGGGAGCCGAGGGGAGGATTGTCCACGTCTTCTGAATCGCGTGGACGACCTGAAACTGCTGGCGGACAATCGTGTCCTTGACCAGCTTGTCCTCGGCTTCTTTGATGCGGGCTGCGAACTCTTCAGAGATGCGGTCCGCCAGCAGTCTTTGAAAGAGCTTCACGGGAGCATCGACGGGGAGTTGAATCATCTCGGCTGCCACCGCCACCGGATCGCGAAGATCGTTGGCGGCAGACGGCGCTGGAAGCACCATGCAGACGGTGAGCGCACACAGAAGCTGCGCCATTCCTCGGCGGCCCCGTCTGGGCTCCCGATGCTTCATTTGATTCTCCCCATTGGTGGCGGATCGCTCGCAGAGCAGGGCAACCCGATGGGGGCGATCTTGCCGCAGCCTCTCGGGAGATGCAATGTTCTGCCCGTCTTCACGGCGTGTTCCGTCCGGAACCGTACGCTCAGTTGGAGCTGCCGCCACAAAGCGTGAGGGGGGCGTCATAGTCGTCGATGAGGGTGGTCGCTCCGCCTTCGCCGATGATCGCGTACCCATCGATTCCGTCGCTGTCGCTCACGTCCAGGGTGATGCAGAACTGGTCTCCGAGGTTTCCAAGCACCATTCCATCGGCGCTTCCGCCGCCCCAGCTCCAGGAGAACTCGCCCGCTCCCGTGTTGGAGTTGAAGTCGAAGGTATCGGTCTCGCCTTCGTCGTCAAAGAGGACCATCTCCGCTCCCACGGCTCCAGAGAGGCTCATGTTCACGGAACCGTTTGAGCCATCGCCTGCGATGTCGTGCAGGAGTACGAGGGCGAGCGCGCCATCCTCTTCCTGGTAGAACATCACCACCGTGCGATTCGAGATCTCAAATCCGGTGTTCGGTGCCGCCGCTCCGAACCCTCCGCCGGTTCCGTATCCGTAGAAGTCTTCGGGATCCTCCTCTCCTTCCACGGGCTCCAGGGGGGCCCCATTTGCGGTGAAGCACTCCGTCGCCGGATTGCAATCGTTGTCGATGCCGTCGTTGCAGATCTCCTGGGCTCCGGGGTGGATGCTGGCATCGAGGGGAGCGCAATCCTCCGCATCGTCCGTCCCGTCGCCGTCGTCGTCTGCGTCGCAGGCGTCTCCGGCTCCGTTCTGGTCGGTGTCCAGCTGGTCCGGGTTGTGATTGAGGGGACAGTTGTCGTCCTCGTTGAGGGTGTTGTCCTGATCCCAGTCCGGGTCGCAGAGATCACCGAGCCCATCCGAATCCCCATCAAACTGCTGCTGATTGGGAGTGTTCGGGCAGTTGTCTTCCGAATTGGGTGTGCCGTCCCCATCCAGATCGTCGTCGCAGGCATCCCCGTCCCCGTCCTTGTCCGTATCGAGCTGTTCCGAGTTCGGAATCTGAGGGCAGTTGTCTTCCGAATTGGGAGCACCATCGCCATCCAGATCGTCGTCGCAGACGTCGCCTTCTCCGTCCTTGTCCGTGTCGGCCTGATCCGGGTTCGCGATCTTCGGACAGTTGTCGTCGTCGTTTCCGATGCCGTCGTTGTCGTCGTCCCCGTCGCAGGCGTTGCCCAGTCCATCTCCATCCGCGTCTTCTTGACCCGGGTTGAAGTTCAGGGGGCAGTTGTCGAGTTCGTTGGGAATCTGATCCTGGTCCCAGTCCGGGTCACAGACGTCTCCGATCCCATGTCCGTCTCCGTCGAACTGCGGTGGGTTGGTCTTCTCCGGACAGTTGTCGACCGCGTCAATCACCCCGTCGCCGTCCGCGTCGCCGCACGCGTCGCCCTCCCCGTCATCGTTGAAGTCCTCCTGCCCGGGATTGTGCTTCAGGGGGCAGTTGTCCTCGTCGTTGGGAATCAGGTCCTGGTCCCAGTCCGGGTCACAGACATCTCCGATGCCGTCGCTGTCTCCGTCAAACTGCTGGACGTTGGGCGTCGTGGGGCAGTTGTCCTGGTCGTCGGGGATGCCGTCGCCGTCGCTGTCGCAGGCACCGCAGTCTTCAGCGCAGGCTGCGCAGTCCTCGTCGCCGTTGCATTCGCCGTCCCCGCAGGCAGGCGGACAGGCTCCACAGTCTTCGACGCAGCTCGTGCAGTCCTCGTCGCCGCTGCATTCGCCGTCGCCGCAGACCGGCTTGAACCCGCATCCTCCGCAGTCGTCCTCGCATTCGCTGACGCAGATGCTGTCCCACACGGCGTCGCAGCAGAAGGCGTCCTGAGCGCAGACGCAGGCTTCACATGCGCAGTCCTCGCACCCGGGTTCGGGGCTGTCCTGGCATCCATCGTTCGGAGGACATTCCCCGCAATCCGATTCGCACGAAGCGCAGTTCTCGTCGCCGTTGCAGTCTCCGTCTCCGCACTCGGGTGCACAGGCTCCGCAATCTTCGGGGCAGGTGTCACATTTCTCGCTGTTGTCGCACGTGCCGTCTCCGCATTGATCCACGCATTCGCCGCAGTCCTCCGGGCAGCTCGAGCAGCTCTCGAAGAAGTCGTCGCACGTGTCGTTGCCGCAGAAGAATCCTGGGAGACAGAAGCCGCAATCCTGTGGACAGTTGTTGCAGTCCTCGTTGTCCGAGCAGACGTCGTTTCCGCAGGAGGGCGCGCACTCGCCGCAATCCTCCTCGCAGTTCGAGCAGTTCTCAAACAGCCCGCATTGATCGTTGCCGCAGAAGGGCATGCAGGATCCGCAATCGCCGGGGCAGTTCTGGCAGTCCTCGTCGTCGCTGCACACGCCATCATTGCAATTCTCCGAGCAGTCTCCGCAATCGCTCGGGCATGTCTCGCAATTCTCGGCGAATCCGCAGGATCCGTTCCCGCAGTTGGGAGCGCAGGGGCCGCAGTCGAGGTTGCAGGTCTCGCAGTTCTCGTCGTCCGAGCAGATGGCATCACCACAGACGCTGGGGCATTCGCCGCAGTCCGCCTCACATGAGGTGCAGTCCTCGGCGCCCTCGGTGCAGATGCCGTCCCCGCATGTGGGCTCGGTGTTTCCACAATCAAACCCACAACTCTCGATGCATGCCTCCACGCACAGGTCATCCCACTCGACATCGCAGCAGAATTCATCCTGTTCGCAGACGCATTCTTCACAGCCGCAGCCGTTGCATCCGGGATCGGAGGACGTGGTGCATCCATCGACGGCCTCGCACTCCCCGCCGCATTTCTGGTCGCAGAGTGCAATGCACTCGGAATCCCATTGGATCTCGCAGCAGAAGCTGTCTTCCGCACAGACGCATTCCTCGCAGGCGCAGCCATCGCATCCGGGCTCCGTGCTCGGCAGGCAGCCATCCCCAGGAGGACACGCTCCGCAATCCGCGGAGCAGTTCTCGCAGTTCTCTCCGGAGCTG
>Ga0302135_10002768_pt1 | contig 10492 bp, 7 predicted proteins | sample CBN3_surface_MG_FD_203119 | JGI IMG/M metagenome (GOLD analysis project Ga0302135, IMG submission 203119) | Marine microbial communities from Western Arctic Ocean, Canada - CBN3_32.1 | ecosystem: Environmental > Aquatic > Marine > Oceanic | place: Canada: Western Arctic Ocean | collected 2017-09-15 | reverse complement strand
CGCTGATGCAGACAGAGATCAACCTGCCGTTCATAACGGCAGACTCTTCTGGCCCGAAACACCTGGTTATGACCCTTACCAGAGCAAACCTGGAGAGCATGGTCAATGATTTGATCCAGCGGTCGATGGAGCCGTGCCGAAAGGCCATAAAGGACGCCGGGTTCGCTTCTTCCGAGATCGATGAGGTCATTCTTGTCGGCGGCATGACAAGGATGCCCGCAGTGCAGAAGGCTGTCGTAGAACTGTTCGGCAAGGAGCCCAACCAGGGGGTTAACCCCGACGAGGTGGTGGCGATGGGCGCTGCCATTCAGGGCGGCGTGTTGCAGGGCGATGTGCAGGACTTGCTATTGCTGGATGTCACTCCGCTCACTCTCGGGATCGAGACGATGGGCGCGGTTACGACTCCATTGATACCGAGGAACACGACCATCCCTACAGCCAAGAGTGAGACGTTCACGACGGCCGCCGATGGTCAGACGAGCGTCGAGGTCCATGTGTTGCAGGGCGAGCGAGCGAACGCCGGGGACAATAAAACCATCGGCCGGTTCATGCTGGACGGCATACTGACGGCACCGCGTGGGACACCGCAGATTGAGGTGACGTTCGACCTGGACGCCAACGGTATTTTGAACGTTTCGGCCAAGGACAAGGGAACTGGCAAAGAACAGAAGATAACTATTACTGCCTCGTCGGGTCTTTCCGATTCTGAGATTGAGCAGATGGTCCAAGACGCCGAAGCGCATGCCTCTGAAGACGAGGATCGGCGCAAGGCGGTTCAGACGCGGAACGAGGCCGAGGGCGCTGCTCACGGGGCCGAGAAGATGGTCGCCGACAACCCGGACGTGGTGTCGGAAGAGCAGAAGGCCGAGATTACCGAGAAGGTAGCGGAGGTTCGTAGCGCCCTGGAAGCGGACGACACCGGCCGCATCAACGTGGCCGTGCAGGAGCTCCAAGAGCTAACTCAGAGCGTCGGACAGGCAGTCTACGCCGCGCAAGCCGCCGCCGCAGGAGCCGCCGCTGAGGGCGGCGCGCCGCCAGAAGACGGCGGCGATTCGGGTGACAGCGCTGGAGACGACGACTCCGAGGACGGCACCATAGAGGGCGAGTTCAAAGAGGTTTAGTAACTAGTTCTGGTTCGAAGAGTCTAGGGGCGCTTTCTCACTGAGAAAGCGCCCCTACTTTTTGGCCTGGTTTCCCTCTGCTCCCACATTGGAGACTGGGAGCGTGCGGCTATTCGCCGAGCATGTAGTCGGCGATGCGCTCTGCCAGGGCCAGGGTGGGTACGTTTGTGTTGGCGCGGGGTAGCTGGGGAATGACGGACGCGTCGGCGATGCGCAGGCCCGCAAGGCCGTGCACGCGGCCTTCGCCGTCCACAACCGACTCTTCATTGGACGCAGGACCCATGCGGCAGGTGCCGGAGACGTGGTGACCGGTCTGGGCGCTGCGCATCAGCCAGTTAGTGAATGCAAGGTCGGTAGCCAGTTCGGCGTCTGCGGGCTCGATGCGCTGGTCTATCAGACCGGCAAAGGCGGGATGCTTTCCTACTTCGACGCAGGTGCGAACTACCTCACGCGCACGCTCCACGTCGAACTCGGTTTCTAAAAAGCGATAGTCGAGTACCGGGTTGTCGGCCGGGTCTGCGGACGCGAGGGTGAGCGTTCCCCGGCTCTCGGAGTGCTGGAGGATGCCGCCGATGTAGACGCCGACGAGTTCGTCGACGGCCTCGGCGCGCTTGGTCGCACCGGCGTATGAGCCCATCGTCAGCATAAGATCGTTGCGGTGCGGGGAGCCGGTGGCGGTGAACCGCAGGCACATTTGCATCCACGGTCCCAGTCCGTCCAGTTCGTAGCCGGGGAGGGTGCGATGGATTGTGAGCAAGACTGGGTGGTCCTGCAGGTTTCTCCCCACGCCAGCAAGGTTGCGCACCACGGGGATGTCGTGACGGCCCAGTTCGGCTGCCGGGCCAACTCCTGACAACATGAGCAGCTGTGGCGTCGCGATGGCTCCGGCTGCGAGGACGACCTCGCCCGCCTCTACGGTGGATTTCTCTCCGCCGCTTTCTACTTGTACTCCGGTTGCCTTGCTTCCCTCGAAGAGTACCCGCCGCACATGGCAATCACCCCTGATGGTCAGGTTGAGCCGGTGCCTCGCGGGGGCGAGATAGGCGACGGCGGCGCTGACTCGCTCGCGTCCGTCCAAGTTGAGCGGCATAGGGCCGACTCCGGTGGACTCCGGATTATTGTGGTCGGGCGAGTCGGCGTATCCAAGATCGAGGCAGGCCCGGTAGAACGCAGCCTGCGCGGGCGTCAGCTCTTCGGGCGGGAATCGGCGCACGGGAATGGGCCCTTCGGTACCGTGCAAATCGCTGGAAAGGTCATCGGAGTAGTCGCGGTCGGACTCAATGCGGCGCAGGTAGGGCAGCATGGACCGGTACGACCAGTCGTCGCCCCCGGCCTGGGCCCAGGCATCGTGGTCTTCGGGAAGGCCTCGCAGGAAGATGAGGGCGTTGATGGCGGAGCTGCCGCCCATGATCTTGCCCCTGGGGATATGCGAGCTGGATTGGCCTGTGAGCCTGGCCTGGTAGCCCCACAGGTCGTGGCTGGATGCGACGTGGCCCGCCATGGTGCCGTAGCCGTATCGGACGTCTTCGGGCAACTCTTCGGGGCGCTGATAGTCGGGGCCAGCTTCGAGCAAAAGAACCGAGCGAGCGGGGTCTTCGGACAGCCGCGCCGCCATAACGGCACCGCCTGAGCCACCGCCGACAACGACCACGTCGTACTTCATGCCGAGCGGATGCCGTGCGTGGGGAAGATGAGGCCGTGCACGGCCTGGACGCCGTTTTCGGCGTAGGTGCGGGCCTCGCGGCGCACGTCGTCTTTGATGGGCAGGTCGTCGGGGTCGTAGAGTGACGCGATGTCGTGAGCGCTTGCGTATGGCTCGGGGATATCTGGCGATAATTCCTGCCCGGACATGATGGCGAAGGTCTGCGCCCAGCAGCGAGCGACGGCCTGCAGGTCGTAGCCGCCTCCTCCCAGCGCGAGCCAGGGGTAGGGCATGTCGGCGAAGAGCCTCACGACGTCTGAGAAGCCCTGCACGGTCTGGGCCAGATGGGTGATGGGGTCCCTATAGTGCGTATCGATGCCTAACTGGGTGACTAGCACGTCAGGGGCGAACCGCTCGATGAGCGGCGGGACGACTTCTCTGAAGGCCCACAGGTACGTGTCGGAGGTCGTATATGGGTAAAGAGGCAGGTTGACGGAGTACCCCCGGCCCTTGCCCGCGCCGGTCTCTTGCGCCCACCCGGTGCCGGGGAACAGGTAGGTGCCCGACTCGTGCAGGGAGATGGTCATTACCCGGTCGGTGTCGTAGAACGCGTTCTGCACGCCGTCGCCGTGGTGGCAGTCGATGTCTATGTAGGCGACGCGCATCCCCTTCGCGACCATGGCTTTGATGGCCACGACAGGGTCGTTAAACACGCAAAAGCCGGAGGCGTAGCCGGGCATGGCGTGGTGCAACCCTCCGGAGACGCTGATGGCCGCCTGTACTTCGCCGTCCATTAGCATTTCGGCAGCGACAACAGAGGCACCCGTAGATAGCGCCGATGCGTCGAAGATGCCCCCGTAGGCGGGGTTGTCGCCCGGCCCGAAGTTGTACAGGTGCGCGTTCTCGGGCACATCCCCACGTCCATAGGCCCGCACGGCCTCTATGTACGCCGGGGTGTGGTAGCTGCCGATCTCGGCGTCTGTGGCTGGCCTAGGCTCGACGAGCAGGGCGTTGTCGGGCTCGAACGCGCTGTAGGCCTGGAGAAGTTCGTGGGTGTAGCGAAGCCGCTCGGGCTTCATGGGGTGAGTGTCGCTGAGGACGTGGAGCGACAGGGCGTCGGAGTAGACGAAGGCGGCGCGCCGGGTGGACGTGGCCGTGTGGCTGGCGGCCAAGGCTTATTTGCGAGCGGGCTTGAGGTGGAGCGTTTCGCCGGGGTTGGCGACGGAGATGTCCACGCCCATTTTTTCTGCCAGCGCGGCCACCTCACTGCGAACGGTGGCCTCCCACGGCGGGTTCATGTGGGTAACGATCACCCTGGGGTAGTAGCCCCTGGCCGCATGGAAGTCTTTCAGTTCCCCCTCCAACAGGCAGGGAGTGAGATGGCCCTGGCGGTCGGCGGTCTCATGGTTTTCGTCCCCGAATGTCACCTCTATTAGCAGGGCGTCGGGTTCGATTCTTCTCCAGATGCTGCCCAGGCCTGGCCCGGTGTCGCCGGTGTAGAACAGTGATACCTCGCCGTCGGAGACGTGGTACCCGGTACCCGGCACGCTGTGATGAACCCGCAGTGCCTGGATGTTGTGTTGCCCCACGGTGAACTCGTCGCCGTCGTCCACGGCGGTGGAGATGACGGAGTTTTTGGGAACGCCACGTACTTTGGACTCTGGCAGGTAGCGTTCCATGATGTATTCCAGGGTCTCTGGCAGTGCGTACAACTCGAAGGTGCCACCCGCGTAGCTAATATTGTGCCGCAGAGTAGGCAGGTCGCGCACGTGGTCGTTGTGCTCGTGCGTGACGACCACTGCCTTGATCTGCCGCTGTTCGTCAAAAGTCAGCGATCGGGAGGTGCTGCCAGCGTCCAGGGCGAGCACGTCGTTAACGACGTACCCGGCCATGTGGGTGCCTTCGCTCTCCATGTTGTGTACGCCGAGAATGCGTAACTGCATGAGGGCCATTTTAGGCGGGGGTCCGCCGCGCGGCAATCGGGTCAGCGCCTAAATTTTGAGCTATCTTGGCAATTAGCTTGCCCGTTGCACACTTCTTGCACACCCTCGCCCTACGGCCGCCGGCGTGACGGGTTATCAGGGAGGCGAGTCGAAACGGGGGTCGAAACCCTCGGGCTCGTCCCCTTCCCACTTTGTGACGGGGCGTCGTCGGCGTAGCAGCCAGCCTCCACCGGTGACTGCGACGGCGAAGGCGAACGCCAGGGCAAGTAGCAACGAGGTGCCGAACGTGCCGGGGTCGGCCGTGAAAGAGGGCTCGAAGCCGTTGCGTTCTGGAACCTGGGGCTCGGGGTCGACCGGTGCGGATGTATCGGAACTTTCCGGAACGGAGATCGCCGAGACATCGGAGATGCTTGTCGGGGCCGCGCCGATTGATACACGCCAGTCTTCGTCGATGAGTTCGGCGGGCCGTCCGTATGCGCTCGCGACCGCGTCTTCGAACGCCTTTCCCGAATTGAGAGCATCGACCAACGCGGAAATCCTGTCCTCTCCGTAGGTTTCCACCATGTAGCGGACCAGGCTGCGGGCCTGGGCGTAGAACAGCCGAACGTCTGCCGGGCGGCCGGGTTGGCCCCGCATGGCAGTCAGGGGCAGCAGGTCTCCTGATCGCGCGGCAGACAACACGGAGGAGTCGGTGCGGGACGGGCTGCTTTCGAAGTATTGGGCCAGACCCTCGTTGAACCAGGCGGGTACGCGGCTGATTGGCGAGATGATGGCCTCGTTCAACAGCAGGTGCGTCATTTCGTGCACCATGCCCTCGACACCGAGGCCGACGAGCACGAACAGGTCGTACTCACCGTAGGCGAACCCGGCGTACAGGTGGCTGTCGGTGGCTGCGGAGCTGATGGGCGGGAAGCTTCGCGTGGCCTCGTCCCGGTCGTTGAGGATGACCGCTCGCATGACCGGGGCGGACTCCAGGCCGAGGACCCCTCGGACGTCGGTCAGGCGCTCGTCGACCTGCGCTGCGGCGTCTTCGACGCGGTCGCCGGGCCGGTCGTGCCACAGCACCTCTATGTTCTGAAGCGTCATGGTCTGCCATTCGAACGCCGGGTCCAGGTACAAAAGGGTCTGTGTGCCCGACTCCAGTCGTTGCCCAGCAGAGTTTTCGATGACGTAGTGGTACGAGACTTCGACGCCGCTAGGTATGTACGCCGACCGACCGGCGTCTATTGAGAACTCGGCGGTGACGGTGGTACCGGGCTGAAATGACGGGTAGCCGTATACGGAGATGGGGCGTGAGCCGAGCCGATAGTAGAACTTTATTGCCGTTATCGGACTGTCGGACTCGGCCTTAAGCACGAAGTCGATGCGGTCAGGAAACGACACCGTGTGCCCTGAAGAGAGAACGGTGATAGACGATTGCGAGTCGATGGCTGGGTTCCCCGAGTCGTCGGGGCCAGAGTCGTCCGACTCGCCGGGCGGCGCGGCCGCTATCGCCGTCCCGACCAGCATGACCCCAGCGAGGGCCATAGACAGGGCTATCAGGAGAGAGCGAAAAGGGAGGTTCATGCTCGTGTGCGCAATGCGACCTGGGCTAGAGACCGGTTATGCGGATCGAAGTGTGGGCCTTGTGTATGCGGTTGATGTTCATCAGGAGAGCTGTCAGGTCTTCGGCGTAGCGGGAGTTGACGAGGCCGCCCCCGTTTACGGCCCTGGCACCGGGTATGAGTGCGGTTAGTTCGGAGACTTCGGCCGTGGCCTGCTCGTCATCTGAAAATACGAATACGTCGGAATTGACGGATGCGTCTGGCCGGAGCAGGTCCCGGGCCGCTACGTTGTGGAACGCTGCTGCAACCCTGGCGTTAGGTAGCAACGATGCGGCTTGTAGCGCTGCCGAGCCTTCGGGCACCGGTAGGGCACTGGCGACGCCGCCGTCGAAGGTGACCGGGGCGACGACGGTGACCACGAGCTTGCCGGTGAGCCTTGCACCGAGGGATTCGAGCGTGGGGCGCTGGCCTGCATAGGGAACGGCGATGAAGACGACGTCGGACTCTGCGGCGACGGTGTCGTTAAGGGCACCGGTGATGGAGCCGGGCGGCGCTTTGTCGGCGATTTTGGCGACGGCCTCGTTGGCCCGCTCGGCGTCGCGAGAGCCGATCATGACCTTGAGTCCGGCCAGGGCGAACCGCAGTGCTAGGCCGCGACCCTCGGGGCCGGTACCACCTATGAAGCCGATGGTTGATGTTGTCATTCCCTAATTGTCGTCTCGTGTGGAGCCCTGCCGCAAGCCAAGCCCTGCGACAAGCCGGGACGCGCGCGATCTTGGATTGCGCCCCCTTCTGACCGCCCCTACAATGACGCCACCCTCGCCCGGCCTGTAAAAGGTGGCGCGCCGGGTACGAGGCTAGCTCGATCGAGGAGGACCGAGTATGGCTGAGTTCGGCGTGAACAAACTGCGGAATGTGGCCCTGCTGTCTCACAGCGGGGCGGGCAAGACGATGATCGTCGAGGCGATGTTGTTTGCGACGGGGCAGACCTCCCGCATCGGCAATACCGCCGACGGCACCACCGTTTCGGACTACGAGCCGGAAGAGATTAAACGGACCGCCAGCGTCCAAACGTCTGTGGTTCCTATCAGTTCCGGTGGCCACAAGCTCAACCTTCTAGATACCCCAGGCTTTGCCGATTTCCGTGGCGACGTTGTGTCTGCTTTGCGGGTCGCCGACGCAGTCGTCGAGGTCGTCTCAGCCCACTCTGTAGTCGAAGTTGGCACGGTACAGACCTGGGAGATGGCGAAAGAGGCCGGGCTGCCCAGGTTGATTTTCGTCAACAAGATGGACCGCGAGAACGCGGACTTCGACCGAACCATGGACTCGATAACGGCAGCATTTGGCAGGGAGTGCGTGCCGGTCAATGTCCCAATTGGGGCGGAGGCTTCGTTCTCCGGTGTGCACGACGTGCTCGCCGCAAACCCACCGGCTGAGGTGGGGGACAGGGTCGCGTCGGCCTACGAAAGGCTGATCGAAGTGGTCGCCGAGAGCGACGACGACCTCGCCACCAAGTACTTGGAAGGGGAAGATCTGTCGACTGAAGATGTCTCTTCCGGCCTCAAGAGAGCGGTCGCTTCGGGAGAGGTGATTCCCGTGCTGTTCGGGGTGGCCACCAGTGGCACGGGGATAGAAGAGCTAACGGACGCGATCATCAACCTTTTTCCGTCACCGTCTGAGGTCGGGGGAAAGCGGGCCCAAGAGCAGGGTGCGGCAGACGACCCGCTGGCCGCGCTCGTGTTCAAGACATCGGCCGACCCGTTCGTGGGCAAGCTCTCGTATTTCCGGGTAATGGCAGGGACGCTCAAGAGTGACTCGCATGTGTGGAATTCGGGCGAGGAGGCGGACGAACGCGTAGGCCAGGTTTTTGTCGTCACTGGCAAGGAAACGCATGCCGTCCCGGAGCTTGGACCTGGCGATATAGGGGCCGTTTCAAAGCTGAACTCGGTACAAACCGGCCATACGCTGACAGAAAAAGAAAGGCCGGTAACGCTGGCCGGTGCCGCGTTCCCGACCCCCATTTACCACATGGCCGTCCACCCCACCGACAAGACGGACGTGGACAAGTTGACGACCGCCCTGGCTCGCATTTCCGAAGAGGATCCGACGCTTGTAATTGAGCGACAGCCGGACACCGGAGAGCTACTCGTCGGCGGCCTCGGTGACACTCACGTAGTCGTGGCTATGGAAAAGATGAACCGCAAATTTGCCGTAGACGTTGACCTGGCGGTGCCCAAGGTCGCGTACAAAGAGACCGTCAGGTCTACGGCACGGGTAGAGCACAAACACAAGAAACAGTCTGGGGGGCACGGCCAGTATGGCCATGTGTGGCTGGAGATCGGTCCAATGGCCAGAGGGACAGGTTTCGAGTTCCAGGCGAAAGTAGTCGGTGGCTCCGTGCCGAAAGAGTACATACCGTCCGTTGCAAAGGGCGTGGCCAAGGCGATGGACGGGGGAGTGCTCGCCGGATTTCCGGTGGTGGACGTTAAGACCACGTTGGTGGACGGGAGTACACACCCGGTGGACTCGTCGGGCATCTGTTTTGAGATCGCCGCCTCACAGGCCTTTCAGAAGGGCATTAGGGCGGCCGATCCGATTCTGCTGGAGCCGATAATGACGCTAACTGTCACTGTGCCCGATGACGCGGCCGGGGACGTAATGGGTGACATGAACGGCCGCCGGGGACGCATTCACGGAATGGTTCCACAGGGAGACGGCACTACGGTGATAGAGGCCGAAGTTCCTCAAGCCGAGGTGCTTCAGTACGCTACAGACCTGCGGTCACAGACGCACGGTCAGGGCACGTTCACCATGGCAGAGACAAGACTGGAGCCGGTGCCAGACTTCCTGGCGGGCCGCATTGTGAAGGCCCACGAAAAAGAGGCAGTGGCTGTTTAGCTGCCAGAACCGACGTATTGCCGGGTTCTTAGACGCGCCGGATTAGGGCGTGCGCTGGCTGGTCCAGATGGTGTGGTAGTTGTCGCCCATCACTACTCTTGCCATCTCGGCCTTCTCCTGGCGGCGCAGTTCGGACAGCGCCTTTTCCATGTACTCGGCGGCCTGTTTGTGGCCCGCCTCGGCGACGCGATCCACCAGCCGCTGCCAGATGCCGTGGGCCCGCAGGCTGTCCACGTATCTTGGCCAGGCAACCACCGACAGGCTGTGCCGACGGGGGAATCCCGGACGCAGCCTGCGAATGGCCCTCATGCGCTCTTGCGGGGAGGCGACCATGGCCATGATCTTGACCATGGGACCCGAGTTCTCGTTCGTGCGTAGGTCCAGGACCAGCGACTTGCGGAACATGGGGAAAAAGATCGACAGGACGTCTGCGTCTTTAAGGTCGGTCAGTATCTCGTCGACGTCGAGTTCAAAATCTCCGTCCATCAACAGGCACTCTCCATAGCGGTGGCGTTTGGTGGGCCGGTGAGGCCGTCGACGAGCCGCCTGAGCGGCGAGTGACCTGGACCCGGCACCCACTATTTTACGTGGTCCGGGTGGAGTTCGCCAAGTGGCAATTTCAGCCGTCGCGCAGTTCTCGCACAGTTGCTAGGAAGGCCGGCAGCACCGCCTTCCAATCTCCGACCACTCCGTAACGGGAGTCTTTGAAGATATTCGCGCTGTCGTCGCTGTTTATCGCGACGATGTTCTTGGACCCCGAGCAGCCCGCCATGTGTTGGCTAGCACCGGAAATTCCCACCGTTATGTATAGCTCCGGCGTAATGGTTTTGCCGGTTAAACCGACCTGGGACGCGTGGTCGATCCACCCGGCGTCGCAAGCGGCACGAGATGCGCCAACAGCGCCGCCGAGGAGGCCGGCTAACTCGGTCAATTGCTCAAACGGCTCAGGACCACCCAGGCCACGCCCTCCGCTCACGACCACGGCCGCGTCTTCCAGCCTGATGCCGGTGGCTTCTTGTTCAACCCGTCGCAGGGAACGGACCCGGACCCTTGCCGGATCGATCTGGGGCGATGACTCGATGATTTCGCCGGTTCGCGAGGGGTCGGCTTCTAGCGGCTCGTAGAGTTTGCCCCTGACTATGGCGAGGCCGGTTTTGCCCGGCCCGAACGACACTCTGGCCACCGCGTTGCCGCCGTAGACGGGTCGAGTAGCCGTCAGATTGCCACTGGCGTCCAGGCCCACCGAGGTGCAGTCCTGTGCCAGCCCGGCGCCCAGTCGAGCGGCCAGCCGAGGGCCGAGATCTGACCCGGCATCGGTTTTGGACAGCAGCACGGCGGCGGGCT
>Ga0302135_10002767_pt1 | contig 10496 bp, 10 predicted proteins | sample CBN3_surface_MG_FD_203119 | JGI IMG/M metagenome (GOLD analysis project Ga0302135, IMG submission 203119) | Marine microbial communities from Western Arctic Ocean, Canada - CBN3_32.1 | ecosystem: Environmental > Aquatic > Marine > Oceanic | place: Canada: Western Arctic Ocean | collected... | reverse complement strand
GTCGCCAACGCTGAGATTGCCAATAGTGTTTGGATTGTTGATCTCGGACGTGAAGAAGACCAGAGCCCCCGACAGCGTCAATACACCGGTCAGGATAAGTACAAGCTTTGTATTCAGGGAAAAGAGGGAGAAGCGCCGAAGCCTCGCTATGTCCACCATTACAAAGTAGCTGATGCCGCCAAGAAAGATGAGCAAGCCCATTATGCCCAGAACAATCTTGTCGGTACGGAACTCCTCCAGACTTTTGCCGTCAGTGATGTTGGTGAAACCAGCGCTGTTGAAACCAGAGACAGCCTGGAACAGCGCCTGCCATATCGGTTGGCCCTCCAGATCGGACATGAGGGAGAACCGCACAGCCAACGCCACAAAGCCAGCGATCTGGATCCCCGCCGCCACTAGGACGATCTTTATGGTGAGCCGGGCCAGGCCGCCCAACTGGTTTATCTGGTAGCTGTCCCGCGCCAGCATGCGCTGGCCGAGGCTAAGGCGGCGTCCGATAAGGATCAGTAGGAAGGTCGCGATGGCCATGAAAGAGAGGCCGCCTATGAATATCAGGGCCAGGATGATCGCCTGGCCCGCCGGCGTCCAATAAGTGGCAGTGTCCTGTATGACTAGCCCGGTCACGGTCACGGCGGATGTCGCCGTGAACAAGGCGTCGACGAAGGGAGTGAACCCGCTGGCCCGGCTGGTGAACGGCAGCAGCAGCAGCAGGGTCCCCGCCAGTATGAACCCTATGAACGAATAGAGCAGGACGATGGGAGATGCCAGGGCCCGGGATTGGGCTCTGGGCGTAGTGATCTCAAAGCGGACCGGGCTGATCTGCTCTTCGCGCGGATGACGCACGATCCGGTCGCCCGGCTTTGGCTTCCATGAGCCCCCCTGCATTGTCGCCCCTTTCGACCCTCGACGGGAGTATTTCCACTGCCTGCGTACCCCTCGTAGAATGCGTGGAGGATGCGCCTGCACTCACGGCAAAGAGCCACAGTTTGTGTATGCCTTGCCGATCCCAGCGATGATAGGTGTCGGCAAGTTGCGGTGTCAATTGACGTAACGGTGTACTTGTTTCCACTGTATATCGGAACCCGCGTTGGATTCTAATCGTAGTCATAGTCATGGAGATACCGCACCATAGGGACGGAGGTGGGTGCCGATGGGGCCTGCTGTAAGACGATTTGGACCGCTGTTCGATTCCAATCTGAGAGGTCGGGCAGGCAATTACGTTGCCCAGTCCGCAATGGCCACGCTGGCCATCTTACTCTTTGAGGACGTGGTTCTCAGGGCGGCTATTGTGGTGGATATGGCCTCGACGGCCTTCACAATCTTCGTCCTCCCCAACAGTGTTGCGGCAACTCCGCGGAAGATCATTGGAGGACATGTGATGGGGGTTGTGGCAGGCTCTCTTGTCGCGGCCATCATTGGGCTCCCATCCATCGCGCCGATTGTGGAGGACTCCCGCTTGCTGTTCGACTCCCTGGCAGCCCTCACGGTGGGCCTGAGTATCGCGTTGATGGATACCGAACACCCACCCGCTGCCGGGGCCGCTCTTGGTCTGGTCGTGCACGGGTGGGCCCTGTCGTCAGTCGGCGTAATCTTGATCGGTACCATCGCGCTGTCCATCGTACGAATGGTGCTGCGACCCAGGCTCGTAAATCTGCTGTAGATGGGCGCCACCTATCTGCCCAACATGTCTGGCTTCCACCCGGCATACCCTAACCTGCCCAACTAAGCGTGTGCAGCACCGCCTTGTGGTGGTGGTGTCAGGCCGTTTATATTGGTCGCGATGCGCTTGCGACAGTAACACGCGGGAGACCCGATGGACGAGCAGGTTTTCGCCCAGGTAGAGCGACTTCACGCAACACCCCTGATGGCGGTGGTGGCGGTATCTGGTGGCGGATTCCAGGCCATAGCTTGGCTGCTCGAGGTCGCCGGCGCCTCGCGGACGGTCATCGAGGCGATTGTGCCGTACACTGAAGAGGCACTCAGGGATCTGCTGGGCTACGCCCCTGATAAGCATGTGTCCCCTGAGACGGCAAGACACATGGCCAAAACTGCCTACGAGCGGGCTCGCAAGCTCGGGCCGTCAGATCGTCCTGTGGTCGGCATCGGCTGTACCGCAACTATCCGCACCGACCGTGAAAAGCGAGGTGACCACGGATGCTACGTAGCGATGTGGTCCGAGCGTGGAAGTATGACCTACGGAGTTACCCTCACCAAGGGCCAACGAGGACGGGACGCTGAAGAAGACATCGTCAGCAGGCTCGTGCTTCGGGCGCTTGTAGAGGCGGATGGCCGCGAGCCTGAAATGCACCTCCCTCTCGACATATCCCTCAGCGAGACGGAGGTTGTCGAGCGGCGTCACATCGATCCGCTGGGGCAGTTTTTCCTGGGTGGAATCAACGCCGTGACTGTGCGGATTGATGGGAGCATCACGGCTGGCGTCGACCACGTCGGCGGCGTACTGTCCGGCTCGTTCCATCCGCTGCACGAGGCTCACGAGGGGCTGGCCAGGATTGCGGCCGGTATGTTGGACGCCGAGGTCGTGTTTGAACTGGCCGTGGCCAACGTGGACAAGAAGCCTCTTGAGGAGAGGGTGATACGAGAGAGGCTGGTGCAGTTTTCAGGCCGGAACCCGGTCATAGTCACCCGTGAGCCTCGATTTGACGGCAAGGCGGCACTCCTGCCCGGCTGTACATTTATAATAGGATGGGACACGGCGGCGCGGCTGTTTGCTCCGCGATACTACGGTGACGACGAGGTTCGCATGCTGGCTGCCATGTCGGAGGTGCGGGACCGAGGTTGTTCATTCCTGGTGGCGGGACGAGTCGTGGACGGTGAGTTCAGGTCGCTAGATGGTCTTGATATCCCTGCGGAATTCTCCGACATGCTTACAGCCATACCGGAGAATGTCTTCAGGCAAGACCTTTCGTCTACTGATCTGCGGCTGGCCTTGGGCGAAAACCTCGAAAGGGACATGTGATGCTGAGGCTCCGCTCCGACCTACGACGGCCCTTGGGGAACATTGAAATTCGAGTGTCGAGGTCGTACCTGCTATGAAATTTAAGGATCTACGCGAGTTCATCGCTTTCTTAGAGGACAAGGGAGAGTTGCGGCGAATATCCACTACCGTTAGCCGGGATCTGGAGATCACCGAACTGGCGGACCGCATGGTGAAATCGGGTGGACCAGCTCTGTTCTTTGAAAACGTCGAGGGCTCCACAGTGCCCGTTGTGATAGGCCTGTTTGGCACCCATCAGCGGGTCGCCTGGGCTCTGGGCGTCGACAATGTTGAAACCATAACGGACCGTGTGCGCAAGCTGCTGGGCATTGCCCAGGGTCCTCCTCCGGGGTTAATCGGAAAGCTGCGTACCGCGGGCGATCTGATTGGGCTGGCGAGGTCCCAGCCGAAAATCGTGGGCAGTGGGCCGTGCCAGGAGGTCGTTCTGGAGGGGGAGGGTGTCGACCTGGATTTGCTCCCCTCCCTGAAGTGCTGGCCAGAGGATGGAGGCCGGTTCATCACGCTGCCATTGGTTATCAGCCGAGACCCCGATAATGGAACTCGCAATGTTGGCATTTACCGAATGCAGGTCTACGACAAGCGTACAACCGGTATGCACTGGCAGACCCACAAGGTCGGTGCGCACCACCTGAGGGTGCGGAAGAGTGCCGGGCTCGATCGGATGGAGGTCGCGGTGGCCATTGGAGGGGACCCTGCCACTATGTGGTCTGGGTCGATGCCGCTGCCGCCCGGAATAGATGAAATCGCCGTTGCTGGCGTGATTCGGGAAGAGGCGGTGGAACTGGTGCGATGCAAGACCGTGGACCTGGAGGTTCCGGCGCAGGCCGAGTTCGTGTTGGAAGGCTACGTCGTGCCTGGCGAGACCCGCTCGGAGGGCCCTTTCGGCGACCACACCGGCTACTACTCTCCTGCCGAGGAGTATCCGGTATTCCACGTCACTGCGCTCACGCACCGGCGCGATCCGATATACCCGACTACTGTTGTCGGCAGGCCACCCTCCGAGGACTTCTTCATGGGCAAGGCCAATGAGAGGATCATGCTGCCGGCGCTGCAGACAGCGGTCCCAGAGGTCGTCGACATGAACATGCCTGCGGAAGGGATATTCACGAACTACGTGCTGGTGTCCATTCGCAAGGAGTACCCGGGACATGCCAGGAAGGTGATGTACGCCCTGTGGGGCATCGGGCAGATGATGCTGGTCAAAGGCATCGTCGTGTTCGACGGCCATGTGGATGTGCAGGACCTCTCCGAGGTTGCCTGGCGTGTTGGCGCTAACGTCGACCCGTCTCGTGACCTGGTCATAGTTGAGGGTGCAATTGACGACCTGGACCATGCTGCGACGACCTCGAAATTCGGCAGCAAGATCGGTATCGACGCGACCGCCAAGAGTCGAAGCGAGGGAATGGACAGGGACTGGCCCCCCGAGATCGTAATGAGCGAAGAGATCAAAAAATTGGTCGACGGACGGTGGAAGGAATACGGTCTTTGACCACCGCTGCTTCACCTGGCTTCCTGAATCGCCTGCAGCTATTTTCCGGTGAGATCAGGGTTCAGGAGAGCGTCTTCGCCCTGCCATTTGCCTACACGGGAATGGTGTTGGCAAATGACGGTGGGCCGACGTGGAGCCAATTTGTTTGGGTCACCGTGGCGATGGTGAGCGCTCGCACGCTGGGCATGTTGGCCAACCGCATCATCGATAGGCACATCGATTCGCGCAATCCAAGGACATCGGGCCGCCACCTGGCCTCCGGACGGCTGCGGACACCAGAGATGATCGCGCTCTCCATAATCGCCGCGGTGGTGTTTTTCGTAGCTGCGGCGATGCTGAATATGCTTGCACTGGCGCTGGCTCCGGTGGCGGCGGGGTACCTTGTGATGTACCCATTCGCGAAGCGGTACGTCTGGGCTGCAAGCTTCCTGCTGGGATGGGCGCTGGCGATTGCGCCCTCGGCGGCGTGGATTGGCGTGCGGGGGAGCCTGTCCTGGGAGCCTGTGCTGCTATCGGCGGCTGTGGCTCTGTGGGCGGCGAGCTTCGACATTCTGTACCACGCCCAGGACTTCGACTTCTACACGAATAACGGGCTCCACTCGGTTGCCCGAAAGTTTGGTGTTCCTGCCGCTTTTCGGATTGCGCGTACTTTGGACGTGCTGGCCGTCGCCTGCCTGTCGGGGGTAGGGGTCGGGCTCAGCCTGGCATGGCCCTACTATGTAGGCTGCGCGGTGGCGGCCGCCGTGCTAGTGTACAAGCATAGTATGGTGTCGCCAGACGACCTGTCACGGATGGGAGTGGCGTTCTTTCGGATCAATGCGTATGTGTCTCTGACGGTGTTCGTCGCGACTATGGTCGCAGTATTCGGAATTTAGATCTGGGAGTAGTCAGTGTGCGATAGCAGTGCAACTCCGGTAGTAGTGGGCATATCAGGGGCCAGCGGCTCGGTCATGGCGCGGGGCGTCATCGAGCGGCTGTTGGAGATGGGGCGTCCTGTGATTGCGACGGCCTCGCCTGCCGCCAGGATGGTGTGGCGCGACGAGATGGACGAGTCCTTCGGCGACGCTCTGGAGCGCTGGGGTGATTCCGGGCTATTCACCCACTACGCCATCGGCGATATGACTTCGCCCATCGCCAGCGGCACATTTTCCGTAGCTAGTATGGCGGTTGTTCCGTGCAGTATGGCGACGATTGCGGCGATAGCCGTGGGCCTCTCTGACAACCTGCTCCGCCGGGCTGCCGACGTGTGTATCAAGGAGCGACGGCGGTTGGTCCTGGTGCCCCGCGATACACCTCTCAACGCAATTCACCTGGAGAACATGGCGAACCTGTCCAGGCTGGGGGCGACGATTCTACCACCTGCTCCGGCCTTCTACATGAAGCCGCAATCTGTCTCAGACATCGTAGATTTCATGGTCGAGCGGACGCTGTATGCCCTGGGCGAGACGGAAGCGCTTCCCAAGGCGATGCAGTACACAGGAGGCCACGACGCGGGGCAGTGAGCTAGTACCAGAGTCCCGATTCGGGTGCAGTATGCCGCTGGAGCCGGCTGCGGGAAGAGCCGATCTGGGAATCTCTTCCACGGTGTTCCATACTGTTCCACTCCGTAGTTGGGGTAATGGGACGGTTTGGGTAATTATGGACCATGAATGGGACCTCAACGGTACACCAATGAGACAAAATGATCCGATCTCACCTGGGTCCACTGCCGTTCGCAGGTGTTATCATTCCCGCGAGGTGACGATCATATGAGATTCGGCGTTGCGATCAAGAGTTCCTTTATTGACGGTGAACCCCTTGAAGCGCGCGGGCAGCAGCTACGACGCATGGCGATGGCGGCAGAGGCGCTTGGCTATGAGTCCATATGGGTGCCGGACCGCACGGTTTTCCCTGAAGACATCGCCGCGCGATATCCTCAGTTTGGCCCGGCAGGCCAGATACCAGATAGTCAGCAAGTTCTTGAACCACTTACGTCGATGAGCTTTTTGGCGGGCTCCACTGGCACCATCAAGCTTGGATTCAATGTGGTGATATTGCCCTTTAGAAACCCGGTGCTCAACGCGAAGATGATCGCAACGTTGGATGTACTGTCCGGCGGCAGGGTCATATTCGGCGTGGGCGTCGGCTGGATGCCCGAGGAGTTTGAGGCGATGGGCGCGTCGTGGGACGACCGGGGGACGGTCACCGACGAGCACATCGAGATGTTCAAGGCCCTCTGTGCCGACGGGGTGGCCGAGTACCAGGGCAAACATTTCAGTACGTCTGGCAAGATTTTTTACCCGAAGCCGCTGCAACGACCCCATCCGCCCATCTGGGTTGGGGGTAAGTCGCGTATAGCGCTACGGCGCGTGGCTCGACTGGGCCACGGCTGGTTGCCAATAGGCAACACCCCTGACGAAATAGTCCAGGGGGGAAGGTACTTAAGTCAGCAGTGCGAGGTGCTGGGACGGGACCCGGGCACGGTGGAGCTTGGTTTGAACATATCGCCCAGCTTTGGCGAGCCTCAGACATCACCGGAAGGGGAGCATATACCTATGACCGGCAGCGTGGTGCAGGTTAGGGATGACGTGCGCCGATATCGCGAGGCGGGGCTGGATTTCATGCTGCTATCGACGACACGAATGGACTCTGGACCGGCGATTGAGGCGTTGAGGCGGTTTGCCGAAGAGGTGGCTCCGGAATTTTCCGAGTAAGAATATAACCGCGGCGTCCTCTGCGGTAAGTTCGTATTGAGGGTGAGATGTACGACTTTCATACACATACGTTTCTGAGCGATGGGGTGTTGGCTCCGGTGGAGTTGATTCGCCGGGCGGTAGTTATTGGCTATCGAGTGATGGCGATCACGGATCACGTTGGGCCGGGCAATTTAGAGCAGGTACTGAAGGTCTTGATTGCTGACTGCGCGGCGGCGAGCAGGCGCTGGGACATTCTGGCGCTGCCTGGCGTTGAGCTGACCCATGTCCCTAAAGAGGACGTGGATGCTCTGGCGAAGGAAGCCAAGGCCTTTGGCGCGAAGGTGGTAAATGTGCACGGCGAGACGGTGTCGGAGCCGGTGGAGCCGGGCACTAATCTGGCAGCGGTGTCTTCGGCGCATGTCGATGTGTTGGCCCACCCGGGGCTGATTGTGCCCGAGGAGGCCGCGATCGCTGCCGAGAACGGGGTGTTCCTGGAGGTGTCGGCGCGTAAGAGCCACGCCTTTGCCAACGGCCACGTGGTCCGCACGGCACGACAGGCAGGTGCGCGGATGGTGCTGGACTCTGACGCCCACGAGCCGAGCGATCTGCTCACCCGTGAGTTCGCGATGAAGGTGGCCCTGGGCGCGGGACTTGACCAGGCGGACGCCGTTGCACTACTGGATACGGCGCCAAGAGACCTGATGGCGCGGCTCAGGGTCGAGCACAGACCATGACGGGGCCGCGCAGCAAGCTGGTAGGGCTCCTGATCGACGCGTGGGCTGACCTGGACCGGGTTGTGGAAAGCCCCTCACCTCCGAGCTGGCGGTTGAGGCCCCGAACGGGGAAAGCTCTTTCGCCTGGACGGTCGCCCACTTTGCGAACGTCCTAGACGCCACGGCCAATGTCAGGTTTCGGAAGGTTGCGCCTCACCCTTACATCGGTAACAAAAAGTTCCGTTTAGGCGGCACCGGTGCGGCTGATCACTGGGTTGCGGTTCGTGAAGGGATACGCCAGGTCCATGAATCGACTTGTGACTATCTGTCAGGGTTGGAGGACGGCGACTTGGACCGTGTCGTTCCTTACGAAGGCTCACTCCGCTATCTCCGGGGCAAGAGTATCAGCCTGCAGTACTCGATTTTCCGCTCGATAGCCCACCACTACTTCCACATCGGCGAGATCGCGTCGAAGCGGGACCGGCTGGGTCACTCCATTGGAGACTACCCCGGCAAGCTGGACACGAGCCTATAGGTCAGTCGGCCAGACCGACTAGGCCTGGAGCTCCCCTCGTAGATACTCCATTGCCCTGCTCAGGGCATCGTTGTCGCCGAAACCACCGGCCTTGGCAATGACTGGCTTTGAGGTGGCGTCGCCACCTACGACGGTGCCGGCCGAGATGCCGGGCATGATCTCCGAGCGCATCGATATGCCATGGGCACCGAACCCTGTCAGCACGGCCTCGGTGGTGTCGCCGCCGACCAGCAAGAGTCCTCCGATATCTTGTACGCCAGACCCAACGCGTTGTATAAGGCTCGATAGCACTGCGTTTAGTCGACGGCTACGCTGGCGGTGAGTGGACGCGGCTTTCTCGGGGTTTGGCCCTACCCACGTCAGGAACGGATTCAGCCCGCTGGCGAGGGTCGTTTGCAGTTCGGACAAGATTCGGTCCAGGACTAGTTTCGCCTCTTTAGGTGAGTCGAGTAGAAAACCTGTGTCCATTGGGATTCTTTTAACTTCAGGGTATGCCGTCAGGACTTCGCACTGCCTGACGGACACGGCATTCAGGCTGCCCGACACGACCATGATCGGCTTTGAAGTAGAGGTAGGGGCGGGAACTGGCTGCGCCGATGCCCTTCTAATCCTGTGGGCGATGGCCGAGGCGAGGCCTGCTGAGCCGACTGGTAGCCCTGCTGGGAAGCGACTGGCAATTACTGAGTCTATTCGTCGCAAGTGTTCGGTTGTGGTGGCGTCCACTGCGAGGATCGAGCAACCGTCAGCCAGGAGAACCTCTATACGCGTGGCGATAGCTGTTTCGCCCCTCTCGACATCGGCGAGCTGCACGAGGCCGCATTGGAGAGAAGCTTGCCTCTGTAGTAGCTCTAGTACAGAGGATGTCGCTGGGTTGCCCGTCTTGTCCTGGCCCTCCGTGGCATTGGACAGGGGCGTGCCGTCCACGTAGAGTACGCCGTCGCGCTGGGTTCGACCCGTAGTAGGGAAGGCGGGTGCGGCGAACGCGAAGGGCGCCTTCGATACTTGTAGTATGGCTGCGATCTCGGCGGCTACGTTGCCGCGAAGGGTCGAGTCGTTTTTTTGTAGAGGGGCGATCGGCCTGCCGACAGGAGGGTTTCTGTCTCCTCGCGTACGCGCCTGGCGGCCTCGGTCGCTGGGACGTATCTGGTATCGGTGTCTATGCAAAGAACATCGAAGTCGGAGTGGAGTGGCCGGGTTGAAGTGAAAAGCGACACGTGGGCGGCCAAATTCGCCGAGGCGAACACACCGGCGGTGTCGATCGCTCCGGTCAGGTCGTCTGCCACGATTGCCAGACATTCGTTCACTATCGCTGTCTCCTACTGTTGCGTTTGGCAGTCTAACACGGCGGGCAGGTGGTGCGGGTAAGTCGAGGTAGAGGCCGTTGGCCGGGGCCGGTTGCGGGGTGCGCGCGAAGTTGCCCGAAGGCCGAATATTGGTGCTCCAGACTATTGACGGGCACTATGGCATCTCGTATACTAATGTCACGGTTGATGTATACCTATGCGCGATAAGTTTGATTGGCATATAGGTACTAGGCGCCTCTTTAGCAACTGCTGAGAGAAGCCCCAGCCGTTTTTTTTTGCACTTTAACAACTGAATCCTGTTATTGAAAATGAATGAATTAAACGAATTACAAGATCCTTAATGTGGGTCAAGTTAGTAAGGGTTTACGGTGGATGCCTTGGGACCAAGGGCCGATGAAGGGCGTAGCAAGTCTACGAAAAGCCTCGGTGAGCTGTCTAGCAAGCTTAGCCGGGGATACCCGAATGGAGAAAACCGATCCGGGTAATGCCGGATCATCCCGACTTGTCGGGAGGGTAAGCAGGGGAACTGAAACATCTAAGTACCCTGAGGAAAATAAATCAACAGAGATTCCCCTAGTAGTGGCGAACGAACGGGGATGAGCCCAAACCTTGGCGGCTTAACGGACTGAGGTCCTATGCCGTCAGGGGGTTGTAACACACAACTGCCTCGACCTCAGTACGAGGAAAGAAGTAAAAAACCTTCGCTCTAGTCGAACACACCTGGAAGGGATGACCATAGAGGGTGATAGTCCCGTAGACGAAAG
>Ga0302135_10002766_pt1 | contig 10498 bp, 11 predicted proteins | sample CBN3_surface_MG_FD_203119 | JGI IMG/M metagenome (GOLD analysis project Ga0302135, IMG submission 203119) | Marine microbial communities from Western Arctic Ocean, Canada - CBN3_32.1 | ecosystem: Environmental > Aquatic > Marine > Oceanic | place: Canada: Western Arctic Ocean | collected... | reverse complement strand
GCAGGGCGATAATAAAAAAGGTGGTCCAGTTTCGCGTGGCGCTACTCATTGCATCAGCCTCATTGTTTGGTGGGCTCCCAGATAATTCGGCTCCTGCCGCCGATATTGAGTCGGCGTGCTGTGCCGGCATTCAATTCGAGTACGAAAGTGACGGGCTCCACCGAGCTCCGCGCGTCAAGCGTTAGCGGAGGCGCATCGTGAATAATCGACGACACCGTTCCATCTGAGCGCGCAAAGACTAAATCCAGCGAAATGTAAGTGTTCTTCATCCACATGGCGCGAGACTTGCTCTGACCGTAAACGAATAGCATCCCCATGTTTTGCGGCATTTTTCGTACGAACATCAGTCCCTGACGCTGGTGTTCGTAAGTCGTCGCCAGGTAGATTTCGAACTCATGCTGCAGGCCGTCGTCGGACTCAATGATTAATGCGCTACGCTCGAAGTCGCCGTCCAGCGATGCCACACCGGTCGACGCTGTTTGTGCGGGCGCCTTGCACGAGGCGAAGCAGAGCAAGGCGACGGTGACAATCGAGGCAATAGTCATTGTGCGCGTCATTGTTTTTTCCAGTTGATAATTGCCGAGAATGACAACTCCGGTATCGTAACAGCTGCATCTCCGTTTATTTTTCCAAGCGGCGCGATGCAATAAAGTGTTCCGTCTACAGCGTAGTGACCGTCTTGCTCGGCGATCGCCGTTTGGGTGCCAATCTCCATCCAGCAGGACTCGAGTCCCGGTGTACTGAAAAATCGTCCGCTGCCTTCGACCGTTGCCATGACGTTGCTTGGGCATTCAACGCCCGACGCACTGGCGGCAAGCGCGGGCATCGCGACGATCATCGCGATGCGTTCGCCGCCCACATCGCCATTGGGTCTTGGCATGCTCTCGCAGACCATTTCGTTTGTAGTCTAGCTGATCGTGGTGCCAATTCCACCGACTAACAATGCCGTGAGGGCACCGTTGTCACCGCAGCTGGGGCCTTCGAGCACCGCAATAGAGGCCAGTGTCCGCTCGACGTCTGCCGTCGGCTTGCAAGCGCACAATGCTGCCAGCAGCAATAGCCGGAAAACCGGTAATTTTTGCGCAGAAAGACATTTTTTCAGAGATTCATGCAACGGAATCGCTTATTAGGTCGTCGGAATTGGGGCCAATACTACTTAAAACGGCAAAAAATTTGAGGAAAAATGATGCGACTTGTTGGTCTTGCTACGCATCCTCTCTAGAATGGCACGCCGCCGCAGACTACGGAGTAATTAATGAGCGTTGCAGAACAATTCCAAAAACTCGAGGCTCACGCCAGCGGGTTGATCATTGGTCAGGCATATTTGATCAACCGGATGTTAATCGCGCTGCTGTGTGACGGGCATCTGCTCGTTGAGGGCGCGCCCGGGCTGGCCAAGACGCGTGCGATCAAAGTTCTCGCGGAAAGCATCGAGGGCGATTTTCATCGCCTGCAATTTACGCCCGATCTGTTGCCAGCCGACTTGACCGGTACCGATATATATCGGCCGCAGGAAGGGACTTTCGAGTTTCGCAAGGGTCCGTTGTTTCATAACCTTATTCTGGCCGACGAGATTAACCGAGCGCCGGCGAAGGTGCAGTCTGCATTGCTCGAGGCGATGGAAGAACGGCAAATATCGGTCGGCGACCAGAGCTATCCGCTCGATGACCTATTCATGGTCATGGCAACGCAGAACCCGATTGAGCAGGAAGGCACTTACCCGTTGCCAGAAGCGCAGCTGGATCGATTCCTCCTGCACGTTGAGGTCGGGTATCCGACGATCGAGGACGAGCGCCGTATTCTTGTATTGAATCGAGACGAAGCGAAGCAAGCCGAGCGCGATATGTTCCAACCGTCAGAGCTGCTGGCGATGGCGTCGATTATGGAAGCGCGACAGGACATCCTGAATCTGCACCTTGCAGCGGAGCTCGAGGAGTACATCGTTAACGTCGTGGTTGCCACGCGTAATCCAGGCGCCGTCAATGGAGACCTTGAGGGTCAGGTTCTTTATGGAGCCAGCCCGCGTGCCAGCATGGGTATTGATCGGGCAGCGCGTGCGCATGCCTGGCTCGCCGGCCGCGACTTTGTTGGCCCCGAAGATATTCAGGCAGTAGCACCTGATGTGCTGCGTCATCGCCTGGTATTGAGTTTCGAAGCGGAGGCGGATGGCGTGGATTCGAACACAGTCATCGCCGGTGTTCTAGATGGCGTTGGAGTGCCCTAGTGGTGAAGTTGGACCACATTCCTGAAGATGCGTCCCCGATCAGCGTTAGCCAGGCTGGTTTGATTCGCCTTAACGGACCGGCCAGAGCAATTGCGCTCAATGTCCTGCGCGTCAACTCATTGCAAACCGGCGCCTATGTTTCGCACTTTCGCGGGCGCGGCATGGAGTTTGATGAGTCACGGCCTTACCAGCCGGGCGACGATCCGCGCAGTATTGATTGGCGCGTTACGGCTCGCAGCACAACGGCCTACACCAAACTGTTTCGCGAAGAGCGTGAGCGACCGGTTATCGTGTGCGTCGACCTTCGATCGAATATGCATTTCGCGACGCGCGGTTGTTTCAAGTCGGTCAACGCAAGTCGTGCGGCGGCGCTACTGTCCTGGGCAGCGCACCATAGAGGCGACAGGCTCGGCGGCCTGATTTTTGGCGACACAACGCATCGCGAGCTTAAGCCCCGCCTTGGGCGGCGCGCGGCGCTGCGATTTGTGCATCAGCTTGCCGAGCATCCGGATTGGGCAACGCGTGGCATCGAGAAGGATGCCGGCGCCTTGACGCAAGCGATGTCGGCGCTGCGTCGGGTTGCGAGGCCTGGCAGTCTGGTCGTAGTAATCAGTGACTTCATCGGATTCGATCGCGCGGCGCAGTCCTATTTATCCAGCGTTGCACGGCACAATGAAGTGTTGGCCGTGTTCATGAACGACCTACTCGAACGCAAGCTGCCGCCGCCAGGCCGATACCGCATTGTTTCGCCTACCAAAGAACTGGCGATCGATACTTATGCTACGGCAGCGCGAAAAGACTACGAACACGAATTTGTCGAACGCTCAGAGGCTCTTGAATCTTTTTGCCACCGCTACGGTGTACACCTGATGCCGCTGTCTACTGACGACGATCCGGTCGCCGCGCTGCAAACAGCCTTGGGAAAAAGGACTCACTAGATGGATCCGGATCAACTGCCTCTGCGCGATCTGCATCTGCCTGAGCCGATTGGCTGGTGGCCGCTCGCGCCGGGCTGGTGGCTCGTAATCGCGCTGGTATTGATAGGCATTGGCTGGTTACTGTTGCGTGCCTGGAGGCGGTATCAGTTCCATGCACCCCGCCGTTACGCGATCCGGGCGCTCGCCGCCGTTGAGGTCGAGTATCTTGCACGCCGCAATCCAGTGACGCTGGGCCAGCAACTTTCTGAACTATTGCGTCGCACGATGTTGGCCTATGCGCCACGGCACGAGGTTGCCGGTCTGACGGGCGACGCCTGGCTCGAGTGGCTCGATAAAGACATGCCCGTTCCCTATTTCCATACAGAAGGTGGCAAGAGTCTTTTACACCTTCCTTACCGAGACCCGCAGGGTGATTTCAGGGACGTTGATATCAACGCTTTGCTAGCCGCTGTTAAGAATCGTCTCGACACACCTGTTGGAGGTACGCGCTAGTGTGGTCGCTCGCGTGGCCATGGGTTTTGCTGGCGCTACCGTTGCCGCTGATCATTCGTTACGTCCTGCCAGAGGCGAAAGGAATTTCCGAGGCCGGATTACGAGTGCCGAGCATCGACAGTTTTTCGACGCTGGTGGATCGGTCTGGCAAAGAACAACTGCTCAATTGGCGATTCTGGGTTTCCGTGCTTGCGTGGATGCTGCTCGTTGTCGCAGCAGCGCGGCCCGAGCGAATTGGCGATGAGCTGGATGTTCCCGTCGCAGGCCGAAACCTCATGCTGGCCGTCGACCTGTCGGGCAGCATGGATCAGAAGGATTTTGAGCTGGGCGGTCGGCGCGTTGATCGATTAACGGCGACCAAAGCGGTCGCGAGCGACTTCATTGAGCGTCGCGAAGGCGATCGAATTGGTCTCATACTGTTCGGCGAGCGCGCCTATCTGCAGGTGCCGCTTACTCTGGACAGAGAGACCGTTAAGATCTTGTTGCTCGAGTCGTTTATCGGTCTAGCGGGCGAAAAAACCGCGATCGGTGACGCGATAACACTCGCTGTTCGGCGCGTACACGAACAGGAAAAAGACGAAGGCGATCAGGTTCTGGTACTACTGACAGATGGCGCGAACACCGCTGGCGAGGTCGAGCCCATCAAAGCCGCCGAGCTTGCTCAACAAGTCGGGCTGCGTATTTACACTATTGGGATCGGTGCCGAACAACTGGAAGTGGCATCGTTAATAGGCGGTCGCCGCCACATCAACCCATCAGCTGATCTCGATGAGGATACATTAACGCAGATTGCCTCGCTGACCGGCGGCAAGTACTTCCGCGCCACCGACACAGCGAGTTTGCAGGATATTTACAAACTCGTCGACGAGCTTGAGCCGGTAGAAGAACCCGAGTCGGGTTTTCGACCAGTGAAGTCGTATTTCTTTTATCCATTGGGAATGGCCGTTGGATTGGTAGGGCTACTCAGTTTGATCAGCCTGTCGCAACGAGTCGCGCTGCGGTGGGCCAGAGAGGTGCAGATCAGTGCTGGCTGATTTTCATTGGCTACGACCGGAGTGGCTGTTCGGCATACCGGCGCTGGTCTTTCTGGCTGTGTTGCTCGCCCGTGGAAAACTGGGGGCAGGCAACTGGGCAGCCGTCATCGACGCGGAACTTATGCCCTACGTTTTGTCGCGTGACCCGGGTCGTGGCACTGATTATCGTTGGTGGCTAATGGGTCTCGGCGGTGTCATTACGTTTGTGGCATTGGCCGGACCGGCGTGGCAACGCATCGAGCAACCCGTCTATCGCGCTGAGCAAGCGTTGGTTGTGGCACTCGATTTGTCGCGATCGATGGACGCCCAGGATGTCGCGCCCAGTCGGTTGCGACGCGCCAAGCTCAAAATACTCGACATGCTTGAACGTCGTAATAGTGGTCAGTCCGCACTGGTCGTTTATTCTGCGAACGCTTACACCGTCACACCGTTAACGACAGACACCGACACGATCGCCGCGCTGGTGAACAGCCTTAGCACTGATATCATGCCGAGCCGCGGCAGCTTTCCAGAAGTGGCTATTGCCAAAGGCAGGCGACTGCTGGATCAGGCGAACGCCGGATTTGGTGAAGTGCTTCTTGTCACTGACGGCGGCTCATCTCCTGCAGCGGATGCTGCTGCGCGTGAGCTCAAAGCGGCCGGCTATACCTTGTCGATACTGGGTGTCGGGACAACCGAAGGTGCGCCTATACCACGCGTGACCGGTGGATTCGTCACTGACAACCGCGGCAAGATCGCCGTTCCAAGACTGGAGGAACGCGGTTTGCGCACGCTTGCCGGCATCGGTGGTGGCCGCTACGCACAAATAAGTGCAGATAATCGAGATCTGGACGTACTGTTGTCCGGCGAAGTGGCCGGCGTCAGTGCCGCTCTCGACGACCACGTGATGGCGACAGACCGATGGCGAGAAGAAGGTCCGTGGCTGCTATTGCTGCTATTACCCCTGGCGGCACTGGCATTCCGGCGCGGCTGGGTTCTGTTAGCGATTATCTTTGTCACGCCGCTGCCGCAACCGGCGTATGCAGCATCGTGGAGTGATCTCTGGCGGAACAAAGATCAACAGGCCGAGCGAGCACTTGAGGCTGGCGATGCGGGCGAGGCTGCGGCGTTGTTCGAAAATCCGGACTGGCAGGCCGTCGCCGATTACCGCGTCGGTGATTACGCCGGAAGCGCGAAGGTATTTGCTGAGAATAGCGATACGCGAAATCTTTACAATCTTGCCAACGCGATGGCTTTTCAAGGCGAGCTGGATTCAGCGATTGATACTTACGAGCAGGTGCTCGAAGTCGAACCCGATAACGAAGATGCGGCCTATAACCTGGAACTGGTGAAGAGTCTCAAAGAGCAACAGGAACGCGAACAGGAGAGTCAGGGCGACCAGGAGTCAGAAGAAGAACCCGGCGGTGAGGGCGAGCAGTCGGACTCTGAGAGTCAGGAGGGCGAGGACGGCCAGCAAGGCGAGCCACAAGAAGGTGATTCGGAGCGTGGCGATGAAGAGATGAGCGAGGAAGACATGAAGGCGTTGCAGGAAGAATTGAAGCGCGCTGCTGAAGAAGCAGAGTCGGGTGAACAGCCACAGCAAATGTCGGAGGCGGAGCTTGCCGAACTCAGGGAACAGCAGGAGCAGGAACAGGCGATGGAACAGTGGCTGCGTCGTATTCCGGATGACCCGGGCGGTCTGTTACGCCGCAAGTTCCGTCATCAATACCAACGCTCTGGCAAGGATCAGGACGGCAACAGTGTGTGGCCAGATAATGAGGTACAACCGTGGTAATGCTTAATCGCAATGTCATCTGTAAGACGCTGTTGGGTTTGTGTGGCGTATGTATGCTCTTTTCCAATGGAGAGGCGGCCGTTACGGCGCGCGTTGATCGCCCGTCAGTCGATCTAAACGAGTCGTTTGTGCTCGAGGTTATGGTCCATTCGAATATTGATATCGAGCCGGACCTGTCCGTGCTCGACATAAACTTCTATCGCGGGCAGCTTAGCCAGATGAGCAAAACATCGATTATTAATGGCCAGATTCGCCGCAGCCGAACCTGGACGATTGCGTTGATGGCAAAGTCGACGGGTCCGCAGGAAATCCCAGCGATTACGGTTGGTAACGACCAGAGCCAGCCGATTAGTATAACGATTAACGAACCGACCCATGCGCCTCCGGGCGAGGCCGACGTTTTCATCACGAGCGAAGTCGATCAGAGCAGCGCCTATGTGCAATCGCAGATTCTGTACCGGTTTAAGGTGTACCGGGCAGTAGCGACGCGCCAGGACTGGCCGCCATATTCACGAGGGCGGCGCGATCCTGTTATTTCCGGTGCCGAGGTATTGATTGAGCGAACGGGCGACGAACGTAGCTACGGGGCTTTTTTCAATGGGCGCGAGTACAACGTCATAGAACGCGTCCTCGCCATTTTTCCGCAGTCTAGCGGTGAGATCAGTATCTCCCCGGCGCGATTCGAAGCGCGCGTATTGCGTGACGGTCGCATCACAGGTCGCAAGGTTTTTGAGTCGGAGGCGCATGCGGTCAACGTATTACCCATGCCGGCGCCGCCGGCCGATTACCCGGATGCCGCCTGGCTGCCAGCACGCGATGTTCAACTTAGTGAAGAGTGGTCGAGAGAGCCCAACGAAGTTGCGGCGGGCGAGCCGGTCACACGCAAGGTCACCATCAGCGCTTTAGGGCAGATCGAAACGCAAATACCGGCACTCGAGCTACCGGAGGTCGAAGGTATGAATGTCTATGCCGACAAACCGGATCTAAGTCGCTTGTTCGAGGGCGAAGGCATTCGTGGCGTACGCAGGGATCAGTACGCGATGATCGGTATTCGCGGCGGCAATGTCGAAATTCCAGAACTCGAAGTTCCCTGGTGGGATATTGATGCGGGCGAATGGCGCGTCGCCAAACTGCCGGCAAGAACAATCGAAATTGACGCGCCAGCAACTCAGCTTTCGCCCGTGCCTGTCCAGCAATCTGAGGCGGAACCGACGGCACAAGACGAGCCAGAGGCACAAGCATCTGCATCCGAGGGTTTCTGGGAGTTGCTTGCCCAGTTTATAGCCGGTATCTGGCTGCTTACGGTAGCTGCCTGGTGGTGGTCATCGCGCGATTCGAAACGAGAGCCCCGGGAACCGGAACCGCCGCCGATCTACAAGCAACAGGCGAAATTCGTCAAAGCGGCGAGAAAAGCGGCCGCCACCGGTGACAAAGGCGGTGTACGTGCTGCGGTTATCGAATGGGGTCGACTGCAGTGGCCCGAAGATGCCCCGCGAAGTGTTGGTGATATCGCGAAGAGAGTCTCGGCGCCCTTGTCGGACGCATTGCATGGGCTCTCGGCAAGCAGCTACAGCAATGGCGCATCAGACTGGGATGGGACTGCGTTCGCAACGGCCTTGCGATCAATCAGTGTCTTGGCCGAAGACAGCGAGGCGCCGACGGAAGATCCGTTGCCCCCGCTGATGCCGCCAGGACCATAATACGATATGGAGGTTTACTCGTGAAATTGTTCTCCCTGTTAATAATGCTCAGTATCTCGTCAGGTCTGGCTACAGAGGTCAAGCAACCTGGTACCGATGTATTCAAGGCCCGTCGGGCGGCGCTAATGGAAATGCTGGATGGACGCGTCGCCGTTCTGTATAGCGGTGAAGCACAGGTGGGCGGTGTCGTCGAAGAGCTGTTTATTCAGGAATCGAGTTTCTATTACCTCACTGGCGTATCGGAACCCGGTGCCGCGTTGATAGTGGAGCCGGGAATCTACCTAACGGAAGAGGGTATCGGTATACGAATCGAGGACGTCGTGCTGGTGACCGAAGACGGCCCTATTGTGCTCTCGCGTCACATTCCGCGAACCGTTGAGGAAATTGAGCGCACGATGGCGAGATAGCGCGGGGGCTACCAATGGCCGACGCTTTCCATCGAAGCCCAGGGCTCTTCAGGGGGCAGCGAGTCGCCTTTCTGCAGTAATTCAATCGAGATATTGTCGGGGGAGCGGACGAATGCCATATGGCCGTCGCGCGGCGGTCGGTTAATTGTTACGCCCGCATCAGCAAGTTTCTGGCAAAGCTCGTAAATGTTGTTGACTCGATAGGCAAGGTGGCCGAAGTTGCGGCCCTCGTCGTATTCCTCAGGGTCCCAGTTGTGCGTGAGCTCCACTTGCGCCGCTTCATCGCCGGGCGCGGCGAGAAAAACCAACGTAAATCGGCCCTGCTCGTTGTCGTAGCGCTTAATCTCTGTTAGCCCGAGTTTTTTGCAGTAAAAATCGAGTGAGACGTCAATATCAGTGACGCGCACCATGGTGTGTAGATACTTCATCGCAGGCCTCCGAGATGGACTCGCATTCGGTTTGAATTCACAATGGTTGACGATATTATGCACTGACGGACGCTGTGAACAACATTCGCACCATCACAATTGATCTTGACGATACGCTCTGGGAGATACACCCGGTGATCAAGCGTGCAGAGCAGCGATTGTACGAGTGGCTCGGCGAGAATTATCCGCGCATCACTGAGATGTATGAGCCGTCGGACCTTCAAGAGATCCGCTCCGAAATAATCGTCGAGTTTTCGGATTGTGCACATGACCTGACCTTTCTTCGCCATACGGTGCTCGGCCGGATCGGCGCGGCAGCCGGTTACAATACCGACTTCATAGAGGAAGCCTTCAATGTATTTGATGAGGTTCGAAATGACGTCGAGTTGTTTCCGGAAGTCGTTCCGGCTCTCGAAGTGCTGAGCCAGCATTTTCAGATCATCGCGGTAACAAACGGCAACGCCAATCTCGAAACGATAGGCATTCGACATTTTTTCGATGATGTCGTGACTGCGGCGATGGCCGGGGCGGCGAAGCCAGCGCTGGCGGTTTTCGCCATGGCTGTTGATGCTGGCGGCTCGAGTAAAGCGCAGACTTTGCATGTTGGAGATCATCCGCACTTCGATGTTGATGGTGCGCGAGCGGCAGGATTGCACACCGCGTGGGTGAATCGAACGGCCGAGATCTGGCCCAACGAATTCGCGGCGCCAGACATTGAGGTCGTCCATGTTGGTGAATTGCCCGATCTGCTTGGCGTTGCCTAAGACATGCCAGGCCCGCTGATCATTTTCATACCGGGCCTATTGGCGAAGCCCGAACCCGTGAATCATCGCGACGCGCTGTTGCGTTGCCTGATGGCCGGCCTACATCGCGTTGATGCACCTGTGGCGGAGGCGATTGCGGCGTGCCCCGGAAATATCGACATCATCTCGTGGACCTACGATTTCTATGGTGTGTATCGCGATAGTGAAATTGATCGCTCGGCTATCGAGGCCGTAATTGAGCAGGCCAGCGCAAGTGAGAAAGACGTCGCGGAAGCGACGGCCTGGTCGCGTCGACTGACGCGATGGATCTATCATCTTGGTGATTTGCTGCCTTTTCTGATTCCGCATCTGGCTTCAGAACGAATGGAAGTTCATCTGTGCGACTTGCGACGCTACGAGCACAACCGTAACGGTATTGCGGAGCACGTGCGACAGATGCTCAAGGTTGCATTGTTGACCGCTACGGGCGAGGAACGCCCGATTCTGCTGATAGCGCACAGCATGGGATCGATAATCGCCTACGATTCTCTATGGGAGCTTGGCCATGAACACGGCAACCCGGTCGATATCGACCTGTTTCTGACGATGGGCAGCCCGCTTGGCCAGCGATTCATGCAGCGAAAACTCAAAGGCCACGACCGAGTTGGGAAGGATCGTTTCCCCGGCAACATCAGTCGCTGGAAGAACCTCACCGCGGTCGGCGACCTCACAGCAATCGACCCATGGCTTGCCAATGA
>Ga0302135_10002763_pt1 | contig 10502 bp, 10 predicted proteins | sample CBN3_surface_MG_FD_203119 | JGI IMG/M metagenome (GOLD analysis project Ga0302135, IMG submission 203119) | Marine microbial communities from Western Arctic Ocean, Canada - CBN3_32.1 | ecosystem: Environmental > Aquatic > Marine > Oceanic | place: Canada: Western Arctic Ocean | collected... | reverse complement strand
GACACCGCGCTTGATCACGGGGCGGAGCGCGCCGTTGGCTACCCGGTATTGTCGGCTTTGGTGAAGGCCGGGTCGTGGATGGCAATCTGGCTGTCTACGCGCCTCTGACGCAAGGCGTCAGTTCGCTTCTAGTTCTGTATCCCAGTAAAGATAATCCCGCCAACTATCGTGAAGAAAGTTGGGCGGGAACAGACGGCCGTTTTCCTGCATGCGCCAAATCGTCGGTTGCTCGGGCCTGCGCTTCGGCAGCATGCCGGCAGACCTCGGCATCCGACCGCCCTTGCGCAGATTGCAGGGGGCACATGATGTCACCACGTTTTTCCAAGTTGTATGCCCACCACGCGAGCGTGGGACGACGTGGTCGAAGGTTAATTCGTGCGACGGCAAGGCGACGCCGCAATACTGACAGGCAAAACGGTCGCGCAGGAAGACGTTGAACCGGGTGAAGGCGGGTTTTCGCGCTTGCGGGGCGTATTCCTTGAGTGAGATGACGCTCGGAAGCTGCAATTCGAAGGAGGGAGAGTGGATGAGTTGATCGTATTCGGAGATCACGTTGACCCGGTTCGTGACTACCGCCTTAATGGCGTCCTGCCAGCAGAGAAGAGACAAAGGAAAGTAGTTCAGCGGACGGAAGTCCGCATTCAACACCAGGGCTGGATTTTCTTTCGAACCCCACATCACCCGTCCTTCCTCCGTTGTTTCAGCGTACTCGGTGGACCCTAATTTGATACCGGAATTGCCAAGAAGCCACAAGATATTGTGCCCGACTCGGCGAAAGTATTGACGTCAATGTCATATATTGAGTTTGATCGAAAATTCATGAAGTCGAGGCCGGAAGCCGTTCGCAAGCGTGGCGATCGATGTTGGTGGCGTTAGAACGATGACCTCGCCCTGAGTTGGTCGCGGAGATGTCTCGGTATATCCGCCATGGGTCCAGCGCAAGAGATGCCGGTCTAAAACCAGGTTAGGCACTCCCTCCCAGCTGATAAACGCCCCGTCCGGTAGGTCGCATAATGCGCTCCGCCAGTGCTGTCGCTGCGCGGTCCGGCGGAGCGTGCGCTCCTTGTGAAGTGCCCGGTCCATCTCTTTCGCGCGTGGTGGCGCATCGCTCTGCGTCGCACGTTGCCAGGCTGCCGCCCACGCATGGTAGTCCTGGCGTCTGCATTCGTAACAGGGCCGATGCCCCGCTGCGATGGCCACCGCTTCATCCAGGAAAAATAGCTCGGTGTATCGGCGCGGCGCCATGATTTGGCGCTGGCGTTCGCGAAATGATGTCAGGCAGATGATCCAATTGTCATGCGCCCAGCGCCGATGGCCCAATTCTTTTGTGTCGCCATGCAAGATGCCCCGATTGCCCATGAAATCGCCGCGCGCCGGGTCGGCCTCGATTTCTCCCAAGGGGGTGACGCGGTTTTGTAGCGTCACGACGATCTCCGTCAGACGCCGAGCACAGTGCGCAGGAATTGCGTCCCTTGCACTAGGCCATCCTCGTTGATGCTGTGGCCGAGATGTGGGCAGCGCAGGGATTGGACGGAAAACCCGTTCTCGCCGAGAATCTGCTCCGCGACATCCATGCATTCGACCGGGACGACTGCGTCTACGGCACCGTGCGCGAGAAAGACTGGCGGGCGGCTCACGACTTCGGTGGCCAGCAGGTCCGCGCCGATAAGACGGCCAGAATACCCGACGATTCCGGCAATAGGGTGCGGTCGGCGAGGGGCCGCGTAGAGGCTCATCATTGTGCCCTGGCTGAATCCCAGCAAGGCGAGGTTTTCGGGTGCGAGCTTGGCGTTCAACAATTCCGTATCTATGAATTGATTGAGAATATCGGTGGATACCTTGACCGCTTTGACGACCTCGGCCTCGACGCGGATGCTGCTCGAAATCCATTGATATCCGGACAGGCCTTGTTCGTAACGGTTCGGAGCGTTGGGCGCGACGAAGGCGGCGTTGGGGAAGAATTCGGCCAGATGCGGCGCCATCTCGAGTAAATCGCGTCCGTCGGCACCAACGCCGTGCAACAGCATGATCAACTGTTGAGGGTCGCCACCGGCGGCGGGACCGTAGCGGGGGCCATCGAGAACGGGCGTATTGGACATCTGTATTCCTTCTCTATTTGTCTACCTAGGCGGGCGCACCTTTGTAATAGTGCCACAAGAACAGCGCCGCGACACCACGATAAGGCCGCCAGCGTTTGGCGACCGCTTCCATCCGCTTGCGGTCGGGGCGCTTACGCATGCGTTTCAGTTTCTGGACCGCGACCTGAATGGCGAGATCGTCAAGCGGCCAGGCATCGGCACGGCCGAGCGCGAACAGCATGTAGATATCGGCACTCCAGGGGCCGAGCCCACGAATGCTGGTGAGCGTCTTTGTCACCTCGTCATCGTCGAGAGCGGTTAGGCGTGCCGTCTCTAGCGTGCCGTCAATAATCGCCGCGGCCAACCCTTTGCCATACTCGACCTTGCGCTTGCTGAATCCGACAGCGCACAGCGTCTCGTCCTCGGCGTTGAGGAAGGTCTCCGGCGTTAGCGGGTCGAGCGCCGCTTCGAGCCGCCCGCGAATCGCCGCCGCCGCATGGGTCGAAACCTGTTGGCCGATAATGATGTTAATCAGCGAGCCGAATCCTGGCTCCCGAATACGGGGGGCTGGATATCCGTATTCCTGCAATGCGTCCGCGAGATCGGCGTCCCGGGTGGCGATGTCGTTCAGGGCGTTGCAAATGAACTCGGGCGTCATGTGGATTGACTTACCCCAAGGCGACGTATACGGCCAGAGCGATGAAAGAGACCGTTACCCGCTTCGCGCCCAGTCCCACGGGGCGTCTGCATTTGGGCCATGCCTATAGTGCATTTTTCGCGGTGGAGATCGCCCGGGCTGCCGCCGGCCGGTTTTTGCTTCGCATCGAGGATATCGACCGCACCCGCTGCCGTCCCGAATTCGAAGGCGCTATCCTCGAGGACATGGCCTGGCTCGGCCTCGTGTGGGAAGAACCGGTGCGCCGCCAGTCGGACCATTTGACCGATTACCGCGCGGCGCTCGACCGATTATTGGATATCGGTGTGGTCTATCCCTGTTTCTGCACTCGAAAGGATATACAGCGCGAGATCGAGCGTGCCGGCCATGCGCCGCATGGGCGTGAAGGACTGATTTATCCCGGCACCTGCCGCGAATTGGCGGATTCGGAACGCCGGGCGCAGATGGCGTCAGGCAAATCCCACGCGATGCGCCTTGATGTCGGGCAAGCGTCGGCACGGTGTGGTCCCTTGTATTTCGAGGACCGTGCGTGGGGACGGATAGCGGTCGATCCCTTGGGCGACGGCGATGTGGTCGTCGCGCGCAAGGATATCGGGACCAGCTATCATCTGTCCGTGGTCGTCGACGATGCCTTACAAGGGGTGAGTTGCGTGACACGTGGCAAGGATTTGCTCGACGCTACCCATATTCATCGGTTGTTGCAGACACTGCTGGACTTGCCAGCCCCGGAATATGCCCATCACGAGCTGATGGTCGGGCGTGATGGTAAACGGTTAGCTAAACGAGACAAGGCAATGACCTTGGCCGCCCTCAGGCAGTCCGGGCAAACCTCAGCCATGGTGCGCGCGCTTGCGGGTTATCCGGACTGCAAGGCATAACCTTTCTAGGGTCGCTCGCTTGTGCGGACCCGGCGGTGGTGCTTCGAGAAAAAGACGATGCCGCTGCCCAGCACGAGAAAGAGAATAAACAGCAGCATCACGGATTCCCAAAACGGTCGCAGCAATAGGGGGACCGCCACTTGTTCCCAAATCTCCGGCAGGAGATACCGCTGCACGATGGCTTGGCTGAGATTGAGGGAGCCCGGCTCCAGCACATACCAAATTTCCCCAGCGCTGCGGGTCACGTCACGGCCGGACAGCCAAATCCATATACCGATGGCGACTTCCACAAAGGCGAGGAGCAGGAAAAAGCGGCCGAGTAGCCTAAGCGCGATCATACTGAGTCCGCAGTAGTAGAAAATAAGGATAATGAAATGGAGATTAGCATTCCTTTTGCGCCAGCGGCAGCAAGAAATGTATGTCGTCGGTTCTCTTGCTCTCCGGCGACCGGTCGTTTAAGTAACGCCGGTCCGAAGACGGGCACGCCGGAGGGATGGCCGAGTGGTTTAAGGCGCACGCTTGGAAAGCGTGTTTAGGGTAACTCCCTAACGTGGGTTCGAATCCCACTCCCTCCGCCAATTATTCTTATTATCCTTATGCTATTACTAGATACAAAAGATCTTAGAATTTCTGGTGCCAGAGTTAGTCCCACACTGTGATAGGGTTAAAAGATCCAACGGTGGATAATGTCATATAGTCGCTTCCTTACTGACGGGATCAGTGGAGTGGATCGAGCAGAGGCGCCTCAAACTCTACGACCCGCTGTATTTCGACTTAACCGATGTGCCAGTTTTTCCCGTTATGCATGTTTATTCCTTTGCGTTGAAGGCGCAGGGTAATGCGAATTAGCGCGTGAAGGAATGGGGTGGGCACTGCATGCGGGGGGCTGTGATGGGTATGTTTTCGGCTATTACGGATATGAGGGAAAACTGATGAATTTTGTTCGATGGATTCTGGGGCGTCTGGTGCTGGGATACGACCTGCTAACTCGGCCGAAGCCGGTAAAGCGCAATGCGGCGGCCCAAAAGGCATTTGACGAAAAAACGCAAAATTTTGCCCTGTACCAGTTCAACGCCTGCCCATTTTGTGTAAAGGTTCGCCGCCAGATCCGGCGGCATGCGCTGAATATCGAGTTGCGCGATGCGCGCAACGATGAAACGCATAAACAGGCACTGATCGATGGTGGAGGGCAGCACAAGGTGCCGTGTCTACGCATACAGAACGTAGCGGGGGATGATACCTGGCTGTATGAATCTAACGACATCATTTCCTACCTTGGGCGGGAACTGAAACTCGCCTGATCGTCAAATCTGGCCCTTTTCGCTAATTGATTGGCTGCTGTCGAAACAGCTTCAACTCGAACGACAAAGACAAAGTGACTCCCAGAAAAATTATGACTCCGTTAGATACTTGAACAGTCGAAAATCAACATCTCGATCGAGCAGATACTCCATCTTAACTACAGCTACATCTTTTCCATCTTCGCCCGCCATTCTTGTGTCGACAAACTTGTCAGTGATAGCTGTTAGTTCGACCAAATAATAGAAATCCAAACCTTTATCGTCGTTTTTCTTTACGGAGAAAGGTATCCGCCTTCCAGTAGCTTGATGGTTGAGCATCGCATTCCCGTATGGGCTGCTAAGCGTATCGTCGTCTGGGTCATGTAGCACCTATCCCAGCAGCGCCATTGCGGGGTAGGGGTATCCAAGCCACATCGTGGATATCGGCAATGGAACGACCACATCCCACCGAGCGTGACAATGCTGTCCACTGCCATCAGCCGCGCGCCACGCTTGAATAATCGTTAGGACTAATGATTGCCCTGGAAGCCGTCGCCGCGGGTTCAAAAGCTGTCCTTGATGCCGGTACAATGATCTATGTGCTGAATGTCTCGTCCGGCATGACACTGCCAACCGGAAAAATTTCCAAAGTCAATTCTGCCACATACTTTCGACTATGGCTTCGCCATCGAACTATCCGCATAAAGACCTACGGCTGATATTGGAGGCCGCCGACAAGCGGTGTTAGTCGGTCGCGAGATTTATGTAAACGATCGAGGGTTGGATCCCCACCGAAGTGCGAGGAAAGAGCGCCAAGCGGAAACAGACTTCAGCGGAAAAGAAATCTTCCAGGTACGCAAAAACCCGAAGTACTTAACGGCGCGAAGAGGCAGTGCAGGAGCAAGTTCGGTTAAGCCGCAAAATGATCCGACCTATTATTTCAAGCCAATTCAATCGAGAATTACCGACTGTCGCGCGCGACATAAGAATAGACGACCGGGATCACGAAGAGCGTGAAGAAGGTCCCGACGAGCAGGCCACCGACGATCACCCAGCCGATATCCTGTCGACTTTCGGCACCGGCACCCGCCGCGAGCGCAAGCGGCGTCGCACCCAGGACCATGGCGCCAGTCGTCATCAGGATCGGCCGCAGCCGAAGCGCCGCCGCTTCAAGTGCCGCCTCGAAACGGTCTTTGCCACGGGCGTGTATCTGGTTTGCGAATTCGACGATCAAGATGCCGTGTTTGGTAATCAGGCCAATCAACGTGACTAATCCAACCTGACTGTAGATGTTAAGCGAGCCGTCGCTGAGATAGAGCGCCAGCAGAGCTCCCGTCAGCGAAAGCGGTACCGTCAGCATGATAATAAATGGATCGACGAAGCTCTCGAACTGTGCTGCTAGCACCAGATAGATGAAGGCGAGCGCCAGTCCGAAGATAACGTATATATCTGTGCTGGCTTTTTTGTATTCGCGGGACGGACCGGAATAGTCGATCCGTGCCGAGGTTGGAACAACCTCGCGGGCTGCGGCTTCAACCGCGGCCAGGCCTTCCGCCAGGCTGTAGTCGCCGGCAAGGCTCGCCGATATCTTCGCGGCGCGGAGCTTATTGAAGTGATTAAGTGCCTTCGGTGAAACGGTCTCTGTGATGGTAACGAGGTTGGAGAGCTGCACCATATCGCCGGTCGCATTTCGGACATGAATACGCCGCAGGTCGCTCGGGTTCGTGCGCTCACTATCGGCGATCTTGACAATTACATCGTACTGCTCACCGGCGCGCTTGAACCGGGTTATCTGACGGCCGCCGAGTAGGATCTCCAGCGTGCGACCGAGGTCCGTCACGTCGATACCGAGGGCCAGTAGCTTGTCGCGCTGAATTTTAATGTCGAGTTGCGGCGAGTTGAGCTTGAGGTCAGAATCGAGATTGGCGAGCCTGGGATTATCCTCTAGTTTCGCCACAATCTTGCCGACCCACTCGTTCAGCGTCTCGTAGGGCTGGACTGTCTGAATGATCAGTTCCACCGGCTTGGAGTGGCGCGCCTGTCCAAGCGGTGGTGGCAGGATAGGAAAGGCACGGAGGCCCGGGTTGGCATCCGCCTTCGGCGCCAATTCCTTCGCGATCTGCTGGACGTTGCGCGTGCGTTCGTCCCAGGGCTTCATGTTGAGGAACACCAATCCCTGTGAGACCACGGGATAGCCGGAAACGGCAAAATAGTGGGCGACCTCCGGGATAGCTTCGACCAGCGCCTCAAAGCGATAGGCGTATTTGTCGGTATAGTTGATCGTCGAACCTTCGGGCGCCAGATAGAACAACCGAACCAGTCCTTGATCCTCGTAAGGCGCCAACTCCGACTTAAGTTCGGAGAACAGCGGATAGCTCCCCGCTGCCACCAGCAGGCCGCCCAGGAGTACCAACGGCCGCGCCCGGAGACAAAACCCGAGCGCTCTGGTGTAGGTATGTGCCAGACCCTTGAGAGCGCGCTCGACCGCCTTTGACGCAGCGTTCGCGCGCTCCTCTTGACCCGGTCGTAGGAACCGCGAGCACATCATCGGAGAGAGACTGAGCGCCACGAAGCCCGAGACAAGCACAGCGCCTGCGAGCACCCATGCGAATTCGGTGAAAAGACGCCCGGTCGCTCCACTCATAAAACCGACCGGCACGTATACCGCCGCCAACGTCAAGGTCATTGCGACGATCGCGAAACCGATCTCGCGGCTCCCCGCCATGGCCGCATCCACAGGCGAAAGCCCTTCCTCCATATGGCGGTGGATATTCTCCAGCATGACTATCGCATCGTCGACGACGAGACCGATCGCCAGAACCATCGAGAGTAGGGTCAGCGTGTTAATAGAGAATCCGAAGGCGTACATCAGCGCGCAGGCACCGACCAACGAGACCGGGATGGTGACCAGCGGCACGAGCACTGCGCGGATTGAGCGCAGGAAGAAGAAGATGATTAAGACGACCAGCGCGACAGCCTCGAGTATCGTCTGATAGACGTTCTTGATGGATTCGTTGATATAGACGGTTGAGTCGTAGGCGATGGAGACATCCATACCCTCCGGCAGACTCGCCTTGACCGACGGCAACGCGGTATAAACTGCCTTCGAGACGTCGAGCGGGTTGGACGTCGCCTGTTTGACGACGCCAAGGGCGATTGCCGTCTCGCCATTGTAGCGGACGATGCGGCGAATATCCTGCGGCCCAATTTCCGCATGCCCGACATCCGACAAACGTATCAGGAAACCGTTCTCGCGCTTGATCACCAGATTGTTGAACTGCTCTACAGTGCGCAGACCGGTCTGCGAGAGGACTGAGAACTCGCGTTCCGTACTTTCAATCCGTCCGGCCGGCACTTCGATGTTCTGGCGCTGTAGTGCGTCGACGACGTCTTGTGGCGTCAGCTTGCGGGCAGCAAGCCCGTCGGGACTCAGTAAGAGCCGCATCGAATACCGCCGTTCACCGAAGATCCGAACTTCGGCGACACCGTCAAGCACCTGGAGCCGGTCACGCACATAGCGATCAGCATAATCTGTGATCTCGAGTGGTGAATGCCTGTCGCTGGTGAAAGCGAGGTACAGGATCGCCCGCGCGTCGGCCTCGACCTTCTGGATAACCGGCTCGTCAATTTCGTTCGGCAGCTTATCGCGGACCCGACCGACCCGGTCACGCACGTCCGCCGCTCCAGAGTTCGGGTCGCGATCGAGATTGAAGACCACGGTGACCTGGCTTTCCTCCGGACGGCTAATCGAGGTCATGAAGTCGATGCCCTCGATACCCGCCAGCGAATCTTCGAGAACTTTCGTCACCTGCGCCTCGATGATTTTCGCGTCGGCGCCGCGATAGGTCGTCTTGACAGTCACCACCGGCTTGTCAATGTCCGGATACTCGCGGATGCTTAGTCGGTCGTAGGAGATGATGCCAACCAGTGTCAGGACAAGGCTCATCACCGTCGCGAAAACGGGACGGCGGATGCAGGTCTCTGAAATTCTCATGGCCGAATCAGCTCTTGGCGTCGTGCCAACGGGTGACATCGACTCGCGAACCTTCGCGGAGCTTCGCGTGGCCGGCCGTGACGAGCGTATCGCCGACCGATAGGCCTTCCACCACCTCGACCCGCCCGGTCTCCCGAAGCCCGAGTTTCACCGGTGTCAGGATCGCAGATCCCTTTAAAATGCGAAAGACGAACTGTTGGTTGCCCCGTCGAACAATGGCTTCTTCGGGGACTACAAGCGCCTTCTGCGCACGGTCGATGATCAGGCTAATACGCACAAACATACCCGGCCGCAATACCCTGCCCGCGTTAGACAACAACGCGCGGACGGCGATACTGCGAACCGCTGGATCAATCTGCGGGTCTATCGCATAGATGCGTCCGTCGAAAGCCTTTCCTGGCAGCGCATCTGGGGTGATCCGTATAGCGCCTTCGGTTCGGACGACCCGCATATACCGCTCCGGCAGCCGAAAATCGACTTTGATGCGATCTATGTTCTCCAGATTGACGAGGTCGTTTCCAGCCTCGACATAGTCGCCCACGCTGATCCTGCGCAAACCCACAATACCGTCGAACGGCGCGTGAATAATGCTCTTTTCCATTCGCGCTCGTACCAGGTTGACGCTCGCCTGATCGACCCGCCTCTGCGCTAGCGCACGATCAAGGGTCTCAACCGATCCATGACCACGGCCTTCCAGCGCCTTGGCGCGTTCGTAATTCCGCTGACTAAGCAATTGGCGCGCTTCCACTTCGGCGAGTTCAGCGCGAAATATAGTATTATCTAACCGGAAGAGCACGGTGCCCTTCTTCACAGGCTGGCCTTCGTCGAACCCAATCTCGACGATACGTCCGTTAATCTCGGAGCGGATCATCACCGCCTCGTTCGATTTGAGGGTACCGATCGCAGATACGCTTTCGACTAGACGACTCGATTTGATCGTCACTGCCTCAACGGCGACGACCTTGACCTTCGCTTTAACCTGCGCCATTGCCGCTGGCTGTCCGGTGACCAGCAGTCCAACAAGAACTGCCAAAGCGATCATCGGACGGCCTGTGAAACATGTGGGGGAATGAATAACGATCGGTAACGCTCCCGCGCTGTGTCGTGGCATGGTAATCGAGAGTAGCAAAATTTAAATGCCTTTTAGGGGCAGTGTCAAACTAACGGGAGGGATCCCTAAGATCCTCTGAGCAACAGATTGTCATTTGGCAAACTGACGCCACTCTGCGAGTGCAGCGGCAACCTGTAGCTCTCTGTTATTTCAGCGGATAGTTGGGAGATACGGACACGACTAATTTTCGGTCGGAGACCAGTCAGGGAGTTAGAGGCCTCGTTCCTCCGTCGCCTGGCTCAAAGTCGCTGGGCCAGGATTAACGGAGCGCGCGCTGGGCGCGCAAGGCTTCAGCGAAACGCCAGCTCCTTGTATCCCCCGGCGGTGATCTTCTTCGTAAGCTCGCGGTAACGCACCGAGCCGCCGTAGTAGCCAAGTACACGGGGAGTTTGGCGACGAGGGACATTGGAGTTCACGCTGCTCTACCAGCTTGGTATCTTGGCGGCGAGGTGCCCGGCGTTAACTTCTTTGTCTTCGGCCAGCCA
>Ga0302135_10002762_pt1 | contig 10505 bp, 9 predicted proteins | sample CBN3_surface_MG_FD_203119 | JGI IMG/M metagenome (GOLD analysis project Ga0302135, IMG submission 203119) | Marine microbial communities from Western Arctic Ocean, Canada - CBN3_32.1 | ecosystem: Environmental > Aquatic > Marine > Oceanic | place: Canada: Western Arctic Ocean | collected 2017-09-15 | reverse complement strand
GACTGGTGAGCGGCTGATGGGTGCGCTGGGGCGTTACAAACGATCGGAACTGGACGACGAAGCGGCACGGCTGAGCATTGAGATTGAATCTGGCTGGAAGAAAGATGATGTGGTGTCGGCCGTACAGGCGTACTACGATGAACACCCGATGGCAGATGGGGATGACGCATGACGACCGACCAGCGATATTTCTACGGACTCGGACGACGCAAGTCTGCAATTGCGCGGGTGCGTTTGTACCCGGGCAATGGCACGGTGGTGATCAATGGGCGGCCGTTTGAGGACGTGCTACCTCGTGATTCCCTGCGCGACGAGGTGATGCAGCCGCTGGTGGCGACAGATAGCGCCAAGAGCTTCAATATCCAGGCGAAGGTGCGAGGCGGCGGCGTATCCGGCTGGGCTGGGGCAATCCGCCACGGCGTGGCGCGCGCGCTGGTGGTAGCCGACGAGACGAACAAGCGGCCACTGCGAGCGCAAGGCCTGCTGACACGTGACCCGCGGGTCAAGGAGCGGAAGAAGCCTGGCCTGAAGCGGGCACGCAAGGCACCTCAGTATACGAAGCGGTAGCGATCACCGCAGTTTGAATGAGAAATAAACCAGCCGTTGGCTATTCGCCGACGGCTGGTTTATTCATGCGCTCTTTGAATCGCTCGATCACGCCTGTTTGGGTTGGGTCTGATTCGTTCAGCATTGCGAGGTAGTAGGAGACCCAGTCGCCGAGGTAACAGGACCGCATGATCGTTTCCAGAGTGGAAGAGCCGTGGGTGATGACTCGTTCGTTCGCGATGTTGGCGGAGCTGAGTTCTTCGGCGGTGAGTGTGACCCGCTGGCGGTTTCGATGGTGAGTGAGCTTGGCATCGAGGAAGATGACTTCCAGCTGATCGATGCTGGTGGCTGGAAGCCCGATGCCGTTGAGTAGGTTGTGGTCCATTTCCGGGAGGGCGGTCCAGAACGCCCATTGTTTGGCGTTCTCCTGGATCTGGCCGGCCCAGCGTCGGGCGACGACCTCGAGGAACTCGACGCCGACGATGACGGGGAGCTGATCGTGAAGCTGCAGCGCGAGCTGTTTCGCCCGGTTGTCATCGGTGGGTACGTCTGCGCCCCAGGTGGCGGCGAGGGTGGTGAGGGCGGCTGAGGTAGCTTCGACGTCAGCGTTGTCGATGGCGAGGACATCGAGGCGCTGGAGGATTGCGAGGAGTGGGAAAAGGTTCCAGCCGATACCGGCGCGAGGCGGGTGTTCCCAGTGGAGGCGGAGTGTGGGTTCGCCCATTTTCGACAGCTTGCCACCGGTGGTGATAGCCATTCGCATGCCGGGGCCATTGCGCGCCTGTTCGAACGCGGTCAGGGTCTCTTCGGTGTTGCCGGATAGCGAGTTGGCGATAGTGAGTGTGCCGGTGGTGGTGGGCGGTGTGATGTAGCCACGGATCACTTCGACCGGGATGGTGCTGTTGATTCGTGCGATGGTGGCGGCGATATCCCCGCCGATGGCAGAGCCGCCCATGCCGGTGATAATCACACGGTCTGGCGTTCGAAAATCGTCAGGCAAGCGCCATGACTGCCCGGTGTTCCATGCATCCAGGCTCTGTTCATCGAGGCGTGCGATCACGCGCCCCATGGAATGCGGATCGAGGCGCTGATAGGTCTCGTTGGCATCGAGCAGGGTGCGGGCGGCTGTCAGGTTCACGGAGTGATCTTCGGCAGATCTGCTCACAGGGAGACCCCGGCGAGCTCCTGTCCACCTTGTAGTGCCTGGTGGACGAGATCCATTGAAGGCATCTCGACGTAGATACGGAGCAGTGGTTCGGTGCCACTGAACCGGAGCAGGAGCCACCAGCCGCCCTCGAGGGTGAAGCGGAAACCGTCTAGTTCGTCCTTGCTGATGACCTTGAAGCCCGCGATCTGTTTCGGATCGGCGGTGGCGAGACGTTCGCGGATGTCGTCTTTTTCGTTGGCACGGACGGTAACGTCCACGCGGCCGTACTCGTGGATGCCGACCAGTTCGTAGAGTTCGGCGAGCAGCTGGGAGGGGTGTTTTCCGGTGCGGGCAACGAAATCGAGCATGTAGAGGCTCGAGAGGATGCCATCGCGTTCGGGGATGTGGCCACGGAATGCGTAGCCGCCAGATTCTTCGCCGGCGATGAGTGCGTCGGTTTCTAGCATCTTCGGTCCGAGGTACTTGAAGCCGACGGGGGTTTCGTGGACCGGGCAGCCGAAGTGCTCGCCGAGTTTGTCGATCATGCGGGTCATGGTGATGGAACGAACGATGGATCCGGTCTGTTCGCGCACGGTCAGGAGGTAGTAAACGAGCAGTGCGAAGGTTTGGAGTTGTGTGATAAATCGGCCCTGCTCGTCGATCAGGCCGAAGCGGTCGCCATCGCCGTCGGTGGCTAGGCCGATGTCGAATCCACCCTGAGCGATGAGGGCCATGGATTCTGTGAGGTTGGAGGCGATCGGTTCAGGTGCGCGCATGCCGGGGAAGGCGGGATTGCGACGTTCATGTATTTCGCGGATGCGTGTTGAGCCTTCACCGAGCGCTGCCGCCGTCCAGCCCTGTGCTGCGCCATACATCGGGTCGATGAGGACGTTGAGATTGGCGTCGTGTATGGCGTCGATATCGATGAACTCGCGGATCGCTTGGAGGTAGGAGGTCTGGGCGTCGATTCCTTCGACGATGCCGCGCGCCTCAGCTTCGCCGAGTGGGATGTGTTGGACGCGGTCGCCCAGGATGATGCCGGGGATGGCCTGTTCGATTTCGCTGGTTGCTTCAGATGAGGCAGTACCGCCGAGGTGGGACTTCACTTTAAAGCCGTTCCAGCGAGCGGGGTTGTGACTGGCGGTGATCATGACGCCGCCGCCGGCTTCGAATTCACGGACGGCGAAGGAGAGGGCAGGGGTGGGAACGACAGATGAGGTGAGGGCGACGGGGATGTCGTTGGCGGCCATTACCTCGGCGACGGCGCCAGCGAAGGAGCCGGAGAGGAATCGGGTGTCGTAGCCGACGATGACTTTGGAGGTGAGCTTGTGGCGTTTGAGGTAGTCGGCTGTGGCCTGTGCGACGATGCGGACGTTATCGAACGTGTAATCGTCCGCGATGACGGCGCGCCAACCGTCGGTGCCGAAGCGGATACCGTGCATGGTCATGCTACGCCTCGATATGTTCGTTCGGTTCGACACTGACGTCGATGAGTTGTGCGCCGGCGCCGATCTGGGCACCGTGCGCGATCACTGATCGATCCATCTTAACCGCTGGACCGATGGTTGTGCCGCTGGCAATGATACTGTCTGTGACGGTTGTCCCTGACCCGATGGTGACGTTGTTCCAGATGACGCTCCCGCTGATGACAACATCGCTTTCGATGCGACAGCCTGAGCCGATCACGGTTGGCTGTTTGATGCTGGCGGCAGCGATTTGGGTATCGCTTCCGATTAGCACCCCGTGAGTATCGGCTGGTACGCGGTCAGGAATTGAGCCTGCCACGAGATCCAGGTTGACGGTGCGTAGTGCCTCGGCGTTTCCGACGTCTTTCCAGTAGGCGGGTTGGTCGAAGCCGTAGATCGGTCGTACTGAATCACAGAGTGAGGGGAAGAGTCCGTCTTCGACGCGGTTGAAGGTGGTGGGATCCATTTCAGCGAGGAGGGAGGGCTGAAAGAGCCAGTTGCCGGCGTTGATTAGGTGGGCGGTGCCGGTTTCCTTCGGTGGTTTTTCGATGAAGCTGGTGATGCGGCCATCAGGTGCGGTGACGGCGACGCCGAAGCCGGAGGGATCTTCGACCTTGTGAAGATGCATGGTGAGTTCAGCGTTGTGCTGGCGGTGGAAGGCGATCATGGCGGTGAGATCGATGTCGGTGATGATGTCGCCGTTGCAGACGAGGAAGGGTTCGTTCCAGCCTTGGGCGACGCTGGCGATGGCGCCACCGGAACCGAGCGGAGTGTCTTCGTAGGCGTAGTCGAGCTGGATGTCGAGGGAGGCACCGTCGCCGTAGGTGGTGCGAATGGCCTCGGTACGATCGGTCATGGCGAGGGTGATGCGGGTGATGTTGTGATGGCGGAGGTGCAGGAGGAGGTGTTCGAGGAGGGGGCGGTTGAGGACGGGAACGAGTTGTTTTGGGGTACGCCATGTGAGCGGACGCAGCCGCGTTCCGGCACCACCGACGAGGATGATTGCACGCATCACCGAATCGTATGGGGTGTTCGGAGCACCGTCCAAGGAATTAGTGGCGCGTTACGTCGAGTAGCGGGGGGTTCTAGCCGGCGGTGAGGCCTGCTTCGGTGCGTAGTGTGCCTGCGACATCGATCTGCTCCCACGGGAGCTCGATGTCGGTGCGACCGAAGTGTCCGTAGGCGGAGGTTTGCAGATAGATGGGGCGCCGCAGGTTCAGGCGATCGATGATCGCCGCGGGACGCAGATCGAAGTGTTTGTCGATGAGCTGGGAGATGGTGTCATGGTCGACGTGCTCGGTACCGAAGGTCTCGAAGGAGATTGAGGTGGGCTGGGAGACGCCGATGGCGTACGAAACCTGAACCTCGAAACGGTCAGCGAGGCCGGCGGCAACGACGTTCTTGGCAACGTGGCGGGCGGCATAGGCGGCAGAGCGGTCGACCTTCGAGGGGTCCTTGCCGCTGAAGGCACCACCACCGTGACGGGCGACGCCGCCGTAAGTGTCCACGATGATCTTGCGGCCGGTGAGGCCGGCGTCGCCCATGGGACCACCGATGACGAAACGGCCGGTGGGGTTCACGTAGATATTGGTTTCGTCATCGATCAAGTCCACCGGGCAAACGTGGCGGATGACCTGCTCTTCGATTTCGCGGTGGAGCTGCTCGTCCGGAACGTCGGCAGAATGCTGGGAGGAGATGACAACGGCAGCGATGCGGCGGGGAGCACCGTAGGCGTACTCGACGGTAACTTGTGATTTGCCATCCGGGCGGAGGTAGGGGAGGGCACCGCTGCGTCGAACCTCGGTGAGCCGCTGGCAAAGCTGCTGCGAGAGCGAGGCGGTGAGGGGCATCAGTTCTTCGGTCTCGTTGCATGCGAAGCCGATCATCATGCCCTGGTCACCGGCGCCTTCGAGGTCGTACGGGTCGACCTCGCCAGAGCGTTCGCGGGCCTCGATGGCCTGGTCGACACCCTGCTTGATATCGGAGGACTGCTCCTTGATGGAGGTGAGGACGCCGCAGGAGTTGCCGTCGAAGCCGACATCGGAGCTGTTGTAGCCGATGTCAGTGACGGTCTTGCGGACGATCTTCTCGATGTCGATGTAGGCGGTGGTGGTGATTTCGCCGAAGACGATGACGGTGCCGGTGGTGGTGGCGGTCTCACAGGCGACGCGGGCATTGGGATCTTCTGCGAGGAGCGCGTCGAGCACGGCATCCGAAACTCGATCACAGAGCTTGTCCGGATGACCTTCGGTCACAGATTCACTGGTGAAGAGGAATGACGGTGAACTCATGAACGACGTGGTCATCGGTGTGTGATCCTCTCGCCGGGTATTCCGGCGGCTTCGTCTGGATATCCGAGTATGCCTGGAGGCGCGCGGCTAGGTTCCGAGGTCCCAGGAGTTGAGGTAGCGTTCCTGTTCCGCGGTGAGGGTGTCGATTTCGATGCCCATGGCCGCGAGCTTGAGCTTTGCGACTTCGTCGTCGATCTCACGAGGGACATCGTAGACGTCAGGCTTGAGGTTACGGTGCTCGTTGGAGACGTGCTCGAGGCTCAGTGCCTGGTTGGCGAAGGACATGTCCATGACGGAGGCGGGGTGGCCTTCGGCAGCGCCGAGATTCACCAGACGGCCTTCTGCGAGGACGATGATGTTACGGCCGTCCTGCAGTCTGTATTCCTCAACGAAAGGACGAAGTTCTTTCTTCCCTTCGGACATGCTTGTGAGGCCGGGGAGATTGATTTCTGAGTCGAAGTGGCCAGAGTTGGCGAGGATGGCGCCGGACTTCATGACCTCGAAGGCGGCGGTGTCGATGACGTTCATGTCGCCGGTGACGGTGACGAAAATATCGCCCTGGCGGGCGGCTTCGACGATGGGCATTACGCGGAAGCCGTCCATGACGGCTTCCAGGGCGCGGATCGGGTTGACTTCGGTGACGATGACGTGGGCACCCATTCCGGCGGCGCGCATGGCGAGGCCCTTGCCACACCAGCCGTAGCCAGCGACGACGAAGGTCTTGCCGGCGATCAGGATGTTGGTGGCACGGATGACGCCGTCTAGGGTGGACTGGCCGGTGCCGTAGCGGTTGTCGAAAAAGTGCTTGGTGTCGGCGTCATTGACGGCGATGATCGGGTAGCGGAGCTTGCCTTCCGCGGCGAGGGCGCGGAGGCGGATGACGCCGGTGGTGGTCTCCTCGGTGCCGCCGGTGACGTGCTCGAGGCGGTCGCTTTCAGAGGTGTGGAGGAGAGCGACGAGGTCTGCACCATCGTCCATGGTGAGCTGCGGGTTGAACTGGAGGATGTCCCGGAGGTGCTGGTGGTAGGTGTCGTTGTCTTCGCCCTTGATGGCGTAGGTGGGGATGCCGTACTCCACGGTGAGTGCGGCTGCGACATCGTCCTGGGTGGAGAGCGGGTTGGAAGCGGTGAGTCGCACGTCCGCGCCGGCATCCTTGAGCGCGATCACGAGGTTCGCGGTTTCGGCGGTGACGTGGAGGCAGCCAGCGACACGGATGCCTTCCATGGGCCGGTCACGCTTGAATCGTTCGCGGATCTGTCGCATGACGGGCATTTCGCGGGCGGCCCACTCGATGCGTTGGACTCCGTACTGGGCGAGCTTGGGATCGGCGATGTGGCCCTCGGTGGTGTTTGTGGTCATGGGACGCTCCTTGTCCTGTGGTTCCAGCCATGGGGCTGTCGTTGCTAGCTTCCGTGTTCGCTGCCCGACAAGCGGGTAACGATTTCCGTACCTGGCGGTTCTTCGAACTGGCCGCGGCGTAGCGCTGCGCGTCGGCGCAACGAGGGTCCGATGCCGAGCAGATCTTTTCGGAGAATGCGGGCTTCGATGACATGCGAACCGAATGAGTACCCCAATCTTCGGTAGGCGTGGACCGCTGGCGTATTGGCAGGATCAACTGTGAGGACGATGTCAGCGCAGCCGCGGACGAGCAGGGCTTCCGTGACAGCGGAGGTGGTGACGGTGGCGAGTCCACAGCTGCGGTAGGCGGCATCGGTGAAGACGTTGCCGACGACAGCGATCCCGATGTTGGGTGCCACGATGTGCGATCCGGCGACGGCGACGAGCCGCGTTCCATCAAAGGCGCCGTAGTAAACGGCACGATCGATGGCTGCAGCGCGGTAAAAACTGGGGCCACCTTCGGAGGCGTAGAGGTTGTTGAGGCACCCGATATCGCGGCCGGTGAGGCGTCGGGTTTCGCCGCTCTTGGGTACGAAGTGTTCACGGGAGTTGGACATACGGCGCATGGGGAGTTCGGCAGTGATCCGATAGATACGGCGGAGGGTGGGCATTTGCTCAGGCGTGGCGGTGGAGAGGTAGGAGCGACGCGGACCGGGGTGAATGGAGAGGATCGCATCGATCGCTTCCGGTGCGCCGAGTGTGATGGTTGCGGTGCCCATGCCGCTGCCGTGCATGACGATGCCGCGCCCAGCAGGGCCGTCCGCTAGGTAGAAGCTAGCGTTTTCAAACAAATCGCGTTCGAGATTTCCGAGCGCGTATGCGGCGAGTGGGCGGTCTTCAGACAGCATCGCTTCGAGTTCGCGGCGATCGAGTGCCACACGGATGCGGTACTCGGCTGTGGCAAATCTGCCGAGCTGTTGTCGTTCGAGGGTGTCGGTCACGCGTCACCTTCATCGTCGAGCGGTCCCCAGTGCCGCTCCAACAACAACTGTAGCTTTCGTCTTGTCTCAACGGGAACGAGGTTGAGGTGGGTGATAACGGAGTCGGCGAGCGCGGAATGGTATTCGCAATCGTTGTGTGGCGATCCGAGTACGGCGACGGTGCGGCTGACGATCTGTTGGGCGTTGGCGGTGTTCTGGTGGAGGTGCTGAAAAATTAGTTCGTCGCTGATGTCGGCTTCTGTTTCGTGCCAGGTGTCGTAGTCGGTGACGAGGCAGAGCGAGCCGTAGTAGAGCTCCGCTCCGCGGGCGGGTTTGGCTTCGAGGAGGACGGTCATGCCGATGATCGATGCGCCCCAAGAACGGTAGAGCCGCGATTCGGCCCGGGTGGAGAAGGCGGGGTCATCGATAACGACGAGGGTGCCTCTGCGATGCGTTGTGACTCCGACCTCGGAAGCGGCGGTGGCGAGGGTTTCGCTGAGGGTGGAATCGAAGGGATCGGCGAAGGTGGCGTGGCCGACGATGCCGTTGCCGAAGAAGGTGGCGGGGCGGCCGCGGGTGCGGTCGATGAGCTGATCCGGGAGGACGGCGTGGAGTGGCTCCATTTCCTCGCGTAGCGAGCCGACGGCGGAGACGGTGAGGCGCTGGCGTACTCCGAGCGATTTGAATTCCCAGATATTGGCACGAGCGGGTAGTTCCGGGGGGGGGGGGTGCCTTTCATCGTGGCGTGAGAGGAAGGCGACGCGGCGGTTGTGGAGATTGCCGATGGTGATAGCGGAGCTGAGTTCACAAAAGGGTGTTTGGAGGTGGACTTGCTGCAGCTGGGCTAGCTCGTCCATCTGGTAGAAGCCGGTGCCGCCGATGATGCTGATTTCGGCGCTGGGCGCAGTGGGGTGGGATTGGAGGTGGTTACTCACGGTGATATCTCCCGCCCGGTCCGAGGGCCTAGCGAGATTACTGGAACAGCCTCTCGTGCCGCGGCGACTGGAGCAATCGGGGGATTCCAGGTCGTCATCTCAGTCTATGCTGTCGCTCTTCTGGCGGTTGCAGGGCCCGCAAAGGATCTGGAGGTTGTTTTCTGCGTTTCCGCCACCGCGTGCGACTGGGATGACGTGGTCGAATTGCAGGTCATCGTCGGCGTTGCATTGGACGCAACGGCCGTCGTCGCGCTGCCAGACGAAGGCGCGTATCTCAGGTGGGATGCGCTCGCGTCGAGCGCCCTCGATCTGTTCTTCGCGGTCCTGGATCTTGCGGAGGCGCTGGATGCGGGCGTCGAGGCGGCGGGTGCGGTCCCAGAGCAGGAGGGCGACGGCTTCGGCGTCTAGGCCATCGTCTTCCCAGAACCAACCCTCGGCGGTGTGCCAGAGGGTCCGGTCGCCGTTCTGGCCGACGGGGGCGGGCTGATTGTCACGCTCAATCTCGAGCCAGCGAGTGCGGTTGAGCGTGAAGCTGGTGTGCCCACGGCCGAGTAGGAGTTGGACTCGGGTGAGGCGGCCGAGCCAGTTGTTGTGGCGTTGGAGGTGGACGTTGCTGGCGCGGCGTAGCGTCATGGTGGAACTCCGGGCGGGGTTGGTTAGGTGCTTGGGCATTGACGCTCTCAGCCAGTATCTCCAGAACAGGAGTTCTGGCGAAGGGGTGTGATTATCGCCGTAAATGTTCTCGGAACGGAGCACAGTCCACCTCCGTCAGAAAATTTGTGATGCAAATACAGCTCGTTGCCGCGAGATGTGTAGAGCAAGCTAGCGAGATCGGCACCACTGTGGAGCACCAGCAACACGTAGAAGTGCCAATGAGTTTCAGAAACCCGGGATCGCGCGGATCGATGTCCGGAGATAGAGGTTGGTAGCCACCAGTTGATGTTTGCGCCCGGGTGTGTGGAGGTCAGACGTGGCGCTGGTTGCGGTGTGGTTACGGAGACGTTGACCGGGTTCCGGCGACCCATCTAGCATCAGCAGGTGAAAATCATTGATCCGACGGCGTCCGGTACGGACCCGTTTGCAGCCGTCGCCCCGTTCTACGACCTTGACCTCGAGGATTATGAAGACGATCTGTTTCTCTACCGCCAGCTAGCGGCAGAGGCCGGTGGCGCGGTGCTTGAGCTAGGTTGTGGCACGGGCCGTGTAGCTCGTGCACTGGCGGATGCGGGTGTGGAAGTGGTGGGTGTCGATCTGAGCGCATCGATGTTGGCGATCGCTAGGGAGCGATTGGCGAATTCGGACGTAACGTTGCAGGAGGCGGACTTCCGGATGCTAGAGCTGGGACGGCGGTTCCCGCTGGTGCTAATTCCGCTGGGAGGCCTACAGCACATGGCGACGGTGGATGATGTGGTGGCGACGCTGGAGAGCGCGAGCCGGCACGTGACGGCAGACGGTATGGTGGTGGTGGATGTGGAGGCGCCGAACGCGGATGACTTCAGTTCGGGACCGCAGCCGCTGATGGAGCACTGGACTCGTGAGTGGCGCGGAGGTGGTGTGCCTTGCACGGTGACGAAGCTGGTGAGCGTGGTAGCGCACCCGGCGGAAGGACTGCGCGAGGTGACGTGGCACTTCGACGTGCAGCCGGAGGAGGGGCCGCTGAGGCGGAACACGGCACAGTTTGAGCTGCGGACGATCACGCTGGGTGAGCTGGAGCTTGGTGGGCGATTGGCGGGACTCGCTGTCAGCGGCGCGTGGGAGGACTATGATTTCACTCCGGCTGACGATGGAGCGACGCGCCTGGT
>Ga0302135_10002754_pt1 | contig 10522 bp, 9 predicted proteins | sample CBN3_surface_MG_FD_203119 | JGI IMG/M metagenome (GOLD analysis project Ga0302135, IMG submission 203119) | Marine microbial communities from Western Arctic Ocean, Canada - CBN3_32.1 | ecosystem: Environmental > Aquatic > Marine > Oceanic | place: Canada: Western Arctic Ocean | collected 2017-09-15 | reverse complement strand
CCATCCTGCCACCCGCGCTGCTGGGCCCCATAGGCGGCAAGCTCATGGACCGCTTTGGCGGCAGGCGCGTGCTGGTAATCAGCTCCATCGTCGCGGGCATGGGCTTCGTCTCGCTGTTGTGGGTAAACAGCTTCTTCATGTTGGTAGTGGTGTACATGGGGTTCATCAGCCTGGCCTACAACTGGTGCATCTGGCAGGCCCCCACCGCCATCACCAACAATTGGTTCCTCCACAACAAAGCCTTAGGGCTCTCCATCCTCTCTGCTGGAGTGGGCGCCGGAGGGTTCGCGCTGGTCCCCGTTGTGGAATTTCTTGTCGACTCCTTCGGATGGCGCGACACCTCGGCCATAGGTGGCGTGGCCTTGGCGGTGGCTGGCGTCAGCGTTGGCATCTTTGTACGCAACAGGCCAAGTGAGAAGGGGCTGGAGCCTGACGGCATCTCGGCACCCGCAAGTGGCTCACCCAGCCGTGAGTCCTGGGGCTTCACGGCCCGTCAGGCCATGCACACACGGCTCTTCTGGCTCATGCTGGTGGGCGCAGTCCTCTGGTTGTCCGTAGAACTCAGCATGCAGCTCCACTTCTTCCCGCTGTTGATCTCCAAGGGTGCCACCACCACGACTGCCGCCTGGTTCACCGGCTTTTTGGCCGCTATGACGTTGGGCGGAGTGCTGCTGGTGGGCTGGCTGTCTGACAAGTTCGACGGCCGCTACGTCCTCAGCTTCTTCGGGCTGTTTCTGGCCGCCGCCATGGTGGTGTTGCTGGTAACAGGGTCAGCTCCGGGCTACCTCTTGGCAACAGTGTTGTTAGCACCCGTGGACGCCATATGGCCTGTGCTGTGGGCAATCATTGGCCGTGAGTACGGCCCCGCCTTCTACAACACCATTCGCGGCACCATTTACGGCTTCATCCTGTATGGCAGCGTGGCGTGGCAGTACCTTCCGGGGGTCGTCTTTGAACGCACAGGTTCTTATGACATATGGCTCATAGCTATGATTGTTGTTGCGCTGATTACGACAGTCATCTTTTATTTTGCTGCTCGCAGCAAGGTGGTCAGGCCCGTAGACGTAGCTCCGTAACTGCGCGACGCCTACGGATCGAAGTAGCAGAAGCACTTGTTTGAGTTGAAGACCCACGCCTCCAGGTAGTCCACCACGGTGGGCGTCTGCCCTTCCGTAGCCCCTGCCAAGGCCGCCCACATCCGCCACTCATGGCCTCCCGCCGCTTCAATCTGCGCGTTGGGTATGTCTGCCCACAGATGCTGCTCACCCCGTGCAAGCTGCTCAAAGTGCACGCGGTCAGTGGCGATGTCCGGGAAAAGCCATTCGTTCTTTTGAGTGAGGAACGAGTGGGACCAGCTTGACGATGCCATGAGCACCACGCGCTCATCCCGCTCTTCGACAATCTCACGCACCAGCTTCCCTAACTTGTAGAGCGACCGCTGCGACGGGCCTGGTGGCGACCGCTTACCTGACAGGTCAACGCCAGCAAGCTCAGGCTTGAGGTGCCCAAAGCCTGACTGCGCCACTTCAAAGTTGGTCCCCAGGGCGTTCAGCGAGATTGGCACCACGGGGTACGGGAACCCCTTTCGGTCCCAGTCCAGGTACACAAGGGTGTTTGCAAAGGCGTGTGCCATGCCGTGAGGCGCATGGGAGGGTCGATAGGAGTACGCGACAGGAAAGTCTCGCTCTATGAGCTGGGTGGCAATGTGCTTGCCCAACTCATGGTTGCCTTTCCATGAGAACCTCTTGTCCACCGGCTCGCCCCACGGGTTGTCAGGTGCGTGCAGCATAGGCTGAACGTCCACAAATTCGGCGTCACAGTGGACCACAATAGGCGGAACCAGGTCCTCATGGAAGTTCTCGTATTGATCGTCGCCCCAGATGACTATGGCGTCGGGCTTGAAGTCATCAATGCGCTGTCGGAGCGCCCGGAAGGCGTCAATCATCCGCTGCTCGTGGGCCAGCGCCTCTTCATCCTGGCGCTCCCATTGGTCTCTGGCCTCGTCCGGCCAGTTGGCAGGGTCTCGCATTTTGTCCGATACCACAGGGTTACCCATCAGCATCCGCACGGTGCTGGTGTACGCCTTTGGTCCGCGCAGCAAGCTGGGGTAGTGCGTGCAGCCTACTCCAAGTACCTCTCCCATGGGCTACCTCCTTAACCAACCAGACTCCAGACCACATCTCGCTAGGTTGCTCTTACACAATTCTCCGCAATGCACTCAAACGTGCGGCGGTCCCTAGTCATACCGGACCGCCGCGCTGGATAGCTTGATAAAAGTGGTGACGCGCTACATTTTCCCTTGGAGGAATTGAGTGGTCACGCGGTCATGCTCCTCCGGGTGCTCCCACATTGGCCAGTGAGCGGCGTCCGCCATGCAGTAGTACTTGGACCCTGGAATGAGGCTGGCAAAGTGCTCGCCCACGTCCGGGCCTGCGCCTGGGTTGTTCTCCGTCCAGAAGACCATGGTGGGAGGCTTCAGGTTGGCGCAGTCCTCTTCCGTGTACCGGAGCCGAGGCTCCTGCGGCACGTCAATGCCAAATACCTTCCGCATGGAAGCGTTGATGGCGGGGTCTGAGTACATCTTCAACCGCAGGTCCACAATTTCATCTGTAATCCGGTCAGGTGACGTTACCAGCCACTCCAGGCGCTTACGCAGGTTGACCGGGTTGGGGTTGGTGACCGCTTCACGGGAGAGGTCAAACAGCAACGGCCCGCCTCCCGCTTGCTCCTTGAAGGTGCGCTTGAAGTCTATGAAGAACGCGCCTGTGTCCAATATCAGCTTGCCAGCACGCTCAGGGAAGTGCATGCCGTACTCAAACGCGATGTGAGAGCCCATGGACTCACCCTTGATGTGAGCCCACTTATGCCCTTCCGCGTCCAGCAGGTCAACAATGGCCTCCGCCTGGCGGTACGTGGTTCGTTCGTGGTCGAAATTATCGGTGAGCGTGTAGCCGTGATAGAGCGCGTCGATGGAGTAGACGTGGAAGTTCTTTGCCAGGTTCATGATGTTCCGAGCGTAACCTTCCGCATGCCCGCCAATACCGTGAATGAGGATTAGGGGCTCGCCTGCGCCAGCCTCAATAACCCTATGCGTGTACTTCTTCCCTTTGATGAACCGTGTCTGGCTCCCTGACAACTCCACCCAAAGCGACTTCCAGTGCGTCTCCGTAGCCATTGTTCGTTTGTCTCCTTACTGAATTGCTATCAATGCGGGCGATGGTAACTCTAAAGCCCCGATTTAGCACGGCCTAGGCTGTATACCATTGCTAATTTCGACGTACTTACCTAGCAGCACCTAAACTAGGCGCTAAGAACCGCTAAACCCCCATGGGTTGGGGTTCACTGACCGGGACGCTGGGGTTGGCGCAGCAACCTCACCAGGGGCCAGGAACGCCTTGACCTTGGCCGTTGCGTTCGTGGCACGAGCATCCACCAGCTTGGGGACTATCCTGGCTGGATTGTTATGGAAGATGTCCATTTTGTCCTGTTCGGTCAGGAAGCTGAGCGTCGGGTGTTCAGCAATCATGGGGACCATGTCGTCAGCAGTCCTGTCCGTGCCTGGACGGTTGTTCACGCCTCCGCCAGGCGCCTCCACGCCAAAGAGCATCTGGGAAACGCCGCGTTGCTTGATTGCCGTGGCAAGGAAGTCTAGGTCATAGGAGCAGGTGTCATAGAACAGGTTTGCGGAGTTGTCACGGTCACGGGCCAGCCAGGCGTAGTCGCCTATGTGACGGTCCAGCGCGCCGCCACAGTGGCAGACAATGACCTTCAATCCAGGGAAGCGTTCAAATTGGTCGTTCATCCTGAGAGTGGCCAAAGCCATGTACTGCTCGGTGAGGAACGTCATTTGGTAATACTGCAACGGCAGTGAACGATAGCGAGGGTCAAGCCCATCCGTACCGTGGATGATGATGGGAACGTCTAGCTCTTGGCATTTTTTGTAGAGAGGGTACCAGTACGGGTCACTCATGGCGGGTGAATCACGACGGCCTGTGATGTCGGGTGAAACGCAAGCCGCCACAAACGCGTACTGGTCCACGCAGCGCTCCAACTCTTCCAAGCAATGCGTCGTGTCCTTCTCATTCGGGTCTTGGGGCATGTAGAAGCTTCCCACAAACCGGTCAGGCTGGGCCTGCGCTATCTTGAATATCATGTCATTGATATACGGCACCCAGGCCTTGAACAGGTAAGGCTCCATCCAGCCGAATACCCTGAGGGGATGCGGGCTGAGTATTTGGGTGTCGATGTTCCGTTCGTCCAAGTACGCCGCGTGGCTTGCAGAGGTTGACTGGAAGTCTTCGTCTCGCATCCCTGCCACGCTGGAGTGCTTGCCTGGGCCTATGGGACTCTCCAGCGCATAGCGAGAGTGCATGAGGTCATTGAAGAGCAGATAGCTGGGCCGCATTGGCCTTACATGACTGTGGACGTCCAAGATTTTGGTGCCGTTGTACACGTAATCCTCCTATACTCCCGGCTGGTATAGCTCACCCGGCCAAGGCGTGGGCATGATACCGCGTTGGATGCCAAGTGCAAGCTCAGGCTGGACACATGGCAGCCATATGCCGATACTACGGCCCGCTAGAACATGACAATACTCGAGGAGGACTCCCATGGCAGACGTTGAACGATTGAACCCACCCACACTGAGTGACCCCGGAGGGCGCTACACCAGCGTCGTCAAGCGCGGGAACATAGTCTTCATTGCAGGCCAGACCGCGATGGACAAGGATGGCAACCTCGTGGGCGAGGGCGACCCCCTGGCTCAGGCACGGCAGGTATACGCCAACATTGACGCCGCTATCAAGTCTGTTGGCGGCACGAAGGACGACATCCTGAAGACGACCACGTACGTCCTCAGCCGTGACTACGTCCTGGCCACCAGGCCCGCCCGCAACGAATTCTTTGGCGACAACCGGCCCACCAGCACCATGCTCATCATTCAGGGCCTCGCGGACCCTCGCTACCTCATTGAGGTGGAGTGTGAGGCTGTCCTCAGCTAGCGCCTATCGCGCCAGGCTCCACAGCACAGTTAGCGCCGCGGTCAGCAGCACGGCGACTATGGCTGTGCCCGTAGGAATGCGGCGTCCCCACCTCACCAACCCATTTGGCGAGGCGATAGCCCACTCCGCGGCTAGCACCACGCTGTTGGCGGCTTGTCCAGCCATCTCAAAAGCCTTGGTCAAGGGAGAGAGCACCAACGCCTCCAACGGGCGTCGCGCCTTGCGGTAGGACACGTCCGTGTCCAACGTAATCGCGGCTTCACCCTTGAGCTGGCCCAAGAGCAGCCAGAAGCCCAGTCCCGTGAAGCCCAGCAGCGCAAGGCTGCTCACAATGTGGTCTGCAGTGTAGGGCTCATAGGTGACTGCAAAGGGCAGAGCGTCGTACAACACAGCGGGGTACACGCCAATGGCTATGCACAGGAAAGCCGCCGCCCCCATGGCCACATACATGCCGGGGGGCAGGCGTCGTACCGGCTCCTTGCTTTGCGGGCCGCCCCAGATGAAGTATGGCAGCTTCAGGCCCGTATGGAGAAACGTCCCCACCGAGGCGCCGTAAAGCAGAAAGACAGCCCACGCGATATGACTTTCCTCCGCCGCGTAGATGACCAACGACTTGCTGACGAACCCACTGAACAGAGGGAAGGCGGATATGGAAAAAGCGCCCACCATGTACAGCACCAGCGTTACCTTCATTGCCCCCCCCAAACCCCCAAGCTCCGTCAACTTAGATTTGCCCGTGGCGTACAGCACGGCGCCCACACCCATGAACAGCAGGCCCTTGTACAGAACGTGGGCAAACGCATGAGCGGCGGCCCCGTTTATCGCCATCTCCGTGCCTATGCCTATTGCCGCGACCATATAGCCCACCTGGCTAATGATGTGGTAGGCCAGCAATCGCCGGACGTCGTTCTCCAGCACCGCATACACCACCCCGTAGAGGGCCATGATAATTCCGACAAACAGCAGAATTTCCCAGCCGGCGAATCCGCGCGCCAGAACGTACACCGCCGTCTTGGTGGTGAAGGCGCTCAGGAACACCGCGCCCGTGATGCTCGCCTCTGGGTACGCATCAGAAAGCCAGGCATGCAATGGCGGAATGGCGGCGTTTACCGCAAAGCCCAGGAGCACCAGCCATGCTGCCGGGCCGCCATCGAACGCGTTAAACGCCAATGACCCCGTATCCGCAACATGCCAGATGACCCCGGCCAGTAACGTGCTCCCGCCCGCCAGGTGTACGAACGCATAGCGGACTGCCGCTCCCCGTGACCTCTCTCTACCGCCCACCAGGATGACATAGGCGGAAAAGACGACCATGAGTTCCCAAAAGGCCACCACTGTGAGGAGGTCGCCGGCAAAGACGACGCCCAGCGCGCTGCCGCCATAGAGCAGTGAAGCCACCTGCTCACCGCGGCCACGCATATGCAAGGCGTAGACCCCGCCAATCAAGGTGATGATGGCAAAGACGTAGCCAAACACCAGGCTCAGCTTGTCCACGCGCAGGGGCGTGAGCGTCATGCCCAGCCACTCAACCTCCAACGTGGCATCTGCACCCAGCACCCAGAAGAGGTGGATGATCACCACGCCCCCTGCGACAACCGTGGCCCAGGGACGTATACGCCCCGGCAACGCCAGCGCAACGACGGCCCCAATCAGGAGCACCAATGCGGGAGGGAAGCTATTCATCAGCGTCACTGTCGTCGTAGAAGTCCTCTGGCTGGCGGAGGAGTACACGCCCCAGCCACTTGGACGCCACTACGATTACCACCGTCCACACCAAGCCGAACACAGCCCAGTATCCAGGTACACCCTCGCCCCAAAGGTGGGCTTCGTCACCGCCAAGCAGCACGTCAGCCAGTACGGCCACAACCGCCCCTACTAGGACTACGATTAACAAACGTCGTGATGGCTTCATGGCGTAACCCCCACGGCATCGCCCACCGCAGCGGCAAGCGTGTAGAACTTGAAGCCCATGTCAGGAAAGATGCCAAGCAGCAGCGCCAGCGCAGCCGTCACCGATAACGGTGCCACCATGAACCACGAGGCCTCACTGTAGCGGAGTGGCGTGCTGGAAGGCCTCCACGCCCGCAGGACAATCGGGAACAAGTAGGCCGCATTCAGGACTCCGCTGACCAGGTAAAGCGCCAGCAGTACCGGTTGGTCTATCTCCATGGCCCCAACCCCCAATAGCCACTTGCTGCCAAACATCATGAACGGCGGTATGCCCGCCATTCCCAGGCTTGCCAAAGCGAAGGCCCCCATGGTGATGGGCATCTGCCTCCCAATGCCATTCAATTCACTCACGTTTTCCTTATGCGTGCGTGCATGGATGGCACCCGCACAAAAGAAGAGCGTTATTTTGGTAACGCCGTGGGCCACCATGTGCAGCAACGCGCCTGTCCATCCCACCGGGCCTAACAACGCAGTGCCAAGCACGATATACGACAAGTGGCTGATGGTGGAGTAAGCCAGCCTGCGTTTGAGGTTGTCGATGCGCAGTGCAAGTATTGAACCAGTGATGAGCGTAACGCCCGCAAAGCCGGCCAGCACCTGCCATGCGCCCATGTCAACCAACAGCGCTGCACCAAACACGAACCCCATGACGCGTACAAAACCAAAGGCTCCAGCCTTCACCACCGCAACCGCGTGAAGCAGTGCGCTGACCGGAGTCGGTGCAACCATTGCGCTGGGGAGCCAGCTATGCAACGGCATGACTGCCGCCTTCACGCCAATTCCCAGGGTCAGGAGCGCGAACAAGCTCCAAAGCGTTGCGCTGTCTGTCACTCCATCAAGGATGCCACCAGCACGGAATGTTGGGTCCACATCTAGCGAGACTATCCACGCCGTCGCCGCTATCAGCGCAACCCCGCCGGAGAGGGTGTACGCCAGGTACTTGCGCCCTGCCTTAATGGCCTCCGGCGTCCCTCGGTGGGTCACCAGGGGATACGTCATCAGCGTCAGCATCTCGTAGAAGAGCACAAAGGTCAGCAGGTTGGCAGCAAAAGCCACGCCAATGGCCGCTGCAATGCTCAACGCAAAGGCAACGTAAAAGCGAGTCTGGTTACTCTCATTGAGTCCACGCATGTACCCGATGGAATACACAGAGGCCGCCACCCATAGGGAGGACGCCAGCAGGCCGAATATCATCCCAGCCGCATCGGCACGGAGGGCGATGTCCACCCCCGGCGATAGCTCGAATAGCGTAGTGCTCACCGTCTGCCCACTCGTCACGCTGGAGAGTAGAGAGGCCACCAACGCCACCGTGACCACCGTTGTCAAAAGGGTCCATGCCTCACGTAGGTTGGGCCACCGGCTCGACAACGCTACGAGCAGCGCACCAGCAACCGGCGCCAGCACGGCAAGCAGCGGCCTGACCGATTCAACGTCGGCCATTGCTAGCCTCCAACCGCAGGAAGCAGAACGTGGGTAAGGACGGCGGCGTTAGCAAGGCCCAGGCCCACTGCCGCCGCAGCCAGAATAACCACTGGTGCCACCATGTCGATAGCCGCTTCGGTCGCCGTAGCCTGCCTGGTAGCAGTGGATAGACCTTTACCAGTGGGCCCTTCCGGCAGGCCGGGCTCTCCCACTGGTGATGGTGCAAAGTACGCGCGCTCCACAATCCGGAGCATGTATACCCCCGTCATCAGGCTGCTCAGCAACACCACTGCTACCACTGCCCAATTGCCAGCATCAATGCCCGCCTGCGCCAGGTACCACTTGCTGAAAAAGCCCGCAGTGGGAGGAACACCCACCATGGCTATGGCCGTCACAGTAAAAGCCCCCATGGTCACCGGCATGCGCTTGCCCAACCCGGCAAAGCCGTCAATGGAAGAGTCGCCGGTCCGGTAACGCACGTTGGCCGCCACCAGGAACAGGCAAGCCTTCATAACGGCGTGGTTCATCACGTGCAACAGCGCTGCTGCAGCCGCAAGGGGCGTCGCCAGGCCAATACCCACAGCAATGAGCGCAAGCTGGCTCACGCTGCTGTGCGCCAGCATCCGCCTGACATCATGCTGCACCATGGCCGCCGCAGAGCCCGCCACCACACCCACCAGCCCAAGCCCAACAAGCACTGGCGCTAACGGGACCACACTATCCAGGTAGCCGGGCGGAAAAACATTCAGGAACATGCGGAGCATGGCGTAAGCCGCCACCTTGGTCATGATGGGCGCTATGAGCGAGTTCACCGACGACGGCGCATGGTTGTAAGCGTCCGGGAGCCAGAGGTGCAAGGGGAACAAGGCCATCTTCAGCCCCAGCCCCACGAAGATGAACACGGCACCTGCCAACACCGCACGGGAATCCTCCAGACCAACCAGCCTGGCTGATACATCAGCCATGTTCAGAGAGCCGGTGCTGAAATACAGGAAGCCCACGCCCAGCAAATAGAAGCTCCCGCCCACGGTGCCCAGTATCAGATAGCGAAAGCCCGCCATCATGGCCTGCGGTCCTCCCGTAAATACCAGGGCGTAGCTAGCCAAAGAAGCAATCTCCAAGAAAACGAAGAGATTGAAGAGGTCTCCTGTGACCACCATGCCGGTCAGCCCGGTGAGCAGTAGCCCCACAAGTCCGTAGAAGGAACCTGTCCGCTGCGGCATTTCCTGAGCGGCCATCCGCCGGATCGCAATGATGACCAGCAGTGCAACGCCAGTCACAACCGTGGCCACAAAAGCAGCCATGAGGTCCACCACGTACTCAATGCCCAGCGGCGGGGCCCACCCGCCAAGCTGGTAGTGCAGCGCCCCGTTGCTTTGAACCTCCAACAGGGCTCCAACAGATGCTGCCAGAGAGACACTTACCCCCAGCACCGTGAGGAGGAACGCCAGAGACGGACGCCATAAGCCCAGCAAAGGCACGAGGAGCGCCACAAACAGCAGAGGGAGAGGTATGAGAATTGGAAGCTGATCAGTGATTATCGCTGCACCTGCTCCAGTATCTCTTTCTCATCAAGGCTGTTGAACTGCTGTCGTATTCTCACAAGAAATGCCAAGGCCACGCCAGTGATGGCGACGCTCACCACAATTGCAGTCAACATCAGCACATGAGGTAGAGGGTTGGAATAGAGCGTGGGGTCCACCGCTCCAGTCCCCTCCTCAATAATGGGGATTGTGGCACCCAGTTTCGTGCTCTGTGAAATGAAGAAAAAAATGATGGCAGACTGAAATATGGACATGCCGATAATTTTTTTTACCAAGCTGCGCTTGCCGATCATCCCGTACAGGCCGACGATAAGCAGAATCGATGTCATCCAAAAGGGGAACCGGGCTGTAACGTCATCCAGCATCGCGAGTGTTCTCCGACAGGTAGTCAAATATCAGCGTGAGCGTGGCCATAACGCCAAGCGCTATTCCCACCTCAACCACAAATATGCCTGCACTCCTCAGAGTGAAATGAGGCGATACCTGTCCATCATCGTTTGGAATGGGAAGCGCAGCGTAGTCCAGAAAGTCGCCCGCGTTGAAGACTGGCACAAGGCCCACCAGAAAGAAGATGAGCAGCCCAACCACTGACAGCGCACGGAGTGT
>Ga0302135_10002753_pt1 | contig 10525 bp, 10 predicted proteins | sample CBN3_surface_MG_FD_203119 | JGI IMG/M metagenome (GOLD analysis project Ga0302135, IMG submission 203119) | Marine microbial communities from Western Arctic Ocean, Canada - CBN3_32.1 | ecosystem: Environmental > Aquatic > Marine > Oceanic | place: Canada: Western Arctic Ocean | collected... | reverse complement strand
CGTGGCTGGCAACCAAACGCGCATCGCGAGCTAGTCCGTCTCCAATCGAATTCTGGGATCCAGCCAGGCGTAGGCGATGTCGGTAGCAGTATTCACGACAACATACGACAGGCTGATGAGCAACACACATGCTTGTAGTACCGGATAATCACGGGTCTGAATTGCTTCGATGGTCAAACTACCGATGCCTGGCCAGGAGAATACGAACTCTGTGATGACGGCCCCACCAAGAAGCGTACCCAGTTGCAAACCGAGCACGGTAATCACCGGTAGAGTCGCGTTGACCATCGCGTGTCCCAGCAAAATCCGCACTTCTCCTACGCCCTTCGCGCGCGCCGTGCGGATGTAATCTTCTTCAAGGACTTCGAGCAGCGCCGCCCGGACCATGCGCGAAAGTATCGCGGCCATACTTGTACCCAGCGTCACGGCGGGCAAGACAATGGCACCAAACCCTTCCCTTCCGCTGACCGGTAACCAACCCAGCATCACCGAAAATACCAAGATGAGCAACGGACCCATGACAAAATTGGGAATCGAGACGCCAAGCATGGAAAATGCCATCGCGCCCGTGTCCCAAGCAGTGTTTCGCCGTGTCGCGGCGAACGCACCTAACGGTAGCGCGAGTGTAAGCGCAACAAGCAAGGCCGCTAGCGCCAACTCAGCGGTTGCAGGCAAACGCTCGGCAAGCATTTCCGCAATAGGTCGTCTTGAGTGTAACGAACGGCCCAAGTCGAGCTTGCCGAGCCCGACGAGAAAATTCATAAGCTGTGTCGCTACAGGTTGATCAAGGCCCAGGTTCGCCCGCATCGTCTCCCGATCGGCGACACTCGCTGTCTCACCGAGCATCACCTCCACCGGGTCACCTGGCACAAGATGTATCAGTAAAAACACTAGGCAACTAACGCCGAGCACAACGACGGCAGCACTCAGTAACCGGGTAACAAGAAACTTAATCACTGTTCTCAGTCGTCATTGCCCGTGACCCAATCGAGGCCTGGCGTAACAATCGTCTCAGGGTAGTCGAAAATTCGCCCGCCGCGCGGGACAAATCCCAACCCGCTAACCAATCACAGAGCTGCGTAACCTCGAGCCCGACGTAGCCGCATGGGTTAATCAGTTTAAATGGACTGAGATCCATGTCGATGTTGATTGCGAGACCGTGATAGCTGCATCCTCGTCGGATTCGTACGCCAAGCGCAGCGAGTTTGCGACCCTCAATGTAGACACCAGGTGCCCCGCAAGTGCGCTCGGCGTGGATACCCTGCACGTTCAGGGTATCGATTACGGTTTGCTCAAGAATCGCCACCAACTGTCGTACACCAAGGCCGGCACGGCGCAGATCAAGCAGAACATAGAGAACCAGCTGCCCAGGGCCGTGGTATGTGACCTGCCCACCTCGATCAGTGGGAACAACAGGGATGGTCCCGGCATCAAGAACGTGCAGCGGATCGCCGGCCTGGCCCAGAGTGAACACCGGCTCATGTTCGACGACCCAAATCTCATCGCCGGTCTGATCATGTCGGTCTTGCGTAAAATCACGCATGGCTTGCCAGGTGCATCCGTAGTCGCTTCGGCCAAGATCACGTATTGCCACCATGGGCGGTTGAGCAGTCATGTCGCGCGCCGACTAACTAAAGTTGAACGTGCGTCTTAATGGAACAACAACTTCACGTAGTCTGTCACTTGGCGCCAGATACCGCCTTCCGGTACACCTCGTAGGGCCACCAGCACCCGCTCGGCGACAAGCTCGTCGGCGAGCTTAAGTACAACTCGGCCACGGGTCTCCCCCTGAATGACCGGTGCCTCAATGTTGATATCAATTTCCAGCGTTGCATCGAGATTTTTGTATTGTCCTCTCGGTACAGTGACATATAGGTCGCCTATTAGTCCCAATTCCAACTGTTCCGATTCGCCTTTCCAAACTCGCGTTCGCGTAATCGGCTCACCAGCGCCATACAGCCGGCGCGTCTCATAAAAGCGGAAACCATAGTTCAACAAGGCGTGACTCTCCCGAGCACGACTCTTTGCACTAGCGGAACCCAGTACGACGGCGACTAAACGCATACCCTCTCGCTCGGCCGACACAACCATGCAATAACCCGCCGAAGACGTGTAACCCGTTTTGATTCCGTCGACGCTTTCGTCGCGCCACAGTAGCTTGTTGCGATTGAACTGCTCGATATCGTTAAACGTGAATTTCTTCTGTGCGTGCCATTTGTAGTAGGTGGGAAAATCTCTGATCATCGCGATGGCGAGCTGAGCGAGGTCGGTCGCCGTTGTGTAATGGTCGTCCGCTGGAAGGCCAGTTGCATTGACGAAATTGGACTTCGTCATCCCGAGTCGGGCTGCGTACTGATTCATTAAGCCGCCAAAGGTGGACACATCACCCGCGATGTACTCCGCCAACGCAACGCTGGCGTCATTGCCCGACTGCACGATGACCCCCTTTAAGAGGTCTTCAACGGAGACCCGTTTGTCGACTTCGATGAACATCTTCGAACCGCCGGTCTTCCACGCCAGCTCACTGACTAAGACTTGATCCGTCAGAGCAATGTTTCCCTCCTGCAGTTCGGCAAACGCGACGTACGCAGTCATCATCTTCGTCAGGCTGGCTGGCTCAAGTTGACGGTCGAGCTCTGACCCCGCCAATACACGACCGCTCGAAGCATCTATCAACAAATATGCACTGGCCGCAATCTCGAGCGGCTTCGGAGTGAGACTGGTTTGCGCAGGTAGAGCATTAGCAGCGAACACTGCGCCCAACAACAGTGCCCATTGAAAAAAACGTAGCGTCATCTGATTCCTTGCTTGCTGTCGCGCCGGCGAAGTGCAGTGTTCATTCAATCACCATTAACGGGTTGTGAATATTAACGTCCGCCAACAGCCCTACAAGGCGATCGGCTTGTTCAACGCTTGATACGGGGCCCAACTGAACTTGGTAGATGGTTGCGCCGTTACTCATAACCTTCTTTACCCGAACCGCATGCGCAGCAGCTTCCTCAATACGACGCTGCAAGTTGACGGCATTCGTTTCGACGGAGAATGCACCGACCTGTATGAATAGTTGAGGCGTCTCGCCCGTCGCAATCGGTATGCTTACTTGCGTCGGCGTAGCCACTGCTACGGTACCACTGAGGTCAATCGCACGGACCTCGACCAATGCTGTGCCTGCTCCGAGAATTTGCAGCTTAGTAGCGGCAGCGTAAGAAAGGTCGATGACACGGTCATCGTGGAAAGGTCCTCTATCATTAACACGAACAATAGCCGAGCGTTTGTTCTTAAGATTCGTCACACGGACATAAGTGGGCAATGGCAGGGCCTTGTGCGCCGCGGTCATCGCATACATGTCATAAACTTCACCGCTGGACGTCTTGCGGCCATGAAACTTCTGCCCGTACCAGGATGCGATGCCTCTCTCGACGAAACCATCAGCACTGTCTAGTGTGAAATAGCGCTTACCGAAGACCACATAGGATTTCGGGTTCCCATAGCGACTCTTTGCCTCATTCTTCGGCACCGCGTCAGGGACATTGGAGACGTCTTCGGGGAGCGGCGGAGCACTATCGCGTTGCGGCCCAAGGGAACACGCGGCCAGCAGTGTTGCACCGGCTATCACACATGACCAGCGACAGGCCGATGCGAATTTCAACCGTAGAAGCATCAATTAGCACCATCTCGAAGCGCTTGAATTGCCTCGGCAAGTTGGAAAACCGCCATGGCATACAATTGGCTGTGATTGTAGCGGGTGATCACGTAGAAGTTTTTTAGACCAAGCCAGTGCTCAACCCCGTCGCGCAATTCAAACTCCAGCAGGGCAGCCTTTGCATCCGCGTGCAGAGGTTCGAACACCTCGACATGATTGCTCTGCATACGGGCGACGCTAATCTCTGGCTTAATGCCCGCTTCGACAAACGCTTTATAGGCAGTTCCGGAAACCTTCGCAGGTACCGTAATCGGCTGACCACGGCGCCAGCCATGCTCCGCGAGATAACTCGCGACACTGCCAATCGCATCCTCAGTGCTACCTAACAAATCACGTACGTTGTCTCCATCAAAGTCGACGGCGTAGGCACGATAGCTGCTAGGGATGAACTGCGGGATGCCCATCGCGCCGGCATACGATCCGGTAAGTGATCTCGCGTCCAGCCCCTCTTCGCGGGTTAACAACAAGAAATGTTCGAGCTCCCGGGTAAAAAATTTACTGCGTTTAGGGTATCGGAATCCGAGCGTGGCAAGCGCATCGAGGACGCGTAGTTTACCCCGATATTCACCATACAGAGTTTCAACTCCGATAATGGCGACAATCACCGCAGCCGGCACACCGAATTGCTCCTCGGCGCGCTCCAGCGTCTGTACATGTTGATCCCAAAACGCGGCACCGCCATCAATTCGGTTCGGTTTCAGGAAAATCTCACGATAGGCATACCATGGCTTGCCTTCAGCCGGACGTGAGATCGCTTTCAAAATCGAGTCTAGTATCTTGGCCTCGTTGACGAGGGCTTCGAGTTCTGCTTCAACGAAGCCGTGGCGTCGAGTCATGTCGTCAATAAATGCTCGCACCTGCGGTTCGCCGCTTAACTCCGCTGCTTGCACGTTGGCCCCAGCGAACAGTATCGACGAACCGGTCGTCGCAAGCACCACCACGACGGCCAAATTCAAGGCGGTCTTTTTCAGTTGTTTCAAATAATTTTGCTCATTAGTCTGACAAGAGTCGACGGTGCGTGTGCACCGACATGACGATACCAAATGATGCCATCACGGTAACGAGTGCTGTGCCGCCGTAACTTACCAAAGGTAGAGGCAAACCAACCACCGGTAACAGACCAGACACCATGCCAATGTTGACAAACACGTACACAAAAAACGTTAGCACCAAGCCCCCCGCAATGAGCCGGCCAAACAATTCTTGAGCGCTAACCGCGATATAAAGTCCACGGAAAATAACGAACAAATACAATGCGATAAGTACCATTCCCCCCATCAACCCGAACTCCTCGCCGAAGACCGCGAACACAAAATCAGTAGAGCGTTCGGGAACAAAATCGAGCTGTGATTGAGTGCCGTTCAACCAACCTTTCCCGTAGATACCACCCGAGCCAATCGCAATTTTTGATTGGATAATGTGGTAACCCGCTCCCAATGGATCTTGTTCTGGGTTGAGAAACGTCAACACGCGACTTCGCTGATAATCATGCATAGTGAACCAAAGTAGCGGCGCAGAGGCGGCCAGCAGACCTGCAAAGACAGCGATGACACTCCAACGCAAACCCGTTAAGAACATCACAAAGGCGCCCGAACAGCCGATGAGTAGAGCCGTTCCCAGGTCCGGCTGCTGGATAACCAGAAAGGTAGGCAGCAAAGCGAGTCCGACTGCGCCCAACACCGGCAGCACGCGCGGCGGCAATGATTTGTCTGTGAAAAAGTACGCCACCATGAGTGGCACAGTCAGTTTTGATAACTCTGACGGTTGGAAATTGAGTGGACCAATTCGAAGCCAGCGCTGGGCGCCTTTGCCAACATCTCCAAACACCAAGACAGCGATCAACAGTATAAGACCGAGCAGATACAACCAGGGCGTCCAGTGAAAGAGGTGACGCGGGTTGATTTGCGCAAGCACGAACATCACGACGAAAGCGATCAGCAACCGCATCGCGTGTCGGGTCATCAGTCGTCCATCACCCCCATCTACGCTGTACATGACAACAAGACCCACTGTCGCAAGCGCCAGTAGGCCAAGCAACAGCGGCACATCCATATGTAGTCTTTGCGCAAGCCCGGATTGTTCGCGTATGCCGTCAACCATTTTCGCTCACGGCCTTAGGTAGCCTAACACTTTGCTGCTTGCGAAAGCAGTCAGAAGCTCTCGGTCGTCCTTTTTCTCATCGACCATCTTACGCAGATAATGGTCCATTACCTTACGCGCAATTGGAGCGGCGATTATACTACCACTGCCACCATTCTCGACCACAATCGCAATCGCGATTTGCGGTTCATCGGCGGGAGCAAACGCCACGAACAACGCATGGTCGCGGAGTTTCTTTGCGATCTGATCGGCATCGTACTCTTCATCCTGCGCTATCCCAAAAACTTGAGCTGTCCCCGTTTTGCCAGCGAATTTGTAGGCGGCATCAATACCAATTCTTCGCGCCGTACCTCTCGGTCCGTGGACTACACCAACCATCGAGGCCACGATAGTTTCCCAATTTTTAGTCTCTGAATGCGGAATGGAAACGGCTTGCGCAGTGGAGAGCACAGTAGTTTCACCGGCAGCGGAATCGTGAACCACCAATCCCACTGACGGGCGTAACTGAAAGCCGCGCATACTCAAAGTGGCCGTCGCAGATGCTAACTGCAGCGGTGTTGCCAAAATAAAACCTTGGCCGATACCCGTAATCAACGTTTCGCCCGGGTACCAAGGCTGGTTTCGCGCACCCCGTTTCCAGTCTCGGGACGGCATTAAGCCGCTTGATTCGCCCGTTAGATCTATACCGGTGGTCTTTCCAAAACCGAAATCGACCATGAAATCGTGCATCCGATCGATACCCAACGAAAGAGCGAGCTCGTAAAAATAGACATCACAAGATTGCACGATAGCGTCGTTCAAATTCACACGCCCATGACCGTGCTTTTTCCAATCGCGATACTTGTGCTTATGACCTTTGAGCCTGTACCAGCCGGGGCACCATATGTGCTTATCAGCGAGATTGGCCTCTTGTTCCAAACCCGCGAGCGCAAAAAACGGCTTAACCGTTGAGCCGGGCGGATAGCGACCAGACAGAGCGCGATTGAACAACGGCCGGTCCGGCGAATTCAAGAGCTCGCTGTAGGTTTTTCGGTCGATGCCGTCAACGAATGCATTTGGGTCAAAACCCGGCATACTCACGAATGCGAGCACATCGCCGGTCGATGGCTCAATAGCCACAAGCGCGCCGTTCTCGCCATTGAATGCGGCCTCGGACACCGCTTGCAAGGATGTGTCGATAGTAAGATACAAATTGGCTCCGGGAATCGGATCTTCTCGACTCAAAACGCGAAGCGTGCGGCCTACGGCATTGGTTTCTACGTGCTGATAACCGACGCGCCCGTGCAGCACATTCTCGTAGGCTTCTTCGACGCCAGTTTTACCGTAGTGTGTGGTGCCACGATAGTTAGCTGCATCAATGCGCTCGAGGTCACGTTCGCTCAGACGCCCCACGTAACCCAGCACGTGGACACCGAGTGAACCGAGAGGGTAATCGCGAGTTAGACGGGCTTTTACGTCCACTCCAGGAAAACGATGACGATTTACCGAAAAACGAGCAACCTCCTCTTCGGTAAGTCTGGTTCGCAGTACAATCGCGTTGAAACGGCGAGTCTTGGAGCGCACGCGACGAAACCGCTCTTCATCAGCAACCGATATTTCGACGAGTTGCTTCAACTCGGTGAGCATCACGTCAATGTCGGTGACGTTTTCGGGGATGACTTCGAGACTGAAGCTAGGTGTATTTTGTGCCAAAACCACACCGTTTCGATCGAAGATCAGACCTCGAGTCGGTGCAACCGGAACGATCTTTACACGATTGTTGTTCGACAGCGTTTCGAAGTAACCGTATTCGATGACCTGGAGTTGAACCAGGCGAGCGAGCAGCACCAAAAATAATAACAGCACGACGGCATAGGCAATCACCACGCGCGAGCGCAGCAGTGAGGATTCTTTGTTAATGTCTTTGAGGGTAACGGCGGGGGACATTTGCTCAGGATGCCAAGGCTGTTTGGTTCAAATGCAATCTTACAGACGACTTTCTAGTAGACACGAAATCGGCGCCGCACATCTCGCAAAATTATGTAGATCCAGGGCCATAACACCATACTCATGAATGGCACCGACCAATAAGCGACAGCCTCAACAGGCTTACCCTGAACGCCGTTCACCCAAAGAGTGAGCGTGTTGTATATGAAAACCAAACCAAACACGCTGACGCCCTGCTGCCAAAGCGGCAACACCCTCACACGCTGATGAATCGCTAACGTGATAAAAGCCATCACGCACATACCGAGCGCGTGCTGGCCCAACAAAGTACCGGACTGCACATCAAGAATTAGCCCCAGAAGCCAACCAAGAACCAAGCCGAAACGCTCCGGTACAGCCATACACCAATAGACCACCACCAGCGCGACCCACGATGGGCGCCACAGAGCGGCCCAATCAGGGATTGGTAGTGTTGTCAGTATCAAGGCCACGACGACACTGACCGTGATCGCCCAACCACCATGACGGCGCTCCATCACCATTTAGGCGCACCGCGATTCGGCATAGCCGATTGCACAACTTCCGCTTCCGAGCTCGACCAAACTAACAACACCTCCCGGTTACGCTCCAGATGCGCGCTCGGTTTTATCATGACCTGTGCGAATGCCTGGCTGCGGTCGCGTTCTATGCTGACCACGCGTCCGACCGGGTAGCCAGAGGGGAATCTCCCACCTAGACCCGAGGTGACAACCAAATCTCCGATCCGCACGTCAGAGTTATTAGGAATATGCGACAACGAAAGTAGACTGAGTGAGCCGGTGCCCACGGCTACTGTTCGCAGGCCATTGCGGTTCAATTGCACGGGCAACGCGTGACTGGGATCTGTAATCAACAGCGCATTACTGGAAACCGGGCCGGCCGAGACGACTTGGCCCATGATGCCATTCGAATCAATTAACGATTGGCCAACGACCACACCATCCCCGGTGCCTTTGTTGATGACGAGACGTCGCGAAAATGGATCGAGGTCAACCGCAAGCACCTCAGCGATCAGAACACGATCGGCGATCTTCACCGACGAATCGAGCAACCCCCTGAGTCTGTTGTTCTCAGCCTCGAGGTCAGCGAACTTTGCTAGCCGTGCACTTAACAGCAAACGGTCGCGGCGCAGACCTTCGTTCTCGCGCACAAGAGTCTTGCGAAACGAGATACTCTCCGCAACCCAACTGGCGGCCTTGATGGGAAGATCGACCGCAAGTTGCAACGGATAGATGACCATCAACAACTGTCCTCGCACGACATCCAAGTAGTGTGTGCGATGGTCCGCGGTCATGAGCACCAAGGACACGATAGAGAACAACATAAGACGGACGATGACACCTGATCCGCGAAGGAAGAGTGATCCAACTTTCTTTATGGCACGGACTCCCTAAACTAAAACCACAACACACTCACTCTGATGCGAAAACGTCAGCACCTTTGTCATCTATCATTTCTAGTGCCCGCCCCCCGCCTCGTGCGACACAGGTGAGGGGATCGTCAGCGATTATCACGGGTATCCCGGTTTCTTCCATCAGCAATCTGTCGAGGTCGCGAAGCAGTGCCCCGCCGCCAGTGAGGACCATGCCACGCTCTGCGACATCAGAGCCAAGCTCTGGCGGCGTTTGTTCGAGTGCGGTTCGTACAGCGCCGACGATGCCCGACAATGGTTCCTGCAAAGCCTCAAGTATCTCGTTGCTATTCAGTACGAAGCTTCGCGGTATCCCTTCTGCAAGATTGCGTCCGCGAACTTCCAGCTCAGTGACCTCGTTGCCAGGATAGGCGGAGCCAATCGAATGTTTGACACGTTCCGCCGTTGCTTCACCGATGAGCGTGCCGTAGTTACGGCGCACGTAGTTGATAATCGCCTCGTCAAATCGGTCACCACCGATGCGAATGGACTCTGAATAGACGATGCCATTGAGGGAAATAACGGCGACCTCGGTGGTACCACCACCAATATCCAGAACCATTGAGCCGCTTGCCTCACTGACCGGCATTCCAGCACCAATCGCCGCCGCCATTGGCTCCTCGATAAGAAATACATCGCGGGCGCCCGCGCCAGCTGCAGACTCCCGAATGGCACGTCGTTCAACCTGGGTTGAGCCGCAGGGCACACAGACGAGCACTCGCGGGCTAGGCCGCAAAAAGCGCGTCTCGTGCACTTTATGAATGAAGTGCTGGAGCATCTTTTCGGTGACAGTGAAGTCGGCAATTACGCCGTCTTTAAGAGGTCGGATGGCTTGAATATGTCCGGGGGTACGCCCCAGCATGGCCTTGGCATCGTTACCAACCGCCGCAATACTACGGCTGCCTCCCGGAACGCGTTCAGAACGAATCGCGACAACAGATGGCTCGTCAAGAACAATTCCCTGGCCACGAACGTAGATCAGCGTGTTCGCGGTGCCGAGATCGATCGATAAATCGTTAGAGAAGAGGCCTCGCAGTCTCTTGAACATGGGGTTCCTGATAGGGGCGCCAGAGATGCCGACTGACAGATGCTGAGACCCGTATGTATAATCTGCTTAAAGTAAGTGAACTAAGGTCTTTAAAGGTATTGATAAATCTTAGCAAATTTATCGTTCAAGGTAAGCCTTGAAAGGCACCTATCTAACATATTTCACATTAGCCTACGGCCAGAGACATGGATAAATCCCAAGTTGAGAAAATTGCCCACCTAGCCCGACTGGCGATAAGTGAGTCGGAAACTGAACAATATGTGGCTGAACTCACAAACATCTTGTCGCTAGCGGAGCA
>Ga0302135_10002752_pt1 | contig 10528 bp, 9 predicted proteins | sample CBN3_surface_MG_FD_203119 | JGI IMG/M metagenome (GOLD analysis project Ga0302135, IMG submission 203119) | Marine microbial communities from Western Arctic Ocean, Canada - CBN3_32.1 | ecosystem: Environmental > Aquatic > Marine > Oceanic | place: Canada: Western Arctic Ocean | collected 2017-09-15 | reverse complement strand
CGTTCAGAGCAAGAGTCATGAGCCTGAACATGATGACCTTTGGGTTGATGCCTCTGGGAGCACTTCCAATGGGATACGCAATCGACCATATAGGTGCACAGAACACTCTTTTCATCGTGGGACTAACGATTATTGCAGCAACCGTGATGCTGGTGCTCGGCTCATCGACTATTAGGCGGACTTCGTAACAATGGCCACTTTGACCACCTGCAATACGGGTGCTTGATGGGTTCTGTCGGAGCTCATTGACGCTATCAAGACTTCAACTCGATCTTGTCATCACGCCAAATACGAGCACTATCGAGAATCGCCAGCAATATCTTCCAAAGCAGGGAGCCAGAGGCAGTAACCCTGCGTCCGGCCCCCCCGTCCTTCGGGCCAAAGGCCGCAGGCACGAGTTAGGGGATGGGTAGACTGTGACGCGGAGCCGAGTGACTATGTCACGAGCGCGACTAACGAAATGCGAGCGACAAGTCCCGATCCGATCGGGACGCCAGATCTTAAAAAAAGAAAGCCTTCTGCGGGTGGACAGAAGGCTTTCTCTATTCAGAAAAACCGGAATAACGGAGTCTAGGTTTTATCTAGACAACAGGAGAAGTGTCTACCCCATCATTCCGATCGCACCAATCATGGAATCATCGCTCTCGCCGGCCTTTGAGCCTTCCTTGAGCCTGCCGGTGTCTGAGAGGTACGCGAGTACCGCCTGAACACGTGCGTGGGCCTTGGGCTGGGGCTGCAATCGCATCTTCGAGAAGATCGAACCGATGTGTCGTTCAACCGTTCGAGGCTGAATGAACAGTTCTTCGGCAATAGCTGCGTTAGAAAGACCACGAGCCATGCAATCGAGAACTTCACGCTCTAGCTCTGTCAGCTCGGAAAGGAACTGGCTCTCTCGGCTGTTCTGTGTTCCGGCCAGCTTTGCAACGATTTCGCTTGCGAGGTATGTCTTGCCCTCAGCAACGTCCTTCACTGCCTGCACAAGATCCGAAAGGCTCTGGAGTGACTGCTTGAGCAGATATGCCTTGCCTCGAACATTACCCTTCAGGAACTCTCGGACGAACTCGTCGTCATCGAAAGCTGAAAGTAGAACAATCGCCATTTCAGGGTGCTTTTCCTGAATGATTCGGGCAGCGTCCACGCCGTTCAGGCGCGGCATACGACCGTCCATGATCACAACGTTCGGGCCAAGAGTGTCAGCAAGCACAAGTGCTTCCTGGCCGTCTCCAGCGACCCCGACAATTTCAATGTCGGGGGTCGGTGTTCAACAGCATTCCGTATGCCTGACGCATGATTTCATGGTCATCTACCATCAAAACTTTGATGTTCTTCGTTGCTACCGTATCCGTAGTCACAGCTGCCTCCTCGGCAAGTAGTAATGCGATCCGTCGCCCTAGTACAGTTTTCGAACAAATTAGTCGGAGTTTGCCGGCGGGAGAGTCACCACGACTCGCCACCCAGTTAGCTCCTTACCAGCCTCAACGGCGTTAGAGGTCACCGCTGTTGGTGTGGCATCTGCGATGTTGCCACCCATATCTTTGAATGATTCCCGTACGTACTCGGGTATGACCCACTCGCTCGTGGGCTCTTCGTTCTACGGCTCCGTAACAAGGTCGATTTCCACCGAACCGTTATCACCGAGCGATGCCTGCCAGACAATAAGCCCGCCACCCGGAATCGACTCCGGTGCGGCGAGGTACAGCTCGACAAGAATTTGTAGCGTGAGTGCGGAGTCGGCAAACGATATTGCTTCGCCGATACCCGAAGGGTCTTCGCGTCTTGCAACATCGATTTGCGAAACCTTGACCGCCGGAGCTGTAAGGCTCTGCACGGATTCCATAATTCCAACGATGTTTACATTTTCGGTAGTTCCGGGTTCGGCTTTAGCGAAGTTCCAGATACCACGTGAGAGATTTCGTGCCCGCAGACTGGCAGTCTCGATCATGTCGAGGTAACCACGGACTTTGCTGGTTTCGGCCTGGCTGAGCTTAGGGCTGCCCGATGCGTCGATGGCTTCTTTTGCCAGTTCGAAGAACCCCATGGCAATGCCAATTGGGCCGTTGAGTTCGTGTGCCAGACCAGAAGATATACGACCGATAAATTCAAACTTACGGGCCACCGCTGGCGAAAGTACTGCTTGTCTGTTCTCTGTGCTCAATGAACTGATACCTAGGCCTTCGCCTGATTCTGAACGCCGAGAACTTCGAGTACTTGCCTTACCTGTTTTACTCGCAAGGGCTTGTGAATGAGGGTTACAGGACCATGATCCATAGCCTCGTTGATGAGGTCGACGTCACCTGCGCCTGTCACAAGCACCACAGGTGTTTTCTTATCCTGCTTGTCGACCGCCTTGAGCAGTTCGACACCGGTGCCGCCTGGCATGATCAGATCTAGAAATATGATCTGGAAGCTTGATGATTCCAGTTCAGCGATGCCCTCGGCTGCTGTCGACGCGCTGGTGACAGCGATATCTTCGCCCTCGAGTATTGCGGTCAGGAGGTCGACGACCTGTGGATCGTCATCAACAAGTAAAACGCTTGAAGTGGAATTGCTCGACAAGGGCGCTTGGGCAAATGTCCCGAGGCCGTGAGCAGATCGAACCAGTCCTCGTTATTCGAGCAGGTCGACCGCTGAACGGAGGGTTGTCAATGAAACTCCGTACTGCTTTGCCATCTCATGCTGGCTCGGCAATCGGTCACCGTAACGAACTTCGCCCGATTCGATCTGTTGCTGCAATGTGTTTGCAATAGATACGTACCGGAGTCCTGGGCTATTTGTTTCGGCTCGAGAAACTATTCGATGTGTAACTTGCGTTGGTGCGGTGTCGGTGAAGGAACAGCACGACATGTGCATTTTCACCGGCTCTTATGTAGGTCTTTCGGAAGACCGATACACCAGAAGTGACCATGTCCAGACACCCAGTCAAGTGGGGGATAGCACACATCTTGTGCGTCCACACCCAATCTCTACCGCGGTTTCTACAGACCAGAGGCCTGATTCATCCACCAGCCCCGACCAGCGGTCTGCCCAAGAAAGGATCGGTGGGGTTTACCGCGGAATGGTCTCCGCGTGTCGCTCCCACCAGTTCCAAGAGAGTCGGTGCTATGTCGAACAGCCGGGCCTGAAACACCGGAACGGCGGTTTCGAAAGTTGCGTCGTCGGGTCGAGCTATCGTTGTCAGCACATCGTTGACAGAGTGGGCTGACGTATCGTTTTCAATGTTTCCGTGATCGGAAGTTATTACGAACGATCTTCCAGACGTTCGGGCAGCGGCGGCTATTTCAGCGAGCGCATCGGCGGCCGCGCGGTAGGCTTCCTTCGCTTCTTCGTACCGGGTGGGAAGCAGATGCCCGACCATGTCGGGCGCAGCGATATTGCAGCAGATCAGGCGTGATGTATCGACTTTGATTGCTTTTACTACGTCCGCAGTTATTTCTTTGGCGCGCATGCCGGGGTGCAGATAAAAATCGGTATCCGAGTTCACTCCATCTTCTTTGCCATGTGACGGTGTAACAAAACGTGCCTCTGTTGCGCCCTCTACTGGATCTTCTCGCCGTCCCCGAAAGAAGTAACCCATGTGTGACGACTTAACACTCTCGGCAATGAGCGTGTACTCGTCAGATCCGACTGACTCGGGCCACTGCGCGAGAAAGTTCGCATGGTGAGGCTCGGTTTGAAAAGCGACTTTTACTCCGTGTTCAGACTCGAACAAGGAGTGATACTCGGCGATAGCGCAGATGTCGAGATTGAGGTTGTGATCGATCCACGCGCCGTCCCAATTTCGACCTCGTAGTGAGCCCTCAGATTCGAGGAGGGTGCGCGCACCCGCGAGGGAACCGATTTTCGAACGCTGGCGGTCAGACCTGAAATTCAGATCGACAAAGGCGTCTTCAGATGAGATGGCCGGGACTGAACCATCGGCCCTAAGAAACGAAATTGGTGGGACGTCTTGATCCGTTTTCCCGGATGTGTGTGTATCGGAGATGAGCGACCTTATTTCGTCGTAACCCGATACTGGCTGGCCGGTTTTACCAGTCATCAGTTCAAAGTCAGTTCTAGCAGCCTCTTCTCGATAGTCTCGATCCATCGCGATCGACCGGCCCACTACCCACGCCAGAGAAGTCTCTGCGTTGTACTTGCCGAGTGACGCCTGGAGTTTGCCAAGGAAATCACCAGAGCCGTCTGTCGAGACTATCGAACTGTCGGCTGCTGAATCTCGTCCATCGAGAATCGCCTGCATCTGCACATGGTCTGGTGCGACACCGTGTCTCGTAAAAACCAGTTCCAGAAATGCTTCCAGATGATTCCACGCGCTGTGCACTCGTCCATCTCCGCCACCGACACCTGAGAGCAAGAAGCAGAAGTTAATAACTGCACCGCGGTCTTTTGCTGCCTCGATAACAGCGTTTAGTTCAGGATTATCGAAAAATTCGCCGGTCTTAATCGAGTTGGTTATCTCAAGCGGTAACTGCGGTGCAAGAGACATATTACCGATCTGTTGATGCCCCGTTTCAGAGTTGCCCTGAACTGCTGGATCGAGATCTTCAAAGCCCACCCACACGCCTGCAGCACTGGTCGGAATCGTTAGGTTTTCGTTCCGTATCGTCCACAGGTTTCTCGCTTTGGAAGCCCACGGCACGTAGCGGTGAGCGTCGGCGGTTGATTCGACCTGTGAATCGATCCGTTCGGTCAACTGATCGTTGAGAAATCCGCGGCACGTTCGCAAATCGTCAACCCAGGTCAGAGCCTCTCTCGTTGGCACGTCTGCGGCAAGCGACTCCACATGAACGGGGTAGAGGATGTTTTTCGCCCAGAGGTCATCTCTTCCGATTCTCGCGGCGGCTCCCTCTATTAGCTCTTGATCGGCAGCGTCGAGTTCATCCCACGCAGCGTCGATCACGGCTGCCGAACGTGAACGACTGAACCCGAGACCATCAGTTACTGCCAGAACTGCTTTTTGTTTGTTGATCGCCAAATTTCGTGCGTTTCCTATTGTCGAGGCTTCTGCTGTTTCTGGAACCCGGAACTACTCTTCTTCAAATATTGCCTCAGGCCAGTTCACGTTCATTTCTCGAACGATCGAATCGCCAATGTTCTGGTCAGCCAGCCAGTCGTTGGGCAGCTCCAACACGTATCGCCAGGAAGCTTCTGGAATGTAGTTTATGGCCTCTTGCCCACACCTGACTTTCCACTGATCATCATTTTCTTCTTCAGATTCTCGTGGACACGGTGACATCGTGAGCTGATCGGCGACTCCCCCGGATTTATCAATAAAAATGATATCGATACCGGTGTAAGTGTTGAACATCCAGAATCCGTTAGTCCGATCGGAAGTGTATGTGAACAGCATGCCCGTTCCCGCAGTTATCGATTCGCGGCACATAAGCCCTTGCGTGCGCTTACTTGAGTTATTGGCGACTTCGACCTGCACAGGGATATCTCGCCCATCAATCGAAAGAGTAAGGTTTGTAACAGGCAGTACACCGTGGGTTAGTTCTGCGCAGTCGGGCGATTCGATGAACACTGGCTGCGGATATCCAGAACTGCATGCGACGAAGGCGAGCATTACCGCCGTAGTAACGGCAAACGCACGGATTGCAACAATTATGTTGGACAGAGGCATGTTGGACAGAGGAATTTTCACAACTCGATGGTAGCTGAAGGACCGGGGACTTCGGACAAACAGACGTCCGATACACACGCCCAAAAATCCTCTTTACCAGGATCTCGAGATGCTGAGAGCGTGGCCACCGGGAATCCTCGCAGGCCATTACGTGAGCCCCGCGAAAAAGTGAACCCACTAGCTGCGTTAAAAATCCGTAGCTTCCGATTCCAGTGGACCGCCGATGCGATGACTACCTGGGGATCGGAGATGGAAACCCTGATTCTTGGGTGGTACATCCTTGTCGCTACCGATTCTCCGTTCCTGGTCGGGATACTCGCTGCCTTGCGCATGTCGGGCACGCTATTGGCCCCACTGGTTGGCGTACTTGCTGACCGAATGAGCCGAAAGACGTTGCTTGCATTCGTTCGGATAGGGGCAGGAACTTCAGCACTTTCTCTCTTGATTCTGGCTGCACTCGACGTGTTGCAGCCGTGGCACGTATTCGTCATTGCCAGTATCAGTGGGTTGATACGACCCGCCGACGGCGTGTTGCGCCAGTCGCTGATCGCCGACACCGTACCTCGTGAGCTGCTCATGAACGCTTTGGGCCTTGCCAGAACTACCCAGGACACCGCTCGAATTGTGGGAGCTCTTCTGGGCGCTACTTTGTTATCCCGGCTCGGTCTTGGGTGGGCCTATCTGGGCGTCACCTCGTTCTATGTGTTCAGCGTGCTGTTCGTGATGGGTATCAGCCCGATTCGTTCGAGTGTGTCGGTCGTACATGCAAACCCGATCACCGAGATGAAGCAGGGCATGAAGTACATGATCGAATCACCCGTGATCAAACCGCTCATGTTTCTTGCGTTCATCGTAAATCTATTGGCTTTTCCGCTAACAAACGGTCTTTTACCAGTAGTGGCACGTGACGTTTATGGGCACGATGAAAACGGACTGGCTTTGATGGTCGCAGTGTTTGCATCGGGAGCGCTTGTCGGCTCATTGACCATGGCGGCGTTCGTGAATTCGCGCCGTCCAGAGCGATTCATGATGGTCACCATAATCAGCTGGTACGTGTTGCTAATTTTGTTTGCTCATACCGACTCCAGCATGCTTGGTCTACCGTTGCTCGCGCTAATCGGTGCTTCGATAAGCTTCTGCATGATCTCGATGTCGGTCGTACTGATGACGTTTGCGAAAATCGAGATGCGCGGACGAGTGATGGGCATTCGAATGCTTGCGGTATACGGCCTTCCGATGGGCCTCGTGGCCGGTGGCTGGCTGATCGAGCAGTACGGAGTGCCCATTGCACTAACGGGCTACGCGGTAACTGGCCTTGTGATCACCATGCTATCGATGCTGAAATGGCCAAGGCTGATAACGGGGTTTTCGACTGAAGAACGCGAGTAGCAGTTAGATAATCGGGACGGCCTTCAGTAACGTGCCGATAGTTGCCTGAGTGGGCACCTACTGCATGTGACCCCATACATCGGTCAAGTTCGAGGGACGATCGCTGCTGCGACCTCGCATTTTTTCGAGGTTGTAGTCGAGACCGAGTCCCGGACCATCGGGAATGCGAATGAAGCCATCTTCGACCTCGTAAGGGGTGTCTAGAATCGAATCGTTGTCCCTGATCCCCACCGTCTCGATGTTGTATTCCTGGGCGTAAGGGAAATTGTTGCTCGGGGCGAGCAGGTGAGCGTGGGCAGCAGTCGAACCGTACGGTTGGGTGTTGTGGGTGGTCATCGTCGCACCGTGGGCGGATAGCACCGCTTCGATACGCAAGAACTCGGTGATCCCGCCGACCTTGACTACGTCTGGCTGGACAATATCGGGGCGACCTTCTCGAATCAGAGTGAGATGCTCCCATCGGGTGAACGAGTTTTCGCCCGACGCCACTGGAATATCTAGGGCATCCGCAACCGCTGCCATTCCTTCGTAGTTTCGAATGTGGACCGGCTCTTCGAAATGGAACACACCAAGGTCCTGAAGCTGTCGACCAATTTCGATCGCATGATGCACGGAATAGGCGCTGTTCACATCAACCAGCACGTCCATCTCGTAGCCGACTTCGTCACGTATCGCCTTGACCGTTTCGATGGTTAGATCACCCGGATCATCGATCTTGCCGGGGATCGCAGAGTGCATTTTGTAGGCCGAAAAACCCTCGTCACGGAAATGAGCGACACGTTTTGCTTCGTCTTTTGGTGCGAGATCTCTAGCCAGTGAACTGGCATACACCTTGATGTTCTCTCGGCGTTTTCCGCCGATCAAGTTGTAGATAGGCGTGTCGAGAATCTTGCCCTTGAGATCCCAGAGAGCCAGATCGATACCGGCGGCAGCAGTTAGCAACGCTCCAAGCGGACCGGCAGCAGCACCGGCCTTGAACATCGAATCCCATATCTCTTCGGAATCAAACGGAGATTTACCGACTACGAGCGGAGCAAATACCGTTTCGACAACTGCTTTCGAAACATACGGTGCACGACGAAAGCACTCACCGAACCCTGTAAATCCTTCATCGGTGTGCAGGACTACGTACGGGTAGTCCTCGTCCAGTACGAGGCATTCGATGCTAGTTATCTTCATCGTTGGTCGATTCTTCTTTCCTTCGACGTGATCCGCTGCTCACGAGGTCACGCAGACCACGCGGGATTGCAAATGTTGTTTTCTCTTCGCCAGAGCCGACTCGGTAAACGTTGCCAGGTGCTATCGCTTCGATCACAGCCTTGACCTGTTTTTCCGGAGTGGAAGCACCAGACGTTATTCCGATTTTTTCAACTCCGACGAGCCATGACTGATCGAGTTCTTCGGGCCCATTGATCAGATGTGCTGGGACACCCTTTTTTATTGCCACATCTTTCAATCGATTGCAGTTGGAGCTGTTTTGGGCGCCTATTACGAGAACCAGCTCGGTCATATCCGCAAGCTCTGTGGCTGCAGCCTGACGATTCGTAGTGGCGTAGCAAATATCATCACGAATGATTGCGTCAGGGTGCCTTTGCTTGATTTTCTCCACAGCCGCCGCTGTGTCATTCACAGACAGAGTGGTCTGCGTAAGCACCGCAACCTCGGTGTCTTTCGGCCAGTCCGGGAGTTTCCAGACCTGTCGTTCGTCAACCAGTTCCATTTCGGCCTGACCGGTTGTACCAATGACTTCCTGGTGACCGACGTGACCGACCATCACAATTTTCCTGCCTTCTCGCGTGTACTTTTTCGCTTCATTGTGAACCCGTGTCACAAGCGGGCAGGTGGCGTCGAGCACTGTCAGTCCGCGCTGTTTTGCGATTTCGTAGTCGGAAGGGGGTGAACCGTGAGCCGAGAAAACCACAACCGCTCCCTCGGGCACCTCGGAGACGTGTTCGACGGTTATGGCGCCTTTTGCCTCGACATCGGCGACGACCTTCGGATTGTGGACAATCTGGTGCTTTACGTAGACCGGAGTGCCGTACTGCTGAATGGCGAGATCCACGATGTCGACCGCTAGATCGACTCCTGCACAGAAGCCACGTGGGCTGGCAAGAAATATGTCCATTTAGGATTTTCCAATTCGTAGAGGAGGCGTGTGACGGGACCTGCGTAGATGGAAGCCGTGCCGATGAGCCCCGTTGCGAGATCCGAGAGAGTAAGTATATCGACGCCGTGAACGTTTATTGCTCGGGTGCCTGTCGAGTGCCGACATAGTCTGGTGCAGACGGGGCGACTAAGCGTTCGGTCTCTCCTGTCGATTCGATCTCGATACCCCGTGTCGAAACCCTTGCAAGAATTATTGCCGCAAAAGCGAATGCTACAGCGACTGCAATCAGGATTGCCTTGTATCCAAGATTCTCGGAAATGCGGTTCAGTTCGTCAATGCCTATTCCCGAAATTCTGGCTGCGGCCGCCCCGCCAAGAGTAGCGATACTCGTATATCCAAGCTCTCTCGCTGCACCATCGTGGCTTACCAGATCGTTTGCGACCGCCCAGGTGAGAGTCATGAACAATCCAACCGCAATACCGATCACCACACCTACCGCCAGAGTCGGGCCGATCGAGTTGACGAACAGCAGTAGCAGCGCCGAAACGATCCCCGCTATACCGGCTACAGCGAAGAGGCTGGCTCTGCCAAATCGATCTGACATATACCCGGACGGAAGCACGGTCAGAGCTGCCGTAGCAACAATGATGATCACCAGTTTGTCGGCACCGGCTGCCGGATTTTCCAGACCCACGACATCCTGCAGGAAAAACAAAGCGTAGATCTGCATCGAAGACATGGCGGCGATTGCAAAAGCCAGTGCAACGAGGAACGCAAGGTAACTTCCGCTAATACGTGGTTTTTTGAGAATCGATGTTTTGCGGACTTCGTCTTCTGATTCGGCTGTAGCGACAGGCCGTTTGATGGTGGGAATGAAGAGCCCGCTGGCGGGTCGGGTTGCTCGAACGGTCCACAGGATGCTCAGTATCAAGACGCTGATCATCAATGTGATCGAGTACCAGAGCCACTCTGGAGATTCCTCCGCATCGTATCTCGACATGAACTGGAGTACGACAACGGTAATAGAACCGGCACCGAGTAACCGCCACAGATTGAGTACCCCGACCGCCTGCCCCCTTTTGCGCTCGGGCACGTGGTCGATAATCAGGGCATTCGCCGGGCCCTGCCCGAAATTGCCAAATAGCTGCATTGTTGTGACTACCAGTAACAGCGATATGAACGATGTAGCGAAACCGAACAGAACTGTAATTACAGCCAATCCCAATCCGCCCAGCAGCAGGTAAGGCAATCGACTCCCGAGTCTTTTATCTCGATCGCTCAGCGCGCCTGATCCCATCTGGGCAAGAGATGCAACAGCCAGGCCGAGAAGCGAGAGAACGCCTAGGGCGCCATTTTTATCGAGGGCGTACCCGAATATTTCCACGCCGCCCTGTTCAAGTGCTTCAAGAACT
>Ga0302135_10002747_pt1 | contig 10538 bp, 12 predicted proteins | sample CBN3_surface_MG_FD_203119 | JGI IMG/M metagenome (GOLD analysis project Ga0302135, IMG submission 203119) | Marine microbial communities from Western Arctic Ocean, Canada - CBN3_32.1 | ecosystem: Environmental > Aquatic > Marine > Oceanic | place: Canada: Western Arctic Ocean | collected... | reverse complement strand
TGAAGCTTAAGAAGTGGGAATTTCTTTTCCTAGATAGATATCTCAGCAGGTTTGATACAAAAAAATCTAGCAACTTAACGTACAATCAACACGATATTGTAACGTCTAGTTACAAAACTATTAGCAAGGAAGACATCAACAATAGTATAGATGCTCATCCAGAGTTGGGAATGGTTCATTCTGCCAGAGATCACAAGCGAGGCTTGAGCACGGTAAATGATCGTCGGGATTGGCTTATTCATAATAGTGTTGGCGGAAAAAGCGGAAGCAAGCCGGGATTCGACGACGCTGGGAAGTTTGTAGGACGAGGAGGGCCAAAACAAAGTTATGGCAAAGACGGCATCACTTTAAGCCCAAATTATCAAGAATTTCTAGATAAAGAAAGTCCAAGCAGCTCGGAACGTACTAAGGATGAAGATTTGCCATTGGCCCAGCATACAGATATAATGGTTGGAGGAGTTGTCCATAAATTTGGAGGAGAAGGTGGAGACATTCAAGAACTTAACAAAGCCTATAAGGACGGGGCGAAGTGGCAGCCTATTCCTCAGCAAAACATATTCGTTCCATTGTTGCACAGAGGACAAGTTCTTCCGAGCGAAAAACAACTTGCCAAAGGCATCAATGTGGGTTCATTTGGACATAGCCAATCTTCAGAAGTAGAAATTAATCACTTCGGCAACAATCCCGATGATGACGAATTTCCGGTATCAAAACATGTTGCAGAAAAATATGATTTTTCTATCAAGGACAGCTTGTCATTACGAATTGAGGGATTGAAAAAGAAAGGCGACAAATCGCCTAAAGAAAAAGAAGATCAAGACAACTACGAAAATATGTTTGCAGAAAGAGGTGAGCTTTACTTTATCAACAGAAACAACTATTTCTGGGAAGTTGCCGCAAGAGGGGAACGGCCTGATAAAGAATTTTTCTCATCTAAAGATGTGGATCATGCTGGAATCGTTTACAGAGGGCGTAATACAGATCACCATCAAGATCATATGACGAATGGCAATGATAGCGAACTTGATCAGGAAGATGGAAGATTCTACTATGATCGGGACGACCCTTCCGGGGAGCCAAAAAATAAAAGTTACGAAAACGGAATTTATGTGCTCAAGTCAGTTCACGTCGGCGTAGATCATGCTTTAAAAAAAATCAAAGCAAATTCAGAACCCCTATATGATAAAATGAAAGAGCGATTGTGGCAGTTGTGGGATTATGGAGAGGAACTATTAAAAGCAAATGTATCACATCCTCAATTTTTCTACAATAAAGCATATCAAGACTATCTAAGGATGGACGAAGCCGAAATTCCTAAAGATGATGATGGGAACTTTGATCCACAGAAACTCCGTAAAACTGAACAAAAAATAGATAATACATCAAAGACAGGCTTTCTGTACAGAAGAATGAGAGTAGAAAACTATATCCGTTCATTTTCTCAGAAAGAATTGGGAGAGGGCATTCTTCCCAGGAGAAAAAGGCCGCCTGCCGGAGAAGGCAAACAAGGAGGACACACAATTCAGATAGAAGATGCCGATGACGACACGGGTAGAATTTCCAATACTAATCGAGTTAATCAAAGGGATCAGCACGAAATTGCTAAGAAGAGAAGAGGAAGAGGAGATCATCAAGGTGAGGTCGGAATGGCGAACTCGTTCCAGCGTTCGGGGAGACTGTATACAAGTGCAAGAAAAGATGCACAAGATAAGTTTATCTTTAAGAATCCAGAAGAAATGACTGAGCTTGAAACTGCTTCCAAGGATGCAAATCTTGCTTTGCTTGCTATTTGGGCCATTCAGACTAAGAAGGTGCCTAGAGCACGAGAGATAGCTCAGTTGAAACGCTCTGGAGAAGAACGAACGGAGCAACAGCAAGCAGATAAATTGTTACAGAAGTACCCAGATGTGCTTTCCGATTTCGCTGGGTGGCTGCCTATTAGAAATCCTGTGTCTAAGGAAGTAGCATTGTCTCGTGAATTTGCAAACAGCGAAGAGTACAAAGAAGCTCACCACAAACAATTTAAGTTGGCGTGGGTGTGGGGAAAAACTCGCATCAATAAAGATTGGAATGAACGGTTAGCGGTCGAGGACGGCTTTGTCAACATCACATCAACTATAGATAACAAAAAATTTATGGATTCCTATGCGGATAAAGACCCTATTAAAGAATTGTGGGATTTTTCTGCTCGTCATGATGACAAAGCATCATTTGAGTTAGTGGAATATAGCGATGAGCACAGAGATTATGAAGATTCCGGCCTGAGTCGAACGGATGATGGCGACCGCCGAAATACACTTACCGACGGACAATACGGAGAAATGGTAGACGGAATAGAAGGTGCTATGCCTCATGGATTGTTTGATTTTGAAAGCGGCTCCGAGCTTGACAAGACATCCTTTGAAGATTCTATGGATAATTATGCCAAAGCCATCTCAGGAGAATATGGTTTGATGCCAGTGAAAGCGATATACGATCATCTTCTGAAGAGCGTAAGTCACCACAATGTTCAATTTAAAGATGAATGGACAGAAAAACTTAAAGAAGAATTAGAAGAAAACGCCTTCCTATTTACTGATTACCTGACAAAGTCACCCGTTAGGCAGATGATCGACCGCTCGGACGGTTTGGCGACGAATTTCTTTGCTCAGTTTGAACACAAGGTAGAGGAAGTGAAAAATTCATATGACAGAAGCCTAAGCAGGCTCATATCTTCATCTGCGGGCAGTCAAACAAATGCCGGGAGAATAGAAGCTTTGAATAATTATAATATGGCAATGGATGCAGCAAAAACAGATGACAAAAAGTCAGCAGTGGAAGAACGTAAAAAACAATATGAAGACGTTTGGGAAAAATTTTCTGAAGCGTTCCATAAATCTTATTTTGACCATAATTACTCTGGGGCACTAGCAGGATTGATCAACCGAGTAATCGCAGAAAAACCGGAATTCGAAAAAGATTACAAGCACGCTTTTGAAGATGCATATATTGATAGTTTGTCTGAATTCTTAAAGCATGAGGATAACTTCTCTTCTTTTGTGAGTGAAAAGTATCAAGGTATCAAAACAATGACGCAATTCTTAGCAAAAGAAGTCAAATTGAGCAAGCACTTCAAAAACAATGTTCGGGAAGAATTAAAAAGAACAGATGCACGCCACTCAAATTCATTACAAGCACATGAGAAGAAAGCATCATGAGAACTTTTATGTGTTGGTTGAAGGAGACATCAGCGGTTTACGATGGGACCAAACCCAAGGATGGAGATGGATTCAATTGGTGGGGAGCAGTTGGAGACCCACTAGGAGTCTCCATCACAGGTGATCCAATCAAATCCAAAAGGAAAAAGAATGGTAGAAAAAAACGAAAAAAGTAATGGCAACATGGCCGAATACATGCAAAATCCAAAAGGTTTTGCAATTCGAAAATGGTTGGCCGATCTTTTAGGGAATGATTACACCGCCCATGACCAATTAGTAGAAAGAATATCCGCCTCTCTTATAACCCAAAAAGACCTTGAAGATTTTGGTAAACTGATAGGATGCGTTTATTCTGCTGGCTTCATGAAAGCCTTCAATGACTACAAAGGGCAATTGGAGAAATTAGGGCTTAATATACATCTAACGGTCGAAGACCTTAGTGAAGAGCAATCTTAGTCTTGTCCCTGTTTGGAGTGCTGAATAATACTGTGTCTGAAGTGAATTTCACTCCATCAAACTTTTTGTTGCCAGTATATTTTTTGCCGGTTCCTTTTTTGACATAAGCTATTGTGCAATGAGGGGAATAACTGCCGTGGTCGTTAGTATGGTCACACGTAGATAATTTCTTATTTGCTCCAACTAAGTCCTTACTCTGTACTGTAAATTTTACTACATCAAATTTATCAGTCTCAAATATGGAAGTCTCTTTTAACTCTATCTCCATAGAACTTTCATCTTTCAGTGCATCTCTTGCTTCCTTTGAGTCATCTGAATGAAGACCATAGAGCACGGTTACATGAATTTCTTCCTCTCTTCCATGTCCATTTTCGGTGTAGAGATCGTCGTCAGGAATGAAGGTTTTACCCCATTTCTTAATATCATTTGCCAATGCATCCGGCAAATTTATTTGTGTTGAGGAAAATTCATTTTGTTCTACTAAGAACTGATTCCATGTTTTCATATTGCTGCCTTTAATCTTTTATCTCTGGCCATTTGCCACCTTTATCATCAAACAACTTATTTATTTTTACATCTCCATCCACATGAATAGTAAACTTGTCTTTAAACCCATGTAAGTCTATTGCATCCGTTACAATTTTGCTGGAATCTGCTGTTGGCCCTATAGAGATAGGGTTCAAGTCTACATTCCTAATTACCATCGTGCTTCCTTTCCCATTGTCTGGCTTATGCTCCCAAAATTTTCCACTGGGAGGAGGAACCTTTCCATCAACAACTGTATACTTGTGGCCTATAAATTCTTCTGTATCTATGTTATGAGTTACTCTCCCTATTTCAAGACCTCTCTTTATACGCCATTGAAGCCACCAATGATGCTTAGGATTGCTGGAAGCTCGCCCATAGTCTCCAACGGTGGAAGGATAGATCAAATCCCAGTGTTTGCCACCGGGACCATCCATGCCTGCGTCTTCTTCGTTATAAAGCCAATTTTTGAAATCCATAATTTATATAGTTAATCTGAAAAGTTTAATGACTGGTCTGAAGGGATACATGTGGCGATGGTGCCATCTCTAGTTTCAATTTCCGCTATTCTCCACCAACGACTTTTTCTTGTTTTAGTGTCTCTAGGGAATACAATTGAGTTCCTTGTTAGTCTGACAGGTGCCCAAAATTTCATTTCTAGATCGGTTTGAGACATAATCACTCCCTCAAAGGAGAATTTGGTCGTATAACTAACAGACCTTTGATTTTCTCCATAGAGATGATCTATATGCTCAGTGATAACTGGTGGAGAACACCACATTAAAAGCTTCTGTTCATTTAGAAACTTTTGAGTTTCAGAGCCATAATTCAGGGTCTTTGCTGCCTCTATTGGTTTTGCTACTTCTACTGGCTCTATTCCTGTCTCTTGGACAACGATCGCTATTTCTTTTTTGATTTCCTCAATTGATTCTTCAATTCTAGGCTTTTCAATTATTTCTTTAGGTATCTCTACAGGTTTGGGAGGGATGACGACAGTCTCAACTGGTGGCTCCATTACTGATGCCTGATTTAGGTCTTGCAGATCAGATGAAAAAGGTTGTGCAGGGGCTGTCTCGTCTGGCAGGGTTAGTCCTCGCCAGTCGAAGTTATGAAGAACCATTGGAGTATCATTCCACTGCTTCTGTTCCTTCCTCACCGGGTTCGGGCTGGTCAATTTGTAAACTGACCCGTCCTTGTTCTTGATTGCCATTGTCTTCCTCTATGTTTAGTTTCTTCCACTTATAAAAAGCTCTGATGTTGAATATCGTAAACAACAAAGAGCCTGCCATAATTGCTGAGCTTTGAGCCAGATACCCAAAAGCAAAATCAGCACTACATGCTACCAATCCGAAAATAAATCCATGTTTTTTGCCGTTCCCAATTAACCAGATCGCAATCAAATTGCACAAGAGAGTGATCCAATCAGTGAAGTAATAATCCATATCCCCTCCATTCCTGAATGAGGTTTATTTTATCTAGTAGTTGTACCCTACTTTAACGTCTGCTTCGCCCGTAACTTGAGGGCCATTGGACCTATAGACATAGTTGCTTAATACCTTATGGATAGTAGGTTGAGATACTTTAAACAGGGCAGCTAGTTCACTTTGAGTACATTCTCCTGTGCCGTAAATTCTTCTGATATCTTGAGCTATGCCTGAGTCTAACTTGCCAGAACCATATCCTCCCTTAGTTAGACCGTATTTCTTCAGCAATCTACTCAAAGTGCTTTGACTTATTCTGCACTCTGAAATTATTTCTGATCTAGTTAATCGAGATAGTAATTCTTCTAGTTCTACTTTTTCCATGACAATGTTATATAGTAAAAGATTATAACTTTGTCATGACTTTATTTGAAAGTTTATGCATAGATAAATGTAGAATTATTTTACTACAACAAAAGGGAGGCAATAATGGCTTTAGTATCACCTGACCAGAAGGGTGAAATTTTAATGCTCCAGTATATTACTGGAATGGTTGCAGCCGGAAACCCCATTCTTCACTTATTCAAGTCTGACGTTACACCCGACGATAGTACGACTATTTCACAGGTTGGCGGATCAAACGAAGTAACCTCTACTGGTTATGCGTTTACAGAATTGACAAGTGGCGGAGCAGGCAACTGGACGACAACTCAATCAGGCACAGGAGTTACAACGGCTCTTTACAGCGAAGTAACATTCGGTTTCAGTACAGACGCAGTTGTTTATGGTTATTATGTAACCAACGTTGGCGGCGACCTTCTTTGGGTCGAAAGATTCTCAGGGGCACCGTTCCAGATACCTAGACATTATAATTGGGCGGCATAGAAGTAATTCTATGTTTGAATCGGATGAATTCAGGGAAACCTAACCGGGTAATGCCGAAGGCAATCCTGAGCCAAGCCTGCGATACATCGCAGGAAGGTGCAGAGACTACTGGAGAGATAGAGTTCTCTTAATTACCAGCAAGAGCGTCCGACACCCTTAGTGGGTGATGATATAGTCCGTCCCATTGGAAACAATGGAATAAGATGGATGGCGGCGGAACAATAAGTATTACGAGCAAGATTACGCTTAGTTAAGAGTTAAATTTGTTTATCGTTTGTACTTGAAACATTGGAAAAAGACATTCTCCATAAGCAAATTGTGGAGAATGTCCTCTCCATTTGTTTTTGTGATGTAGATTATAGGAAGGCTATCTTGTAGCTGCACTACTGATTTTACGCCTACACATAAATTCAATAAATTGCTCAACATTTCAACTTCACTTATTGTGAAAGATTGTGTGGAAAACTTATAATATCCTTTTTGCTTGTTGTGATGACCATCTTGCAAATACCAGTGTGTTATAATTGTTGGATTAAGCTCTAAGTCGTCTGGCAATATTTTTTTGCCATCAGGATACCACTTAGTTCGTAAGTCCTCAAATATTTTATGCTTCCTAGTGCTGAACGAAGCGGACCACGCATAACCACCTTTCCAGTGCTCTAGCTTGTGGCTCACAGTGCCATCTTTAAGTCTTGTAGGTTTGCGAGCTTTATCTATTCTTACTGGCGTAGAGAACGGTTTAAACTCTTGATGAAGATAGTCAACATATTCCCTTCTGGATTTTTTTTGTTTTATTCTGAAGATATCCGTTTTGAGGAGAAATCCATCTCCAAGCAAAGAACCAACCATGATGTCTTCTTGCATCTTGGTAAGCTTTAGATTTGGGTCCAGAGGATTATCTCTGTAGAGATGACAACCTCCTGATTTCTTGGTGTATTTGATGCCATATCTCTTGATGGCTCGCTTAACTGTGTCGGTATGAACCCCAAAGTGTTCAGCCGCTTGTTTTTGATTCAATGTTTGTAGCACTTGTTTTAGATTGTCTTCGTTCATGATGCACCTTTTAAAATTCCTTACATAGTATGATAGTGTATCACGAGTAAAAAATCAAACCATTTACGGCTTATATTCCACATTGACAATTGCTTCTCCGCCAAACTTAATTTTCAATTCCTTGTAGGTAATGTTGTTGATTATTCGGCTAATTGTGCTGAATGTCACATCATATTGCTTGGCAATGTCTTTTATTTCTGCTCCATCTTCAAAAAGCTTCCTTATAGCGTGGGCTTTTTGTTTGCTGAGCTTATTCGCACCCCAGCCGCTTCTTTTAGGTACTTCTTCTTTTTTTGGTTTCCAATCCCTTAATGTTATCTTATAATTGTTCATATTATTCTGAAGAGTTCTTTCAGAAATTCCTAGCATTTTTGCCGCTTGTTTTCTTGCAGACCCGCCTTCAATAGACATTAGTACATCAATAATTTCAGCAGCTAAGACATGTATCCTTTTCATGGAAGTATAATAGTGTATCAAAAAAGGTTATCTGTGCATATATAATTTCAGATATCTAACATTCAAATTTAAAGGAGAATTGTCATGGCTTTGAAAGTGCCTAATGAAGGCGAATTGGAACTATTAGATAAGATGATCCGAGATCATCTTTCAACAGACGAGAAGTATATTCTTAAGTTGTATAAGATCAATCATACACCAGCAGACGCTGATGCTACAACGAACTACACCGAAGCTGACTTTACAGACTATGTGCCTGTCACATTGAGTAGAGGAACTGCTTGGAACGCTGCTGTCACTAACGGTACACTAGCTGAAATTCAGTTCGGTACTCAGCAGAGTTGGACATCTGGTGCTTCTGGTAATACCATCTTTGGTTACTATGTTGCTGGATCAACTTCAGCTAAGTTGCTATGGGCTGAAAAGTTCGGAACTCCTCGTGTACTAGCGAATCAAGATGTACTAAATCTTACACCTAAATTCACATTAGAGAGTGAATCGTAAGAATAATTAGGAGTTAAGAAAACTGTCCCTTTAATATTTTAAATCTAACCTCAAAATTTACTTTAACTTGTGAATTTTGAGAAAAATAAGGGGTTGAAAACTTTGTCCCCCTTTACTATGCTACATAGTAAAGGGGGATTTTTTATGATACACTCAAAAACTTGTTCAATTTGTAATTCCAAGTTTGAAACAACATATTCACGTAAAAAATATTGCACATCAACTTGTAGTGAAAAGGCAGACAAACTGTGTAAAAAATCTTATGATCGGAAAAAAGCAAAAGAATACAGGGAAAAGCACAGAGAATTAAAGCCATGTAAACATTGCAACACTGAGTTTGAACCATTTTTTCTTAATTCTGAAAGGCAAATGTTTTGTTCTACTCAATGTAAGTCTGACTTTCACAAAGATATCAAACTACAAGTTCTTCGAGAACAAGCAAATATTTCCCCAAAACCATGTCTACACTGTGAAGAAGTGTTTGTTCCCAAATACGGAACAAACACTGAAAGACAATTGCACTGTTCAAATCGATGCAAAAAAGAATATCACAAAGCCGAATCCCGTAGAAAATCAGCGGAAATACGGGCAAACACAACAAGGACTTGTCCTATTTGCGACACTCAATTCAGCCCCAAGAAAACTCTTAAAGAGATGTATTGTTCGGCTAAGTGTAGAAAGTTGATTGGCAAGAGAGTTTATGGAATGATGGAACGCTGCTACAAGGAATTCAACACAGACAAAAAGAACAAGAGCCACAAGGTTTTAGGATATTCGCCAGCGGAGTTGCTTGCTCATTTACAATCTTTTCCTGATTGGGACACATTGAAGCATCAGAAGTGGCATTTGGATCATAAGTTTCCGATCATCGCCTTTGTCCATAAGGGCATTGATGATCTTTCGGTAATATGTCAATTAGAGAATCTCCAACCTTTAAGTGAAGAGGCTAATTGTTCAAAAAATGGAAGTTATGATCTGGTTGAGTTTGAGAAGTTCGTGTCATAGCAAATGTTATCTGATTAAGTTTACTAAATACCTTGTACAGCTATTACAAGGTAAAAAGTGTAAATGGTAAGGAAACCAACTCCAGACAAATTAACCATCAATGAACTCAGCCCGCAATTTGCTGGATTGAGATACTGGTGGCCTTTCCTCCCTAGCAATGGCGGCGGCGATTCTCTCTATGAGGTTGCAAGTGGCACAGCAACTGCAACCAACAATAGTGTTGACTCGCTAGACGATTGGGTTATAGACCCAGAAAGAGGCTGGGTTGGAAGTCTTGATGCTGGAGATATGGGAGAATACTGGGAAGCTCCTAACACTCCATTTATCGATGGTGAAACAGATATAACCATATCTGTTTGGTTGAAACTGGATTCTTTAGCATCGAATATAACTTATTTCTCTAAGGATGATGGTGACGCAACGCCAACTGGCTTCAACTTAGGTTGGAATGCAACAACTGGGTGGATTGCTAAATTTGACGATGGAGCGACCAGTAACGGCGAAGGTCACACTGGCACAACAGGATATACAACTGATACTTGGTATCATGTAATTGTTGTATTTAACGGCAATGGAGATGCTGACGCTGATAAGGTTAAAATATATGTTGATGGACAGAACCAAAGTTTAACTTTCACTGGAACGCTTCCGACAGCCATACCAAACGGTGACGGTGCAATTTATATTGGTGCTGGCATTACTACTGCAAGTCCAGACTCTCATTGGCTCGGTCAGTTAGACGACATTAGAGTTTATGGCTCCATACTGTCTTCTGGGGCAATTGCCAACATGCATAATTTCCAAACTCGTTGGGAATTGTACGAAGGCAGGGAAATTGGCTGGTTGGTGGACTTAGCTCTTCAAGTTAGTGGGACCATCTACAATGAAACTGGTGCAGGCGGGATACTGGTTGGTGGTGCTGGTGCTGCCGGGGTCGACTTAGTTCCGATAATAATTGACGACGACGACGCAGAATACGGCTCAGTCGGCGGCTTTGCTAATTTTAATGGTGCGGGATATAACGGCTCATTTGAAG
>Ga0302135_10002744_pt1 | contig 10538 bp, 13 predicted proteins | sample CBN3_surface_MG_FD_203119 | JGI IMG/M metagenome (GOLD analysis project Ga0302135, IMG submission 203119) | Marine microbial communities from Western Arctic Ocean, Canada - CBN3_32.1 | ecosystem: Environmental > Aquatic > Marine > Oceanic | place: Canada: Western Arctic Ocean | collected... | reverse complement strand
GCGCGGCCACCCGTTGCACCGGGGCGTCTAGAAACTCGAACCCATCCTTGGCGATTATCGCCGCCACTTCCGCGCCTACTCCACCCGTAAGATTGTCCTCGTGGACGATACACGCCCGCCCCGTCTTTTTGACTGACTCCAGTATGATTACTGTGTCCAGAAGCCGCACCGTGCGCAGGTCAACCACCTCGCAGCTTATTCCCTCGGCTGACAGCGTCTCGGCAGCCTCCAGGCAATGGTGGGCCGACAACCCGTATGAGATCAGTGACAGGTGTTGGCCTTCCCGGCTGACCACGGCCTCGCCAATGGGCGCGGTGTAATCACCATCCGGTACTTCACCTTGCACCGTGTTGTAGGCGCGTTTGTGCTCGAAGAACAGCACTGGGTTATCGTCGCGGATGGCCGATTTCAAGAGGCCTTTAGCATAGTGGGGATTGGATGGGACGACCACTTTGAGGCCAGGAACGTGGGCAAAGTAAGCCTCCACACTCTGGGAATGGTACAGGCCGCCCCGGACGCCGCCGCCGTAGGGTGTGCGAATGACCATAGGCACCGTGACGTCGCCGTTCGTGCGGTAATACATCCGCGCCGCCTCGCTCACCACTTGGTTGAACGCTGGGAAGATGAAATCGGCGAACTGAATCTCTACGACTGGGCGCATGCCGTTCATGGCCGCGCCAATGGCCACGCCGACAATGCCTGATTCAGCCAGTGGCGAGTCTATGATCCGGCTGGCTCCAAATTCTTCAAGCAGGCCGTCGGTCACCCGAAATACGCCGCCGTTAACCCCAATGTCCTGCCCAATCAGAAAAACAGCAGCATCTGCGGCCAATTCCTCTCGCAGACCATCCCGCTAAACGCCGTCTCAGGCGCGGCAGAGGGTGCGGCATCTGCCAGCTCAATGGCTTCTTCAACCTCTGCATTTACTAGCTCTCGCATCTCATGCTCTGAGGTTTCGACCAAGATGCCTTCCGAGACGAGAAAATTTCTGAAAAGCGGTATTGGGTCCAGCTTTCGTTCGTTGTTGAGATCTTCTTGGGTGCGGTAGCGCAAATGGTCGTCGGAACTGGAATGGGGCATCATGCGGATCGTGTTTGCTTCCACCAGCGTGGGGCCGTCGCCGGAGCGTGCCCGGTTGACGGCAGTTCTCACCGCTGGGTAGACTGCCAACGGATCCAAGCCATCAACCGTGATGCCGGGGAAGCCGTACCCCTGGGCACGTTTGGACACTTGAGGCTCCGCGTTTTGCAGGCTGACTGGGACTGAGGTTGCCCAGCCATTGTTGTTGCAGAAGAACACCACCGGCAGGCCGTGTACCCCGGCAAAGCCTAATCCCTAGTGAAAATCGCCCTCGTTGGCTGAACCTTCGCCAAAATAGACCATGGTTACGGCGTTTTGGCCCCTAAGCTTGGAGGCCAGAGCCACGCCCGACGCCCGGGGAATAGTCGTCCCTACTGAGCTGCCCATGGAGATTATTCCCAGTTGCCGGTGTCCCAGTGAATGGGTATCTGGCGGCCGCCGCTGTTGGGGTCGTCCGCTTTGCCAAACATATTCAGAATGACCTCTTGAGTGGTCATGCCTTTGACCAACATGGCACCCAGGCTGCGGGCATAAGGGACGATAAAGTCGGTGTTTGTCTCTAGAGCGTAGGCGCTGGCAACATCTGCGGATTCCTGGCCGTCGCAGGGCATGGAGAACAACACGCGCCCCTGCCTGGTGAGCAGCCAGCTCTTTTCTGAGATGGACCGCGCCAATAGCATGTACCGGTAAATGTTTTTGGCGTCTTTTTCGTCCAGTCCGGATTTTGTAAGACGGCCGTTGATTGGCATTTGGCTCCCTCACGTGGGTCTTGCTGTTGTTCGTCATCGAGTACTGATTGAGCCTAAAACCATGATATCACGCCTGGGTCGCCAGCCAAGGCCGTTCATTTGCAGCGTCAATAGTTGATTGTAATAATAACTGATCTTATAATCCGATTATGACAACAACGAGTGATTCTACAGGCCATCTAGCCATGTGGCGGGCGTTCTTGGAGGTCCATTCCACGGTAATTAAATACCTGGAGCGGCAAATGCAGGAACAACACAATCTGCCTCTGTCCTGGTGGGATGTGTTACAGCAACTGTCTGACAGCGAGGGCGGTCGACTGCGCATGGGCGAACTTGCAGAATCGGTGCTGCTCACACGCAGCGGCATCACGCGGTTGCTGGATCGGATGATCACTGCCGGCATGGTTGTGCGGGAGCAGTGCCCGGGTGATCGGCGTGGCTATTACGCTGTAATCACCCAACTGGGGCTGGATACAATCAAAAAAGTGGGTCTGGATCACTCTAAATACGCTTGGGATGCCTTTTTGGAGCATGTGACGCAGGAGGAAGCGGCAGTCATGGAGAAAGTGTTCAGCCGGGTGTTGGCCGCTAACAAATGAGCTGGCGGTCGATTCTGGCCGTCGATTGATGAAGGATAACCAAGGCTGAGTGGAGATACCCAGAAATACAAAGAGACCCCGTCCGGAACCAACAGGCAGGGTCTCTTTATCCAAAAGGACTAATTTAAGTGGCGGCTAGGCGCCACCTAGAACCGAATCAATCACGTCCGGAGAGCACGCTGCCACTTCCACACCTAGCTGACTGCTGAGCGTAACGGCAATTGCGCTTCCCAGGGCTTTTAGCTCGCGTCGGTCGAGCTCGGGCATTGGATCCAACGCCTGGGCCAGATCGACCCGGTAGCGTTTGGGATACTTGCTACTGTTGGTGCCAAGACAACGAAACCGGAGCGGGGTGGCTGCTGCGGGAGAAAACTGGTTCTCCATGCAGGCTGTTCGACCGTTGTCGGTCTGCCACCAAAACACCGTTACCATCACTGGTTCAGGAGTAAATGGTTGTCTGTAACGGCTTCGACGCTTCGAATTCGACTCAGAAATAAGTGTCGATTCGGGTGGGTTGGCCACCGCAGCGGAACCATCAACTGTGCGCTGTACGGTCAAAGTCGATTTTCCTCAGCCAATTATGGCAAGTTTCGATTCTAACATCTTACAGTGGCTAGAATTACCAGAGTATGGGAAGGATCAAGGGATAAGTTACCCACGGACCAATAAGACTACACCTGAGATTAGCAGCATGGCCGTGATTACCCTGGGGAACACCTCTTCTGGGATTCTCCCAAGGATTATCTTTCCCAGAAAAGCGGACGCACCGGCGACTAGGCCCAAGCCGACACCCATGGCCAAGACCTTAATGGTGATCAGGTCATTGGAGCCAAATACCACCAATTTTGGGAATTGTATCAAACTCATTCCCAGCGCAGACGTGCCTATATAGGCGCTGGCAGATAACCCGTAGGCCAGGTAGAACACTGAGGCGAAGGGGCCGGGGATTCCCAAGAATGCCGAACCGAAACCGGTGCCAGAGCCCAAGGGTATGAATCCCCAGAGTCTCATTTTGAAATTGCGCCCAATCGGCATTCGAGTGTAGGCCACGAATAAGAGCATCATTACGCCCAAGATTCGTACCAGTACCGCAGTATCAATGGACACGAAGAATAAACTACCCAGCAGGGCAAACGGCAGCGACCCAATGGAGAAATTGCGCACAACTCGCCAGTCCATTCCCGCCCGGTGCAGCCAGACACGGGAGGCAGTGCTGAAAAGCTGGGAGATGGTCAAGATGGGAATGGCCTCACGCACGCCAAACGCCCAAACCAATACCGGAAGCGCGACCACTCCGCCACCAAAGCCAGCAACCCCGGCAATGGTAAACCCGACCGCCGTGGCAAGCACGACGACCGCTATTTTTATTATTTCTTCTTCCAATATTAAATCGCCAAAAAAAGGCCCGGTCCAAAGTAATGGACCGGGGCCGAATATCCGAGTTTAGTTTAAGTTAGCGGTCTGCGCACACGGCAGATACCTGTAGATGCCCAGTTAGCTCTGAGGCATCAGCCGACTTTAGATGCTACTGCAGCCTCCGCTGGAATGGGAGGGAGCGGCATCCGGGGTACTGGCGGCAACGGGTACTACGGCGGCAATGGTCAACAAGGCCACAAAGACCAACGGAATCAGAAATCTACGCATGATTCACCTATATGTCCCAGTTAGCAATACTTAGTCTCGCTTAACTCTAAAGACCGCCGCAACCAGAGTCAAGGAGGGTAAATCCCAAGGCAAATTGACTCTGAGTCAAAAATGATTGCTATTTCAGTTCATATAAAACTTGATCGGCGATGCTGAAGTGAAACTTACGTTTGTTGAAATGGCCGGTTTGTCTCACAAAAAGACAAACCGGCCATTTAATTTATTGAACAATAGGTTGGGCGAGGATCCAGAGACTGATCACCGTGTAAACCACCATCAAAACGAGCATTGGGTATTGGCTTTTCAAGACCAACGCCCGATTGCTAAACGTGCGTATGGCCACTCGGTGGGCCAGGTATACGGCCAACACGTGCCCCAATACAATCAAACCTACGGATAAGAACCAAAGGATTCGAGCGTTAATGATAGCGATATTGGTCGAGTAATCAACGGTCCCAAAAATATTCCAGCCTGAGCCAAAAGGGTCAGAAACCAATGGGACAATCAACTGGCCCTGAATGAGGAGCAGAGTTATGAAGTGGGCGATATTGTAGGCCAAGGCAATGGGGATCAAAGAATACCCAAATAACCGGGCCATTTCCAGCGTGCCTACCTCGCCCTCAACTGACATTGCCATGAGCTTGGAAAAGAACAGATAGATCACGAAGAACCCCAGCGGAAACAGGACCACTCCCATCGTGTCAGCCAAAACCAGGCTGTTGAATACTTGCCCTCCGCCATTTCCAAACGTGTCTAGGATAAAGGTCTGGAACTCGGCCCACGCCGATGTAGCGCTGAACCCATCGAACGTTACCGTAGCCAGCAGCAACACCACCAGAGCTAGCACATCGTTGGTGACTTTTTCGTTCCGCCCCAGGCCAATGGCAAACGGTCTCAGGTTTAGCTCTCGGTCAGTCGACCTCTGAAAGCATTCGTAGCAATCGATGCACTCCCCGGAGAGGTCCCGGCAATCCACTGAGCACACCTGGCATGAATCATTGCTCCTGACGCGGACTTCAGTGGCTGAGAAGCGAGATAGCATCCCGAACACCACGGAGAACGCTTCGCCTCGGCGCAGCCATTGGTTCTTGCCGAAGATAAACATTCCAATCAGCGTGATTACCGAATAGATGACCGCCATTGTCGCAATCTGAGACGGAACATCACCCTTGGTGTAAGCGTCTTGGATCCAGGTGTAAAAACCGAACAATACCAAAGCCGGCAAGATGCCAAATTTAGCTGGGTATTCCCGGCCCAACGATAAATCTTGACCGGGTTGGAGTATCTGGTAGAACCCCTCTGCCCAGCCAAAAAGTATCTTCCAAGGGTTGACCAAAGCCCAAACATTGCCGATTAAGGCGATGAAGATGGACATACCGACCCACCAGATGATCCAGACAAATGTGGGGCTGAAATTGAGCAAAGACTCGGATTCTCCGCCATACCCAGTCGCGATTACCAGGCCAAGCAGGAACACAGAGAACAATTTGATCGGAGTCAGCAGCAAGGGGGAGGTTAAAATCTGCTTGGGACAACGGGAACCAAGCAGATTGAAACGCCAATATGACGATTCGCCGCTGACCTTAACGAATACGCTGATGAACAGGAATGAAAGAGCCACTGCGAAACCAGCGCCAATCAGGAAAAACCCCAGAGGAACCGGCAACTCCGTACGCTCACCAAATCCATGGGCGTAGGCAGGCCAAGCTACCAGGCTCCCCGCAGCAGTTGCTGCGGGGAGGATAATCTTCAAATTTTTCATTTTGGCTTTCCAGCCAAGGCGTCAGGCTTTAGCCGTTACCTTGGTTGCACCTCTACGAACCCGATCTCAATTTCTTCCTCTTCCCCGTCGTCGTGTTCGTATTCGTCCACGACCAAGTCAGCGTGGAGGCCACTGACCACTGTCTGGAGAACAGAACTGTTATTGGTCCATGTTATTACCGTGCCTGGGCCAACGTGAACTTCGTTGGGAGTAGCAGCTTCATCGCTATATTTGATGGCAACCGCGCCAACCGCGCCATCTTCTTCAGAGACGATTAGGTTGCCGTTCAATGCTGGCCGTAGGTGGCTGTGGAATGGCACGGTCTCACCGGCCTGATGGTCTTCAATTTCGTAACTAAAGGTTGATCCAGGGGCCAGTTCTTCGGACTTGAATAGACTGCCGTGACCATCTTCGTCGTTATGGTCGCCTTCATCGCCCTCATCGTGTTCGCCTTGGGGGTGATAGGTGATTTTGAATCGTCCAGTTGCTTCGGCTACAAAGTAAAAGTCGGTCACAGAATCAGCTTCCATATCGGCTTCGATATCGTAGGTGTGTAGGTGGAATTCTCCACCTTCATCAGCGTCAATCTTGAGTGTGACCATGTCTCCCTGTTTAACTTTGATAGTTCCAGGATCCATTTTCCCGGCCTCGATGTTAACTGGTATATCCAGCTCTTTCGGGTCCCCGCCGCCACAGGCTGCCGAGGCCACCATGGCAAATAGACCCACCACGATTAGCAGGCTGATGAGTTTTGGTTTTTTGATTTTCATAAAGGGCTCCGTATTTTTAGGTTGGTCGTCTTCGCTGTTGTATCTGTGACCAAGCCAGTGCGACTATGGCCAATACAACCACGGCGATAACGATCACGAATAGCAGATTAATTCCCCCGGACTCTGTGACTTGTAGAGGCACAACTAACGTGGCTTCACCTAATGTGCTTACAGTCTCCAATGTCATGCTCCAACTGCCGAGGTCGGTCATAGTCAGGTCGGCGCTATAAACCTGGGGGTTCAGGGGTTTATTTGTCGCCTGTACCGGCCCGGCAATCATTCCCGGCTCTGGACCGGTTGCCGACACCGTTATCCGACCATCGGTGATGATCTCGTCTCCCTCTGCAGCCAGGATAAGTATGCTCAGGTGTAGGTTCCCCACCTTGGGGCTGCCTGGAAGGGCGCCTACTCTGAAGAGGTATGGTCCCTCTTGCACGTCATTCACAATCACGCGAGTTGCTCCGTGCGCTGATACCTGGTCCACCCAGAGGGGTGATCCGAGAGCAGCAGAGAACATCAACATTATGCTTAGGATCGGCCATATTTTTGTTGCCACGTGATTTACTCTCCAAACAATTAGACTTTGGCAGCCGTATTTGAACGAATCATCGGACAATAACTAGGTGCAATTTGGCCGAGCTATGATTGAGTTCTTACGTCGCAGTTCCCACGTTTCGATTCCAGAGCGAGGGCTGCCAGGGAAGACGGATGGCGTGAGTAGTTGGGGACTAGGCCAGGGGAGGTCTGCTGGGAGGCGAGGGGCTGAATTCAGGGTAGCTGCTCTCCCGGGTTGCAATCGCAAAAGAGAGCGTCTCGTTACCATGAATGATGTGGGTTAAACCGTTGTCGATAATCGCGGTGAATGAGACAGAGCCTGATTCTCTGAGTTGATTGTTGGATGTCTGGTAAAGGATCCCATCACTTTCTGAATCTTGATCGTCAAACCCAAAGTGGGAATGAGATTGCTCAAAAGGGTGAAAGTCTGGATGACCTTGGCTGGCTGCGGAGGCGTTCAGGAACAGGTGAGAGTGGTAATGTTGACGCTCTGAGAAGTGGTGATCGAACGTCGGAGCCAGAAAAACTAACATCAATGCGATAACGGGGCCTACTAAAAGGCTTCGTAATACTAGATTGTCAAAATTTAAGCTAGCTTCCTGATGTGCCTGAGAAAAACCCATTGACCCGATTATAGCGCAACGGTTTGGAAATATGGAGGGCCAAACGGCCCTTAGGTTGAGTGTTTAATACCTCATCACGGCCATGAACCAGCAGACGCCACGTTAAGCCGGCGTCATTGCTCCTATATAGGAAATAGCCGTCACTCTCTGCGTAGCCAACGTTTGGATGCGAGGGAGAGAAAACAATCTCCCTGATTGTGATTGGAGTCGTTAGCACCACCTTCATGGATGACAGGCCGTCCGTTGCCCGACGGATGTCGTTTGGAGAGCCAAAAACCACCAGGTTAAGGTCGGCCGGTTATACGGCGATGGGGCCATTTACCTGCAGGATGGGGCCTTGGCTCCAGGTCGCACCCGCGTCCCTGGAGACCCAGCCGCAATACGCGCTTCCCTCATCGACGTAGATCGTATTCCCGTCTGACGACAGGTCAAATGTTCCAACGTTACTGGTCCTAAAGTCTGGCGCAAATAATTCCCAGGTAATTCCCATATCTCTGCTGCGCAAGAATCCCAGGTTCTCACTGCTGTCATAGTGATTGGCGCCAAAGGTGACCAATTGAGGCTGGCCACCGGAAGTCATGCGCATCACTACGTACCCGTTGCGCTCATCATTGGGGCCAACAGACACCCTAGTCCAGTTCTGGCCAGCGTCCTCAGTCCGGAAGATACCGCCTGGGAAATACTCTTTAGCGCCGGGCCCGGTGAATGACGGCCAGCCTCCCTCTATGCCCACAACGGCCACGTCTGAATTCGACGGGTCTATTCGGACCGAAACAACTCTGGAGTTCACAAACCCGCAATTGAGCTGGGTCCATGTTTGGCCTCCGTCGGAGCTTCGGTACAGGCCGTTTTCCACATCTGGGCCAAAGGCTGGGCCTGGGGAGCCCAGCGTGGCAGCCATGATGATATCTGGGTTACTGGCCGAAAAATCGATGTCCCAAATTTCCGGATAACCCCACTCTTTGGAGTAGAGCCCAGCCCGGAGTCGCGTCCAGGAAACACCACCGTCCCGACTCAGCATGAAACCGTTGCGCTCCGTGCCTAGCAGAACGGTGTCCGGGTCTGATGGGTGATACGGTTAACGAACGGAACACACGGTCGCCATCGGCTGGTTCGTCAGGCACAGAGGGGCCAAACACTACGGGCGCAGGGTAGGAGACGCGGCAGGCGTCACAGTGGGTGCCTGCGTTGGAACAGTAGTTGCCGTTGGTTCTGGCGTTGGTACGCCGGGCGTGCTAGCGGTTGTCGGTCCAGTCGTTGGAGCGGCAATAGGTGTGGGACCAGACGTGGCTACAGTCTGGACGGGTGCGCTGGTAGGCCTCGGTTCTTGTGTCTGCTCGATTGTCGGGCGTGGCCGAGATGGTGCCGCAGTGCTACCTTTCGCGGGTGTGGCAGAAGGTTCTGTTGGGACTGGCGTGTTAGTTCCAGACTGGCAAGCAGTCAGGATCGCCAAGACAAACATCAAAGTTGGCAACCAGAATCTTTTTCCGCGCATAAACATATTGTCGAACCATTTCGGGCTTCAAGCAATGTCGGAGAGAGTGGCCTCAGACCAGGCGTCATATTTAACTGAGATTCATGCCCGGATTTTATAGTCCAAAGATTTCCATCCAAGCCGATAATTAGTCTGCCTATTATGAAGGGGTCTTTGCCGCAGTTTCAAACTGAAAACGTGACTGACGTCACTGTATTCTTGTCGGCGAATTACAGCAACGGAAAGCTTTAACGCTGATAATTGTCTAACTAAGCAAGGTTGCTAGCATTTGATATGACGCCTAATCGCTGGAGGTTAAGGGAAATGGGAGATATGCTCAATGGAGCCCAGTCCCAGGTATCAGATGTCCGAGACGGGATGAGTCTGGTAGAAGTGTGTGGCATTGTGGCGGCGCTTGTGGTGTTTGCTTCTATCTACACTGACATCGTCGTTGACGCGTTGAGGTCAACTCCCTGGTAACCGGCAATAATAATTGGCTTATATCTGGACCTTGCGTTGGTCCGGATTTAACTCTGGCATTACGTCAGCTCAAGGAGCAGAAAACGACGAATGAATAAATGTCCGTACTGTGATGAAATCATATCTAGACCTATAACCCAGGCCGTTGAGTCGGGCACTGGAGATATAGTTGTTATGGTAAGCTGTCCCTCTTGCCTTAAGATCATAGGAGCGACCAGACTTTAGAGCACATCGCATCCGTTGACGCGATTTGTAAACAAGCACCGGCACGGAACCAAAAGAAAATGGCCCCTGATAAGTTCAGGGGCCGTTTTCTTGTTTTGAATATGGGAAGAAAGAGCTAGAAGGATACAGAAGATACATTTTTTGCCCGCATAACAATGATGAGACTAGTTTTACAACAATTTGGCTTAATCAGCGAGGATTCCCTATTGAATTGAAGGCCAGACTTCTGATTAACTATAAATATAAGAAGTGATATTCAGAAGAAGTAGGTAATATTTGTGCTTAATGATGCCCTCCAGGAAGAGAAAAACTCACTGGAAGAGATGGTTGTCAAGCTTCAGCCCATTGTTGATGAATTTGTGAAAGTGGAGCTTCGACTCCAGCATATAAATGCTTTATTAGGAATCTCACCATCAGAAAACGGGTCCGGCGATCGGACTAGGATCAACTGGGCTAAGCTTTGTCGCGAGAACGGGTTACCCATCCGCGGCGACTCCGGTCACCGCGTGCTAAAGCGCCTTAAACCCCAAATACATGACGTGATCCAACACGATTGCGAACTCTAATTTGGTAGGCC
>Ga0302135_10002739_pt1 | contig 10550 bp, 7 predicted proteins | sample CBN3_surface_MG_FD_203119 | JGI IMG/M metagenome (GOLD analysis project Ga0302135, IMG submission 203119) | Marine microbial communities from Western Arctic Ocean, Canada - CBN3_32.1 | ecosystem: Environmental > Aquatic > Marine > Oceanic | place: Canada: Western Arctic Ocean | collected 2017-09-15 | reverse complement strand
CTTCGTCCATTCTTAATATTTATAATAATTAATATAAAATGGATATCAAATTTAATTCGTGATAAACCGAGGTCCGATACTCATTGCCATTAATTCTTGTAAGAATAATTTACAGGCGTAAGGGATATATATCTTGGTAAAGTCTCCATAATTATTACATTTTTTACATTCATAGATATTATCTTTATTATTACCTGAACAGAACATATTGCATTCGTTACAGATAATAACGCTATATTTATCGGAAACATCCATTAATCTTTCTTTGAGAAAGTAAGAGGCTCCGTGAGCGATCATACAATCGCGCTCCATTTCTCCGAAGCGAAGGCCACCGTGAGATAACCTCCCTTCGGCGGGTTGTCTTGTCATTGATACAATAGGACCGCTTGCCCGACTATGAATTTTATCGGCTGACATGTGTTTGAGACGTTGATAATAAGTAGGTCCTATATAGATAGATGTTTTGAGTTGATCACCTGTGAATCCGTTATATAATACTTCATTACCCATACCTTCGTATCCTGCTTTTTCTAGAGTATGAATAACATCATTGACATCTGTATTGTTGAATCCCGTGCCATCTCCATCGTATCCATAGTTAGTACCCGCCTTACCGAGAATACATTCTAAGAGTTGCGCGATGGTCATGCGACTGGGCACAGCGTGAGGATTCATAATAATATCGGGAACAATACCTTCTTTAGTTCTCGGCATATCTTCTTGTCTGTAGACCATTCCGACTGTTCCTTTTTGCCCGTGTCTGCTGGAAAATTTATCTCCAATCTGAGGGATTTTAGATTTTCTTATTTTTGTATTACAGAATCTGAAGCCATCATTATTAATTCCAATGAGATTATCATCAATAAATCCACTTTCATTTGATCGGGGTGCGGTGCTTGAGTCACGATAACCATAATCTTTATTATTTCCAAGAGGTGTCGTTTTACCGATAATAATATCTTCAGAGGAGACATAAGTATTTTTGTTAACGAGACCATCTGAATTTAATTTATCATAATTACAGGGTTTGGGGTGTAATAATTTATTCATATCGGGTTTACAAAAGATATCTTCTAAACCTGATAATTGATCTTTCTTTTCGTCATCTTTATATGTTCTGTAAAAGGTGGAACTAAATAGTCCCCTATCGATCGCGGATTGATTAATAATAACACTATCTTCTTGATTATATCCGCTATATGTTGCGATAGCAACGATAACATTAATACCAGCGGGTAATTCATCATTGTTAAAATATTTCATCATTTTAGTTTTCACCATGGGTTTTTGGGGATAATATAAGATATGTGAAAAGGTATCGTATCGTTGATTAAAATTAGTCATAGGGACACCGATGGCTTGTTTCCCCATGGCTGATTGATAAGTATTTCTGGGTGCTTGATTATGGTTCAAGAATGGAATACTGGATGATAATACACCGAGGATAAATGATGGATCTAATTCATAATGACTGTATTTTTTAGTCTTATCATTAATATTCGTGCTAATGAGAGTATTTTCGGTTTCATGAAAATCAATATATTCAATAATATCTAAATTTAAGATATCATTCCACTTTAACTTTTTAAAATCTTCTAAACTGATATTAAGATTCTCAATATCAGATAATAAGGGTCTTATACATCTACCTTTATCTGTGAAAACATAAATACTATTTTGTTTAATATCCCAATAAATAGACGATTGATAATGAATACATTTGTTTTTTCTATGATTTTTAAATTCTATTACAAATAAATCTGGATTGCCTGTATAACCGGTGATATCACCATTAATAAATAATTTGGTAAGACTATTTTTATTAAATGTATAAATATCTAATTCTTCAATCAGAGTAATATATTCATTCATGTAATATATGATAGGTGAACTTGAAATATCGTTTGTGATTTCACACGTAACCGAAAAGTTTTTAACAACACCGATACTATGTCCTTCTGGTGTTTCTGATGGGCATACATATCCCCATTGTGTATTCTGAAGTTTGCGAGGGCCTATTAATTTACCGGAACTATCTATAGGTGTACTTATCCTCCTGAGATGGGATAGAGTGCTCATAGTCGTTAATCTATTTAATACTTGAGAAACACCTTGTCTGTTAATTGTATTTTTAAGACCCCAATTACCGGTAGCGAGAGCACTTTTTAATATATTTTCTATATAATTAGGTTTAATAATTTTACCAATATTTAATTCATTAATAATTTTATTATCTTTGATAGATGCGATATCATCCGAAACATTTTTATTGATATATAATTTAATATCTTTTGATATTTTATTCATGCCCTGATAAATAAGATTACCCATTAATACGCCTGCGGTCTCCATTCTTTTATTTTGATAACTATCGCGATTACTTGCTTTAATTAATCCCAGAGAATATTTTAATAGTTTATTAATCATGATACCTAAGAAATGAATTTTCTTCATATCTGTATCTAAATGAGGTAAAAGATCTTTCTTAAGAATCGTTTTAGTATAATCAAGTTTGATATCATCTGAAAAACTATTATTAGATAAATTTATATGATTAGAGAGATATTGAACGGCGCCGCTATCATTAGAGACATTTTCATTTTCTAGGAGAGATCCGTATAAAATTTTAACTAATACGTTATCTATTTCGGAATCATCGTTATCAATAATATGATAGAGTATTTCTTTGTCTGTGATACATCCCAGAGCCCTAAAAACGACCGACATAGGGACATCTTTCTTAATCCTTGGGAATTTAATATATAATTTACTATCAAATACAAGTGGTTTATTAGTCATTTTAATACTACAAGTTTTGACAACTCCGAAAGCTTCCGGAGACACCGATTTCACTTCCGAAAGATAATTATATTTCGTATTGTTGTTAGCAGATGGATATAAATGAATAATATTCGGAACAACTTTCTCCTGTGTAATCAGTACTTTTTCGTTACCATTAACGATTAGGTATCCACCGGTATCATATTTACATTCACTTAAAATATCTTCTTTATAAACACAATATTTAGATTTTACAACGATTGGAATTTTACATAAGATAATGTTTTTCAATTCATATATTTCATAATTTTCATTGATTTTATTTTCAATTAAGAAATCGACAACCACGTGTAGCGAATAAGTGTAATTTTTTATTCGGGCAATATTAGGTGTCATGACTTTACTACAACCATTATTTTCAGTGTAACTCGGTCGCTCTAATCTTAGATTTTTAACAGAAAAGACTACACTATCAATACCCGATTTTTTAATATTAACTTTCACTGGGAAAACATTAGAAATAATATCAGGGAGAATTTTATCAATCAAATTATTATAGGATTCTATATGATGATTAATTAATATATGTTCTCTTGAAAAGTATTCGTGAATAATATGATTGATATGATTTTTATCAACCATGATTGAAATAGTTATTGTAAGTTAACTTTAATATATTTAAAATCAAATTTTCAAATGTAATTAATTATTTAATTATTTAATTATTTAATTATTTAATTATTTATGTTTCAGGGCTAAACTCTTAAAACTATCGGGGATATCATTGCACTCAAAGACTTCTTTAATTTCGGATTGTAAATCATTGAGACTATCCTGGATATAGTTAGAAAACTCGGGAAATATATCATATGTTTTATAAAATGATAACCAATCCATATATTTTACCCGATACACTTCTTGAGACGTGACAAAGTCATCTTTGTCATCCGATGAAATGAATCTAAATTCCTGAAATATCTTTTGACATTGGATTACAATGATTACACCTTGTAACAATATCGGATCAATTTTTAATCCAGTTTCTATACATAATTTAACAGTTGTTTTTACTACACGCGACGGATTAAATGCCCACGGTTTAATTAAATGCGTATTATCTCTCACGTATTTATAAATAATATCATAATATTTATCCTTATCTTTTTCATCGTATTTTAAAAGATATAATAAGACATTCGTCATTCTTTCATAATCAATCACGTCATCTTCGTCTTCGCCTTCGCCTCCGCCTTCGGCACCTGGATCACAATCTTCAAAAATATTAATTGATTCGTTTATTTTATCCTGTTTAGTTAAGGGAACTTTCCAGCAAAAGCCAAAATCATAAAGTATAATTTTATGTTTATTATCCTCACATAGTTTCACTTTCCAATTACCCTTGTGTAGATCTCCATGTTGATAATTACATATCTGTTGATTATTTCTTATAAAAGAAGTCAATAATACTGCAATCTTGTATTTATGATAGTTATCGCATTTTAAATTATCATATGAAACACCTTCTTCATAACTCATAATCATTATATTTTTACTACATTTGATTAATCTGGGTATAATAATATAATCATTGTGACGATAGTTCTCTTGAAATCTTAATAAATTATTACTTTCATTGATAAAATCACTCTGTTCATCAAAACTATCTAAAAAACTATTAATATCAAAAGGAAATTGAGTATCTAATAACTTTTTAATGAATGGAAAACACCTAATAAAATTATAATACATTCTGAAATAATAAATATCATTTTTCACCTTTGGATGTAATATTTTCATAACATATTTATTAGGCTGCTGGTATTTCGTTAATGTTTTTTCTTTGAGAAGATAAACTTGACCTATACTACCTGATCCGATCGTATCTAATATTTCATAATTATCGTTTAAGGATTCGCCAAAATCTCTTTCATATAGTTTAAATGTGTGATATAAATCATGATCGTTACAGTTTTCATAAAAATTTTCCAGCTTATTCAACCATAAAGGTTTATGATCATCCAAGATATCATTGTTATCCAAATGCATAATTTCTAATTTAGGTGTAGACCACTGACATAATTTTATACATACCGAACCACACGATTTTATATTTTCTATTAAGTGATCCAATAGCAGAATATTATGTGAATTATTTTTATGATAATTCTCTACATAATTATAGATATTGTAAACCAATTTTGTATACCGATAAAAATATGTGATAAGATTTATCATTTACTTAAGTTATTTAATTATTATTAATAAATAAACTTAAGTTTATTTAAAAATAATATTGTATCCTTTAAATTATAATGAGTTTACAGAAGAATATCAGGGATTTAATACATTTCTATGTGAAAACGAATTACGAATCTCATTTAAGTGAAAATAAAATAAAAATCATCCCTGAAGATAAAATTGATAGTATTATTACGAATTTATATGATGATAGGAAGGAACATATTAAGGAATTTATATTGGAGGCATTGAAAAAGTTGTATATTGATAAGACCGAAGAATATCCGGGCGATAGAAATATAAAAAATATTTTACTGAATATCTTTCAGGATGATGAATTATGTAAGAATAGATTAGTATCAGAGATAAGATTACATCAGCAGACGATGAGAGGTGAAAAGAGTGATTATCATAAATTATTTTAATAATAATCTACGATAAATTATTTTAATAATAATCTACGATAATAATAATCTACGATAAATTATTTTAATAATAATCTACGATAATAATAATCTACGATAAATTATTTCTCTTAAAATAATTTATAAGATATACTATCTTAATGAAAGGGTTAGAAAATATAAAAATGATTAAATCTCCAACAAAGAATAATAGTAAGATGCAAAAGAATAGGAGTTACGATAAATTTTTAAAAGGTTCTACAGGTTCAGCAGGTGCAGCAGGTTCAGCAGGTGCAGCAAATACAACAAATCAAAAGGTGATAAGAGTTCAGCGGAAACGTCAATCTCCTAAGAAAATAAGTAAAGATATCAGAGATATTAATGATATTGAAAGAAAAATAGAAAATGAAAAACAATCAATAAAAGTTCCTACTCAAAATAAAAGTAATGATAAACCGATCAGAATTCCTATTGTCAATCCTATTGTCAATCCTATTGTCAATCCTATTAATACGACAAAACAACCTGTATATAACGGACCACCAATGTCTGATACTAAACAAGTTGGACCGCATAAACAGACTAAATCGCCAAGACCACGAAAAATAAGAATAGCCGATATAGATGTCAGAGAAAAGCGATCGGATGAAATATTAAGTGAAAATAAACCGATTAATAAAGTTAACAAACCTGTTAAGACAGTTAAGCCAGTTAAGCCAGTTAAGCCTGTTAATAAAGTTAACAAACCTGTTAAGCCAGTTAAGACAGTTAATAAAGTTAACAAACCTGTTAAGCCAGTTAAACCTATTAATACAGTTAAGAGTAATACGAGAAATAATAGGAGTAATACGAGAAATAATAATAGGAGTAATACGAGAAATAATAGGAGAAAAAATCGTAATAGAATGATAAGCATGAAAAATGAAAATTTAGGTGAGAAGGATATCAAACAGGTAAGTAATAAAATGCGAGAGATTAGAAATACTAATAAAGACGAGATTAAGAAGGAGTTGGAAAAGCAGGGTGTAAAGGTATCGGGTAAGAGTGATCGCTTATTAAAGGATATCTATCTATATTCTAAGGTTTGTAATATCAATATTCAATATGAAAAATAAATATGAAAAAAATAATATATATTTTGTTTATATTATGGATCATGGCAATTTTGATATCCTAAGTGTAGTTCATTTCTTATTATATTTCTTTTTAGGATTATATTGGAAGCATAAATATGCGATAGTCTTATTAATAGGCATATCATGGGAAATTATAGAGCATTTGTTAGTGAATAATGAATATACAAAATACTTATTGGGAAGATATTGGATAATCCCTGAAAGATATATAAATGATACATTAGATCATAGTATAACAGATATAATTATGAATATGATTGGATATACTTTGGGTTCTTATAGTAAATTTAAATTTAAAGTTTAAATTTTTTTATGAATTATAGGGTATTAAATTCATCTGTATTTTTACAATTGTTCTTTTTATAGTTACTACATCCATAAAAATGACCATATTTCCCTTTTTTTAAAACTAAATAACCATCACAATCTTTATCTTTACAAGGTATTCCTCTTTTATCTAGTCCTTTTTTTATTACCCGATCTCCTTTATCAACTGAATGGTTACGAGAATCACGACTCCACACACTTTGCATGGATCCATAAAATTCTTCCATATATGGACATTCTGGTTCTGTCGCGTGCCCTCTTTTTTTACAGTAATTACAAAAGAGAGTGTTCGGATCATTTCCGTCAAATTCACCACATACAGGGCAACTAAATTTTGTTTTGGTTTTTATATATGCTGCATAGCATCGGGTATGTATAGAATGTCCGCATGGTAAAATATGACTCATCCACTCGGAATTTTCATCTAAACATACATAGCATGTTTCTTTGGAACGGATCCTTACTAGACCTTTTCCAATATATATATCATATATCAGAGGATTATCAGTATAAACCCCTCCATCTAACTCCATATCCTAATATTTTTTATATTTAAAATAATCAAGCTTAAAATCAAATTTTTTTTTATGAATTGAATTATATAAATGAGTAATAATTCAGCAAAATCAGCAAAATCAGCAAAATCAGCAAAATCAGTTCCAGCAAATAAGGGTTACGATGATAGTTATGCGAATCAGGTAAATGAGATAATCAATACATTAGAGTTAGATTCTGAAACCGATAGAAGTATTTTAAAGAGTAGATTCTTATCGGAGGTCGTTAAATATGAAGGTAGGAAACTTCATACTAAAAAATATTATGATCGCTTTCGGTTCATTGTAACTGTTGGATCTATTATTTTGCCGGCGATACTATCTTTGGGACAAATGGATCCTACTAAATTACCTCCAAATTTTGATCAGGTAGTTTATTGGTCTTCATGGACGATATCATTGATGGTGACCGCCTCAAATGGTTTTTTACAGTTGTTTAGTTTAGACAAGAATTACTTTGAGTATGCTATCACCACCGAACAATTAAAGACAGAGGGATGGCAATATTTCCAATTATCGGGTAAATATGAAGACGATGAGTCTCACCAAGCCGCCTATAAAGATTTTTCTAAATCGATTGAGAATATTAAGCGAAAGCAGGTTGAGAAAGAATTTTCGGGGAAAGGCGATGTTAATAAAAAGAAAAAAGAGAAACCCTTTGATTTCCAAGCCGAACTCGTGAAAAATTTACCGGATCATCTGAAACCGGATCAAGATGTAGAAAAAGGAAAACCGAAAGTAGGTGGTAAAGTAGATAGTAAAATAGATGATTTAATGAAAGATAAAATGAATAAATTAGATAATTTAATGAGTATATTAGAAACAAAGAGTATCGGTAGTGAAGCATCGGGCGATGCGGCATCAAGTAATGTTAGAGAAATATTAAAGGATTCTATCAAAGAACAAGTTCAGGAAGCAGCATCGGAAGTAGTAGAAGCGGCAATTGATAATAGTATTAAATAAAAGTATTAAATAAAAGTATTAAATAAAAGTATTAAATAAAAGTATTAAATAAAAGTTTTTTTATTTGATTACTCTATAAATGGCTAGACGAAGAACTAAGCGAACTAAAAGAACTAGAAGGAAATCTACTATATCAAAGTTAGAGAGATCTTTAAGAAAAACCATAGAGAGATCTATCCGAAAATCATTGAAAAAATTAACGAACCGAAAAACGAAAAAGAATAAAAGAAAAACAAAACGGAGGAAGAAGAAGCTACAGAGAGGAGGAACGGTGACAGCAGGAGAAGAAACCCAGTACCGCAAAACCCTAAGTATTGACAAATTGGTACTCACAGAACGAGAAATTATGTCCCGGTTACGAAAGGCAGGCCAAGGCATTCATGAACCTAACGGAGATCAACACGGCAGGTCGGAGGTATATCTCCGTACACTTGCGAGAGTTATTAAGGCGAGGGCTGCCAGGGAAGCAGGAGGAGTAGCACCATCAGTGGCAGCAGCAGGAGTAGCAGAAGAAGCAGAAGCAGCAGCACATCGGTCGCAGGGGTTTGAGCAAGCTAAAATGACACATAGACTTCGTAGAGAAAAGCAGAAGCAGCAGAAGCAGCAGAAGCAGCAGGAAGAAGAAGCAGCCAAGGATATCCAGGCGATTCAGCGTGGTCGTCAATCTCGTGCAGTAGCAGCAGCAGCAGCAGAAGAAGCAGGAGAAGCACCAGCAGCAGCACAAGCACCAGTAGCGTTGACTCAGGGCGAAGAGCAGAAGAGCGAATACACACTTGAAGTGATGCCTGTAGGTCTCTCCGCAGAAACGAAGATTATTCGCGTGACAGCCTCGTCGCTGCATGAGATGAAGGAATTCCTCGTAAGTAACCTGGCGTTGGAGCAATCTGCGGAGAATATTGTCATGGTGGCTCAGATGGTGGTCGCGTTCACGGATAATAAAGTTCAATATGAGCGGCGTGTCATCCACTCGCTGGATGGCATGCCGCTAAAGATGAAGGTTGAGATGTGGTTGAAGGAGGATACCGCGATAAATGTAAAAGGAGCCGCACAACCAGTAGCGGCAGCAGAAGAAGAAGCAGCAGAAGAAGAAGCAGCAGCACGAGTAGCAGCAGAAGAAGAAGCAGCAGCAGCAGCAGCAACACGAGTAGCAGAAGAAGCAGCAGCAGCAGCACGAGTAGCAGCAGAAGCAGCAGAAGCAGCAGCAGCACGAGTAGCAGAAGAAGCAGCAGTACCAGCAGCAGCAGAAGCAGTAGAAGTGACTGGTGTCGAAGCGACCCTGCCGGCCCTCCCGACCCTGCCTCCTGGCTGGATTACCAAGGCGCACGGCGGGAGGGTCTATTACCACAACGAATCCACGGGGGAATCTACATTAAGGTTGCCTAGTGTAGAAGAAGTTATTGAAGAAGGAGAAGCAGGGGGAGCAGAACCAGCAGGAGCATCAGCACCAGCAGCAGTACCAGCAGTACCAGCAGCCGCACAACCAGTAGCGGCAGCAGAAGAAGAAGCAGCAGCACGAGTAGCAGCAGAAGAAGAAGCAGCAGCAGCAGCAGCAACACGAGTAGCAGAAGAAGAAGAAGCACTAGAACAAGAACGGTTAGCAGCAGAAGCAGCACGGTTAGCAGCAGAACCAGCAGCACGGGTAGCAGAAGAACAAGAACGGTTAGCAGCAGAAGGGGCGGCGGCGCTAGCAAAAGTAGCCAAACAGCAAACCCTTACCCAAACAGCAGATATGATAAACGCCGAAGAAGAAGCACTAGCACTAGAAGAAGCACCAGCACCAGTAGCAGCAGCAGCACAACCATTAGAAGTCATCGGCTCAAACTGTGGCGATCTCCAGGACCAGTTATCCAGACTTAATAGAATGATTGACGGACTTAAGAGACATAATATGGAACTGGCCCGAGCCGCCAGTGCCAAAGGAGGAAACGCGGCCGAGGTCGTCCGCCTCCAACAAGACATATATCGGAATAATCGTCAACTGGCCGCTTGTGAAGAAGAAAAAATACGACTTAAAGGAAGGCTGGAGAAACTGATGAAAGAATTATATTGTAGTATTTTAACGAAAGTTAGAATTGCAAAGATGGTCGCGCCGCCGTCAGCGGACGGCGGACATAAAAACTCGTATAGGGTGGCTCCCGCCACCCTGA
>Ga0302135_10002736_pt1 | contig 10552 bp, 8 predicted proteins | sample CBN3_surface_MG_FD_203119 | JGI IMG/M metagenome (GOLD analysis project Ga0302135, IMG submission 203119) | Marine microbial communities from Western Arctic Ocean, Canada - CBN3_32.1 | ecosystem: Environmental > Aquatic > Marine > Oceanic | place: Canada: Western Arctic Ocean | collected 2017-09-15 | reverse complement strand
TTGGTGGTGCGCAGGGTCTTTAGCATTTCGTCCATGGTGTCGAGGAACCAGTCCAGATCGGTGAACGCCTCAATGCTGTAGGCGGCGAAGTAGTGGTCCTGCGCCAGGCGGTCGCCGGGCAGCATGGCCGGTGTTGCGCCGGACAGCATGGTCCCGAGTATCTCGGGGATCATGGCCAGGCCGTATCCCTTGTGGGACCCCTGTTCGCGCGTCCCGCCCAGAGGCAACTGCCAGTAGTTTTCCCGGCCCGGAGACAGTTCAGGCTCAAGAATGGGGGTGCCGTCAGTTTTAGCTATCCAGCCGGGCTCCAGCATCGCCCCGACCCTTTCGGCGAGGTAGATTTTGTTGCCGGCTATGGCCGTGGTGGCGGCGTCGTACAGCAGGTACGGCTCACTCCGGGCGGGTGCTGCGATGGAGATGGGGTTGGTGCCCAGCCTGGGCTCGGCAGCAAAAGTAGGCAGCACGAAGACCCTGGTGCCCGCTCCGCCGGAGGTGGTGGCCATGCCGACCATGTTTTCTTTGGCGGCGAGCATGGCGTGGTGACCGACGGCGCCCATATGGCCGCTGTTTTGCATAACGGCGATGCCGACGCCGACGTTCTTGGCCTTTTCGATTGCCCGGCGCATGGCACCGGGGGCGACTATTACGCCGAGGCCCCGGTCGCCGTCGAGGGTGACCGTGCCGGGCGTTTCTCGGATTACCTTCACGTCCGGCTGGGCGTTCAATTTGCCGGACTGGAACTCGGTGACGTAGTACCGAAGCATGTTGGAGACGCCGTGGGTCTCAACGCCCCGCAAGTCGGTAGACACGAGGGTGTTCGCACCCTCGGCCGCGTCCTCCGGCGGGCAGCCCATCTTCACTAATACGGCCTCAACGGTCTTGCGCAGGGCCTCGTGGCCGATTCGTATCTGGTCTTCTTCGGGTACTTTGAAGCGTTCGAGCAATGTGTTCTCTTTCTAAGCTTTCTTTCTTCGTAAACGTTCTGCAGGGGTTTATCCGATGCTAGCTTGGATGGCGAGCGGGCCTACTCGTTACGCAGTAGCTCCTCGCGTAGGCGGGAGATCACGACCTCGACCTCGTCGTCGTCGAGGTTGAGGGGGTCCACGGCCAGGGTGTCGGGGCCAGCCAGCCAATGGAGGAATATCTTTGTGTCGCCGCCGTTCTCCATGCCTTTGAGAACGCTCTCCCGGCTGGCCCCGGTCCACTCGTCAGTGAACCTGATTACGGCCGAGGGGATGAGCCAATCTTTCTTGTTGTGCCTGACTTCTACGTCCAGGCCGGGCATTTCGATGAGCGCGTCTACGACCCTCTGGGACTTTTCCCTGAAAGCGGCGTTCTCGGCGTCTTCGTCCTCGGTGACGAAGGTGTTTAGCGCCTCAACCAGGCCGACGACCTCTTCTTTTGTGACCTTCATTCCCCTGCCGATGAACTGGTTGGGGGAACCGTTGGCCCGGGCGGCTTCGATGAGGTCTTTGCGGCCTGCAAGAATGCCGGTGCCCTGGGGGCCTCGGATGGCCTTGCCGCCGGAGAATATGACCATGTCAGCGCCTTCGTTGATGTACTTGGTCAGATTCTCTCTGGGGGGCACCATGGATGCAGCGTCCACGATGACGGGCAGGTTGTGTGCGTGTGCTATCTCCGCCACTTCCGGCAGCGGCATGGCGTAGGGAGCAACGAACGGCGCTACGAGGTAGGCGATGGCGGCCGTGTTCTCGTTGATGGCCGACTCCAACTCCCAGGGCAGACAGCGCAGGAAGTCGCCGACGCCGACCAGTTTGGCGCCAACGGAAGTGTAGCACTGGTCGTAGGGGAAGCGATGGAGGTTGTGGATGATGATTTCGTTTTTCATCCCCGTGGTGTCGGGCAGGCGCTTCATCTGGGCCTTGTCCGCGCCTGCCACTACCGCTGCGGCCTGCAACACCAGCGCACCGGCCGAGCCGGAGGTGACCATGCCCGCCTCTGCCCCGGTGTGCCGAGCAATAACTTCGCCCGCAGCGTCGTTTAGTTCGCCCATGTCTACCATTACCTGGGAGGCGGCGTTCATGGCCGCGTGGACCTCTGGACGCAGCTTTGTTCCGCCGTATGCGGTTGTGGGGCCGGACGCGGTTATCGCGGGCTTTACGCCAAGCGTGCGATACGCGGCGGCACGGTCGTTACTGGAAGCCATAAAAAACATCCTCGCTCAATCTTCGGGGAAGGCCGACGGACAGGTATCCGTCAGCTAGCAAACACGAGCGCGATTATACGGGCCGGTCCCGAGCGCCGACAAGTTTGGGCCTACTGCGACTAAATCAGCAGCATCGCATCACCCAGTGAGTAGAACCGGTAGCGCTCCTTCACTGCCTCTGCGTAGGCGGCGAGGACCCGCTCGCGACCGGCGAAGGCGCTAACGAGCATTAGCAGAGTGGAGGTGGGCAGGTGGAAGTTGGTGACCAGTCCGTTCATGACTTTGAACTCGTGACCGGGAGCTATGAAGTAGTCGGTGCTGCCGTGGCCCGGCGTCAAAGGGCCGCCCGGATCATCCGCCGCTCTTTCGCCAACCACGCCATTGGGTCCGCCGTCGGCGTTGGACTCTAGCAAGCGCACAGCGGTGGTGCCGACGACGATGACACGGCGGCCTTCGGACTTTGCCCGGTTGATGGCGGCGGCCGATTCGGGCGATAGCTCGTAGCGCTCGGAATGCATAGGGTGATCGCGCGGGTCGTCCACGGTGACGGGCCGGAAGCTGTCCCAGCCGACGTGCAGGGTGACGAAGACGGTCTCGACGCCCCGCTGCCGTATCTCATCGAGCAATCGGTCCGTGAAGTGGAGCCCCGCCGTCGGCGCGGCCACGCTGCCCTCGGGCCGAGCGTACACGGTCTGGTAGCGCTCGGGGTCGCCAAAAGGCTTTTTGATGTAAGGCGGCAGCGGCACGACGCCGACGGCAGACAGGTCGACCCCCGATGGCAGCCGGACCAGCCGGGTGCCGTCGTCGGCGACGTCGAGTACCTCAGCGCGTTCGTCCGGGCCACCGTCGATGAAGAAGCTCGCGCCTTTTTGCAGTCGGCGACCGGGCCGGACCAGCGCTCGCCAGTCGCGCTCATTGACGCGTTCCAGTAGCAGCACTTCGACTTGCCCTCCGGAGGGCTTGCCGCCGAGGGGCTTGTGGCCGTACAGGCGGGCCGGGAAGACCCGGCTGTCGTTAAAGACGAGCACGTCGCCCGAGCCCAGGTAGTTTGGGAGATCCGTGAAGCCTTGATGCGCCAGCGAGCCAGACGCCCGGTCGAGAGCCAGCAGTCGAGACGAGTCGCGAGGCGTAAGAGGTGTCTGGGCGATGAGCTCGGGCGGCAGCTCGTAGTCGAAGTCGGCGGTGCGCATCCCCTTATGGTAGTGTCACCGGGCCGCCCAGACACGAGGACGGCGACTGAATGTTGGAGGAAACGATGCTGCCCGAGTTTGAACTAAATGGAAGAATCGCCGTCATAACAGGGGGAGGACGAGGCATAGGCCGGGACATCGCGCTGACGTACGCCGAGGCGGGTGCCGACGTGGTGCTGGCCGCCCGCTCCCAGGCGGAGGTGGACGAAGTGGCAGGCGAGGTCGAGGCTGTGGGACGGCGAGCGCTGGCGGTGAAGACCGACGTTACCGACTCGGCCCAGGTGGACGCCCTGGTTGCCACGGCGATAGAGAAGTTCGGCCAGGTCGACATTATGGTCAACAACGCCGGGGTGGTGCACTTTCTACCCCTCGTCCCCCTGCCCGGCGGAGGACCCGAGTCCGTGCGTATTAGCCGACCCCCTACAAGCCCCGTTACTGATGCCGAATGGCAGCACGTAATGGATGTGAACGTCAATGGCGTCATGTACGGCTGCCGTGCCGTCGGCCCACACATGCTGGAACGGGGCTCCGGCAAGGTGATTAACGTTTCCTCCACCAACGGGCACATGGGCGTCCCCTACGTGTCGCTGTACAACGTTTCCAAGGCGGCCGTAAACATGCTCACACGAGTGTTGGCATTAGAGTGGGCCGAGCACGGCGTCCAGGTGAATGCACTGGCCCCCGGCGCGTTCCATACACGCATGACCGACAACGTTTGGACCAGCGACGAGGGCGCGGCCGAGAACCTGGCGGGCATACCGATGGGCAAGCACGGCGACCTGCGCGATCTCGGGCTGCTGGCCGTGTACCTCGGTAGTCCGGCGTCGAACTACATGACCGGCCAGATCGTCCACCTGGACGGAGGCCGCACGGCCAAGTAGAACGCAGCATGGCGCTCGACTCGGTCCGGTGCTAGGCTTACGCGAATTTCTGATCGCCCCGATACCCAAGTAAAACTAGTCGACGCTAGAGCTAACTAGGAGCAAAACATGAGTCCAAAGGGACCGACGGGAAAAGTTCAGACGGTACTCGGTGAGGTGGAGCCGGGGTCGCTCGGCATAACGCTGACGCACGAGCACCTGCTGATAGACCTGCGCTGCTACTTCGAGATGCCGGAGGAGGCCTCGGAGCGCTGGTACGTGGACCGTCCGGTGACGATGGAAACGCTGGGCAAGATTCGTTCCCAGTTTTACACGAACAAAGACAACCAGATGCTGCTGGACGAGCGCTTCGCTATTGAAGAGGTGCTCAAGTATCGGTACGCGGGTGGCAATTCGCTGGTGGATACTACGTCTATCGGTATCGGCCGCGACCCACTGGCGCTGGCCCGCATATCCCGTGCCACCGGGCTGAAGGTCATCATGGGGGCTAGCCACTACGTCCCCGAATCGCACCCCGTCGACATGGACGAGCGCAGCGAGGAGTCGATCGCTCAGCGCATCATCGACGACGTAACCGTTGGGGTTGGCGACACCGGTGTTAAGTCCGGGGTCATAGGCGAGGTGGGCAACCACACGCCGCTCACCGAGAATATGCGCAAAGTTCTGAGAGCATCTGCGTACGCTCAGGTCGAGACGGGCGCGCCCATACTCATCCACCCCGGCATTCACCCCGACACGCCGCTGGAGATAATGCGCGAGCTTACCGACGCTGGCGCTAAGGCCGAGAACGTAATCATGGGCCACCTCGACAACATTCGACCCATGTCGGCCATTAAAGAACTCGCGGACACCGGCTGCTACCTGGAGTACGACAGGTTCGGCTCCGAGGACACCAGCGGTTCCTACCGGTCCGGGGACTACGAGACGTCCAACGTCAGCGACGTGCAGCGAATGGAGTCTCTCGAAGAGTTGATCTCAGATGGCTACGGCGAGCGGATCACCATTGCCCACGACGTTTGCCTGAAAGCCGACACGACCGCCTACGGCGGCAAGGGCTACGCCCACATTCTGGAGAGCATAGTGCCGCGAATGAGGAACCGCGGGTTCACACAAGAACAGCTCGACAACATCCTCATCCACAACCCGGCCAGGGCCCTAACTTTCGCTTAGCCCCTGAAATTGCAAAAGCGATGAGCGGTCACGCGAAGAAGCCCTGACGAGTGGGCCCTAGCCCACGGAGAGCCTCGCGGCTTTTAGCGTGTTCACCAGCAGCATGGCGATGGTCATGGGGCCGACGCCCCCCGGCACGGGGGTGATGGCCGAGGCTTTTTCGGCCACTGGCTCGAAGTCCACGTCGCCGACCAGCCGGTAGCCGCGCTTGCGTTCCGGGGCGTCGACCCGGTTGATGCCGACGTCGATGACCACTGCGCCCTCCGACACCATGTCCGCGGTGATGAAGTTCGCACGCCCTACGGCCGCGATGAGAATGTCGGCCTGGCGCGTGATGGCGCCGATGTCGGCCGTGCGCGTGTGGCACACCGTCACGGTGGCGTTGGCCTCGTCGCTGCGCTGCATTAGCAGAGCAGCCACCGGCTTGCCGACGATGTTCGAGCGCCCGCAAACGACTACGTGCTTGCCTGCTGGGGCGTTGCCGGTGCGCAGCAGCATCTGCTGCACGCCTGCCGGGGTTGCGGACACGAAGCGGGGCGTGCCCGCCAGCAGCAACCCCATGCTCTCCGGGTGCAGGCCGTCGACGTCCTTCATGGGAGCGATGCGCTGGATGAACTCTTTTTCGTCCAGATGGTCCGGCAGGGGTAGCTGGACGAGTATCCCGTGCACCGATGGGTCGGCGTTCAGAACATCGAGCTTGGCTCTCAGCACCTCCGCCGATGTATCCACAGGCAGCTTGTGGTCTTCGGCCACCATGCCCGCCTCGCCAGCGGCCTTTTGCTTGTTGCGTACGTAGACCTGCGACGCGGGGTCTTCACCCACGAGCACCACCGCCAGGCCGGGCGTGATGCCTGTTTCGGCCTTCAGCCGGGCCACGCCCTCGGCCACTTCGCCGCGCACTTCGGCCGCTATGGCCTTGCCGTCTATGATGTCTGCCGTCATTGAGCCCTCCAGCCGGGCCGATTATACGACTGCGGTCGAGGGGAGAAGTAGGGCAACGGGTAGGCGTAGAATCTGAAGGTGCAAAATGCTAGTTAACGGCGTGGACATGATTGAGATTCCGCGGGTCAAACGGGTGGCCGAGCGGTACGGGCAGCGCTTCTTCGACCGGGTGTACACCAAAGGGGAGCAGCGCTACTGCCGTGGCCGCGCGCCCCAGCTGGCCACACGCTTCGCAGCTAAAGAGGCGGTGATGAAGGCGCTCGGCACCGGCATAAGGGGTGTGCCGTGGAAGGACGTCGAGGTGGTACGCAGGCCTGGCCGCGCGCCCACCATCGCGCTGCACGGCAAAGCGGCCGCCCACGCCAAGCGCATGGGCATAGAGCAGATCGCTGTTTCCCTGTCTCACTCCAACGAGTTTGGCATCGCCTTCGTGGTGGCCGAGAGCGCCCTTCCGAACTTCTAGATGGCAGATCGTCGGTGCATAGCCCCATGAGAATAGTCACGTCGGCCCAGATGGGCGAAATCGAACGCCGCTCCGAGGCTGCCGGGGTAAGCACCGACGACCTCATGGCAGCCGCGGGCCTGGCCGTGGCCGAGACCTGCCGCAGAACGCTGGGCGCGGCCGAAGACGGCAGCATGCAGGACGCGCAAGTGCTGGTGCTGGCCGGGCCCGGTAACAACGGCGGTGACGGCCTGGTGGCCGCCAGGCACCTGTCGGCCTGGGGCGCCAAAATTTCCGTATACCTGAGTGCAGCCAACAAGCCGCCGCACCCCAAGATTGAGGACCTGCCTGAGCAAGTCCGAGTGATCCGTGCCGATGACGACGCCGACCTGGCCACTCTGAAACGCGATCTAGCCAGCACGGCGCTGGTAGTAGATGCCGTACTGGGGACGGGAGCTTCTCGGCCCATAATGGGCGACCTCGCAGGACAGATGGCCGCTCTTGCACAGGCAAGAGACGAGCGGCCGGAGATGGTACTCGTCGCCGTCGATCTGCCGTCCGGGGTGAACGCCGACACGGCCGAGGCCGACCCGGCGTCGGTGGCCGCCGACCTGTCCGTGGCGCTCGGGTACCCGAAGATCGGCCACTGTGCCCTGCCCGGGGCCGATCTGTGCGGGCTGGTGTCGGTGGAGGACATAGGTTTGCCGCCCGGACTCGATGACGACGCCGATCTGTCGCTCATTACCCCGGACTGGGCGGCGTCCGCACTGCCTCTGCGACCCACGGGCGGCCACAAGGGCAGCTTCGGTAAGGCGCTGGTCGTCGCCGGGAGCCGCAACTACGTTGGCGCGGCGTACCTTGCGGCAGTGGCGGCGAGCAGAACGGGCGCGGGGCTGGTCACCGCAGCCGTGCCAGCAGCCATACAAATGGCCATCGCGACGGCCGCACCTCACGTAACCTACCTGCCAATGCCCGAGACGCGAGATGGGGGCATCGACTCCGGCGGCACCAGCGAGATTCTCGCCGCCCTGCCGGGTTACTACGCCCTACTCGTAGGCTGCGGGCTGGGCCGTGCCGGTGGCACCGGTGAGATGGTCTCCCGGTTGCTGTTGTCGGGGGCCGAACTGCCGCCGACGGTGATTGATGCGGACGGCCTTAATCTGCTGTCCGAGACGCCCGACTGGCACGCCCGCATCTCAGTTCCAGCCGTGGTTACGCCCCACGCCGGGGAGATGCGACGCCTGACGGGCACTGATGCCAGGTTATTGGGCGCCGAGCGCATTGAGCAGGCCCGCAATGCCGCCAGCGAGTGGAACAAGATCGTCGTGCTTAAGGGCGCCTACACGGTCGTTGCCAGCCCCGACGGCCAGGCCATGGTCAGCCCTTTCGCCAATCCCGCTCTTGCCACTGCGGGCACGGGCGACGTGCTTGCGGGGGTGATTACGGGGCTGCTCGCCCAGGGCGTGCCACCGGCGCAGGCGGCGGCGCTGGGGGTGTTCCTGCACGGGTCGGCTGGAGAGAGCGTCCGGGCCCGGATGGGCGAAGCGGGCGCGGTAGCCGGTGACCTGCTGCCCGAACTCCCTTTGTCGATCAAGAGCCTGGTCGAGGGTTAGGCCTTGGCCATGCTGCGGGGCCGGGAGAGGGCAGACTACGTGGTCGGTATGTTCGGCCGCATTTCCGGCCGATACGACCTGTTGAACGCCCTAATGTCTGGCGGCCGACACCACGCCTGGCGTCGCAAAGCGCTGAGTATGGCGCAAGACGGCCTAGGTGCCGAAGGCCCGGCGCTCGACCTGGCGGCCGGTACGCTCGACTTTCCGTTGGATGCGGCCGGCATGGGCGAGTCGGGTGAGTGGGTCGCAACGGACTTCTCGGCACCGATGCTGAAAATAGGGGTCGATAAGTTGCGCCGGGCGAAAAGGGCCGACCGGGTAGGTGTGGCGCTTTCAGACGCCCACGAACTCCCGTTCAAAGACGACAGCTTTGCCCTGGTCACGGCGGGCTTCGGCATGCGCAACTTCATCGACCGGCCAGCGGCCCTAGCCGAGATCGGGCGAGTGCTCAAACCGGGCGGCCGACTGGTGGTGCTGGATATCTTCTCCGCTCGCGGCGCAGGGCCGGTAGCGGGGCTATTCGCCTTCGCCTTCAGGGCCGTCGCGCCCCTTTTGGGCCTCGTATTCGCCGGGAACCGCGACGCCTACACGTACCTGCCCGAGTCAGCCGTCGGGTTCACTTACGATGGCCTGGAGAGCGACATGGGTGCGGCCGGTCTGACGCGGATAGACGGCCAGCGACTGGCGTTCGGGTCGGTGGCGATACTCGTGGGCGAGAGGCCTGCCCCCGGGCGTTCCTAGCGGGGCCGTAGCTGCCTAGCGGGGCCGCAACTGGGGAAACAAGATGACCTCCCGGATGGACCGGTGGCCCGATAGCAGCATGGCCAGTCGGTCGATGCCGAGACCCAGGCCGCCTGTCGGCGGCATGCCGTGCTCGACGGCGACGAGGAAATCCTCGTCCAGGCGGTCGTAGACTTCTTCGGCTTCTTCACTGTCTTGCGCCTGTAAGGCGACGCGCAGGGCCTCTTGTTCTTCGAATCGGGCTCTCTGGTCGACCGGGTCGTTCAGTTCAGTGAACGAGTTGCAGATCTCCATACCGGCGACGAACCCTTCGAAGCGCTCAGCGACTCTCGGGTCGTCCCGGTGCCTCTTGGCAAGAGGTGACATTTCCACCGGGTAGTCAATGAGGAATGACGGCTGGATCAGTTTCGGCTCGACCGTGTCCGACACCGCCTTGTCCAACAGCCCGGCCCAACTGACCTGGCCAGAGGTGTCCAGGCCCATGTCGCGCATCTTGGCGGCGAGGGAGTCGAGGTCGGAGTACTCGAGGAAGTCGATCCCAGCGTGCTCGATAAGTTGCTGGCGCAGACTGAGCCTGGGCCACGGCGGAGTGAGGTCGATCTCGTTGCCATCAAAGTCCACCGTTAGCTTGCCCAGAGCCTCTTTTGCGATAGTAGATACCATCTGCTCCACCATTACCATGACGTCGTTGTAGTCGGCGAAGGCCTGGTAGCTCTCCATCATGGTGAACTCGGGGTTGTGGTAAAAGTCCACGCCCTCGTTACGAAAGACCCTGCCTATCTCGTAGACTTTTTCCAACCCTCCGACGATCAGCCGTTTGAGATATAGCTCTGTGGCGATGCGCATGAACAGGTCGGCGTTTAGCTGGTTGTGGTGGGTTACGAACGGCCGCGCCATTGCACCTGCTGCGACCGGCACGAGTACGGGAGTCTCGACCTCCATAAAGCCCTGACCGTCGAGGAACCGGCGCATGGAAGAGACGATCTTGGAGCGCAGGACGGCTACCCGCTGGGCGTCGTCGTTGGCGATGAGGTCGAGGTAGCGCTGCCGAAACCTGACTTCGGTGTCTGCCAGGCCGTGCCATTTTTCCGGCAACGGCCGGATAGCTTTGGACAGCACGGTCAGTGTCTGTCCTTCCACTGTGGCCTCGCCCGTACGGGTGCGGATGACCGGTCCGCTCACGCCTATCCAGTCGCCAATGTCGAGGTCGTCGAGCAGTTCGTACGACTCGGCAAGCGTGTTACGCCGGAGCAGGGCCTGGATTCGCCCGTCCGGGTCTTTCAGGTCCACGAAGGTGGCCTTGCCCATGCCGCGCATGGCCATCATGCGGCCCGCGATGGTCACGGTCTCTGTGCGCGCGGGAGTGGCTGGATCGCCAGAGTCACCAGTGTCACTGGATGCGCTCT
>Ga0302135_10002735_pt1 | contig 10555 bp, 9 predicted proteins | sample CBN3_surface_MG_FD_203119 | JGI IMG/M metagenome (GOLD analysis project Ga0302135, IMG submission 203119) | Marine microbial communities from Western Arctic Ocean, Canada - CBN3_32.1 | ecosystem: Environmental > Aquatic > Marine > Oceanic | place: Canada: Western Arctic Ocean | collected 2017-09-15 | reverse complement strand
CGAGCACGGTTTTACTATCCAAAAATTCCCGCACCGTTTCCGTGCCGAGATCCACCGACTCACGCCCAAGCACATCGGCAATCTCCACCGGCCGCAGCGCCGTGACCATATCGCCCACCGCCAGTTGGCTCATCGAAGGCACTGTACGACAGCGCAAACCCAATTCATCCAGCAACGCCAACACCTCGCGCACCCGCGCGCCCGGCGCGGATGGCATCGCAATGATGACTTCATCCACCGCCGGCACATGTGCCTCGCGCAAACTTTCCACCGCGCCGGCCACCGGCACGCCGTGAATTTGCGTGCCGTGTTTGCGTTTTGCATCATCAAAAAACACCACCGGCCGCAGCGTGGCTTTGGTTTGCAATTCCCGCGCCAGTGCCGCGCCCACCTCGCCCGCGCCCACGATGGCCACGCGCGTGCCCGCTTGTCGTCGGCCATTGCTGCCGGTGCTTTGCCGCGCCAAACGAAAACCTAACCGGCACGCCGCCAACCCGAGAAAGCTCAGGATGCCATCGAGCACGATCACCCCACGCGACATTTCGTGCACCGCATCCACCGCGAACCATTGGCCGAAGAGTCCCAAGGTCACCACGCCCAACGCCAAACCGAGCCGTTTCAAATCCGGCAGACTGAAAAAGCTAAGCAAACTATAAAACTGTCCAGCGATTGCGAGCGCCAGAAGTTTCACTGCCCAAACCCAAATCCAAATTCCCTTGATGTGGAGTTGGTGTTCCTTCGGCACATCGAAATCAAACCGCAACCCGTATGCCACCCAAGTGGCCGCTGCGAGTACGGCGAGGTACAGCACTAGCAACACCGCAAACCGCTGGTTGCGCGACAAGTTAGGGGGTTGCAAAATAGACATTATGTTCTGCCATCCCCGCGTTCATCTTGGGTCCGCCGGAAGACCGTTTCAGCGTAGGCAAAAAACCCGCCCCACACCAGCCCCGCCGCCAGCCACAAAAATTCAACACGCCACCCCGCGCGCGACTGCCAACACGCCAGCGCGATGACGGCGATTTGCAACGCCCAAACCCAGCCGGTGGTCCGCGCGTGGCTCCAACCGCCGCGCACAAGGCGTTGGTAAAAATGCTCGCGATGCGCGTGCGATAAATTTTCCCCACGCTTCAAGCGCCGAATGACGGTAATCGAACCTTCGAGAAAAAAATAAAACGGCAGCACCGCTAGTGTTTTGTACAAGGCTGGATCGGCGGCAGTCGCCGCCATCCACAGCAACAGCACACCAAACGAAAATCCCAGCGGCACACTGCCCACGTCGCCGAGAAACATCCGCGCGCGGGGAAAGTTAAACGGCAAAAACCCCGCCAACGCGCCCGCCATTACCAACGCGATCAGCAATGGCGTGATGTCGCCCGCCACACCAAAGATCAGCGCCGCACCCAAAGACATTAGGATGAGCTGGCCGGAAACCAGCCCGTTGATGCCGTCCATAAAATTGACGAAATTCACAAACGCAACCAGCGCGAACACCGCAAACAAAATCAATCCCACCGGTGCCTCGCGCCCCGTGATGGCCAGCACCACGCCCACCGCCACCAGCGTTTGAATGCAAAACCGCACCCCCGCCGGCACACCGTGCCGATCGTCCCGCCACGAAATGAACCCGAGCAAAACCAACCCACCCAACCACGCCTGCGCAATCACCCGATCCACCGGCCACACCCACGCCGCCACTGCACCCGCAACCAACAACACCGCCGCCAAACCGCCACCCCGCAATGTGGGCCCCGTGTGGCTCGAGCGATAATTTGGCCGGTCCCAACATTTCCATCGCCGCAACAGCGCACTCAGCGGATGACACAGCACCCAACTCAACGCTGCCGCGCCCAGAAAAAATACCGCCCACGTCATGGTCGGCCTTCCGTGTAAAGTTTCCACCAACCAGGATTCACCACCCCGTCGGCAAATTTTTCATTCACGCGTTTGTGCAAACCTTCGGCCAAACGTCCGCGCAATTCATCATCCCCTAACACCGTTTGAATCGCATCCACCAAAGCCCTTGCATCACGCGGCGCGCAGAGCGAACCCGACTCGCCATCCACTACCACTTCGCGGCAACCCGGCACATCCGTCGCCACCACCGCCCGCCGCACCAAGCCCGCCTCCAGCAACACCCGCGGCAAGCCTTCGCGATAAGTCGGCAACACCAACAAATGGCTCGCCGCGATTTGTTCAAGCACATCATCCCGCCGACCGAGCCATTCGCAACCTTCCGCATTTCCGAACGCTTCCGCTTCGGCGTGCGTGAAACTTTTTGGGTTGCCTGCATCCACATCGCCGCACAACACCAACTCCAGCAGCATCCCGCGCGCGCGGAGCGTCGCGTGCGCTTCTACTAGTTCCGACACGCCTTTGTCTTTTAATAAACGGCCCAAAAAAATCATCCGCCACGGAGGGCCATCGGGTTCGGATGAAGGCTCCGCAAGCGCGGTGTCGATGCTGCCGGGCAAACAGGCGAGTTGGCTTTCCGAAAGGCTCGCGTGGTCGCGCCACCGATCGAGGTCATCGTGATTTTGGAAAACCGTCATCGCGCCCTTTGCCCGAAAGGCACGGCGCAAACACCAATCCACCCCGCCGCGCAGCAACCGCAACTTCACTGAACGCACTTCCTCGGAATACATACTGCCCATGCCAATGACGTGATTCACCACACGCGGACGCTCGCGCACCCCGCGCATCGCCAGCCAACCGATCAACACACACCGCAGCGAAACGCAATGCAGCACGTCCGCGCCAAACGCCGAAGCCGTTTCGCGCACCGCCTTGGCAGCGGCCAGAGTTTCTGTTGGGGAAATTTTGTCGCGCGACAGCGCCATCGGAAACACGCGCAAGCCCGCCGCTTCCAGATCCGCCACTGCATCGCCCGGCGGACAAATCACGCCCACCGTTGCGCCCCGTGCCACCAGCCATTTGGCCAAAGACAGGCGATGGGCCCGAAAGGCCCAGTCTGCTGCCGACACAAATAAAATGCGCGGGTTTAGTTTTCCTGTTCCCTCAGCCACAACTCCAAAACCATCAACGTGTACTTTAACATCGGCACATTGCGATCGCCCGCCAAGCGATCGGCAAGCAGGTCCTGCAAAAACCGGCGGCTCACAAACTGCTCCGTGTGCGCGCCCGGCGCAAGTGAATCGTGCAGCAACTCCCGCCAATCCTCCGCCAACCAACGCGCCACCGGCGCTTCGAACCCGCGCTTGGGAGCAGCCAACACGGCAGGCGGCAGTTCGTCCGCGTACGCGTTGCGCAAAAATGATTTAGTTTGTCCGCCACGCAAAAGTTCCGCATCCGGAATGCCCGCCGCGAACTCCGCCAGCTCTTGATCCAACAAAGGCGAACGCGCCTCCAGCGAATGCGCCATTGTCGCCATATCCATTTTCACCAGTAAATCGCTGAGCAAATTGATGCGCTGATCCAAATGCATTTGCTGGCGCAGCGGCGAGAGGCCCGGCTCCATTTGGCCCTCCACCCATTCTTCCGTGGACCGCATGGCGTCGTCTTGCCAATGGCGTTGCTTGTCCGTTTCCAAAAGTAAATCATTCGACCATTCCAAATAACGCCGCCCCTCAGTCGAGCCCGCCCCGCGCGCGAAGCGTCGCAAAAAACCCAAGCGCGAACGCCGCCCGCCAGCGGGAAGCGCCGCCAAAGCCTTCCACAAAAAACGCGGCACAAACCCCACGCGGCCCAACTGGAACGCCGCAAGGTGCCGACGGTAGCCCGCGAAGAGCTCATCGCCGCCATCGCCGTTAAGCACCACCTTCACATGGCGCGCCGCCGCCCGTGCCACCGCCCAACTTGGCAGCGCGCTGGAATCGGAAAAGGGCTGATCGTAATGCCGCACCACCGAAAGCAAATCCTCACGCGGCGAAATCTCCAGCGGCAATACCTCGTGCCGCACGCCCAGTGCCCGCGCGGTGTCCGCCGCAACCGCCGATTCATCCAGCGCGGGGTCATCCATTTTCACCGTGAACGTCCGGAGCGATTCGCCCACCTCTTTCGCCGCCTCGATCGCCACGATGGTGGAATCCACACCACCGGACAAAAACACCCCCACCGGCACATCGCTCCGCAGCCGCAACCGCACCGATTCACGAATGCGCTCGCGCACGGTTCCCGATGAACTTGATTTTTGATGGCTCCAAAATTTTCGTGTTTTTATTTCGCCGCCATCAAACGTCAGCACCGTGGCGGGTGGCACTTGCTGCACATTTTTGAAAACCGTTTCCGGCTGCGGCACACATCCGAGCGAAAGATAATCATAGACCCCCTGTTCCCGCACCGACCATTTCCCATTCGGCAACAGCGCCCTCAACGCTTTCAGCTCCGAAGCAAACGCCAACGAGCCATCGCTCGGTTGCCGAAAGTACAACGGCTTCTTCCCAAACCGATCGCGCGCAAGCACCAATCGTTGTTTGCGCCCATCCCACAACGCAATGGCAAACATCCCGCGCAAGTGTTCCACAAACGCGTTACCGTATTCCTCATACAAATGCGGCAACACCTCCGCGTCCGTACGCGACCTCAGCGTATGACCTCGCGACCGCAACCCTTCGGCCAACTCGACGTGATTATAAATCTCCCCATTCATTACCGCAACCACCTCACCCGATTCATCCCGCACCGGCTGCACGCCCTCGGAGAGGTCAATAATCGACAACCGCCGAATGCCCAACCGCACTGCGTCCGCCGCAAACTCACCGCCCTCATCCGGGCCGCGATGCTCCAGCCGATTCATCGCAGCCTCCCAATGCGGCTCTTCTACTTTTGCAACGTTCCAATGGCCGATGATGCCGCACATTTTAAGAATCCATTTCGCGCGCGGTGCGCGTGACGCGTTGGCTATGGGAATGCCCTCGCATTCTGTTAAACATCGCCGAAGCCCACGCATCGGGTAAAATTTTTGCTACTGCAAGCCATCCAAAAAATATCCACAGCGGATAAGTGGAAGGCTGCTGCCGCCATTCCCGCCACGCGCGCCACAGCACCCCGAGCCGAAATGCCGCTGCGTGTTTTGTGCGGATGCCGCCCCACAGCGTGCAGTGGCGTTTGCCGGAAAGACTGAGCAACATCCCGCCTTGCGTCACGCGATAATGGAAAAGCGGTTGCTCCACCGTCACGCCGCGCCAACCGGCGAGGCCGAGGCGGATGTTGAATTCCCAATCCTCGTAGCCTTGGCGCATCGATTCGTCGTAGCCGCCCACTTTTTCCCAAGCGGTTTTGGGCAAGAGCAAACAGTACGGCAATTGGTTGAGGAAAAGTTGCTCGAAGTGGTTGTAGTTTTTTTTGAGCAACCCTTCAGCTTCACCCTCGAGAATCATTTGGGGAAAAGCAAATGCAGGTGAAGGGGCGGCTTGCTGCGCCTCGAGAAGACGGGCTACGGTTTCCGGCTCCAACCAATCATCGCAGTCGAGCGGAAGGATGAATTCGCCGCGGGCTTCGCGGAAGCCACGGTTGCGCGCGGCGGGCAGTCCGCCGTTTTCCTGATGCACCACGCGGATGTCATCGTCGAGGGCATCGAGAAAATCTAACGTTTTCTGATCGGTGGAACCATCATTGACGATGAGGATTTCAAGGTTGGGATGCGTTTGCGCGCGCGCGCTGTCGAGGGCTTGGGCGAGATGCGCGTGGGCGTTGTAGCAGGGGAGGATGATGCTGACGAGCGGCGCGCTCATTGGCCGTCGCTTTCAATGCATTCGCAGCACATCCAAATCTCGCCCCATAACGTATGCGTGACCATTGGCCGCAAGCCCGCCTCGGCCAGCTCGGTTTGCAATTCGTCGAGCCGATGCTCGATGAAATGTTCCGCATCAGAAAAATAGTTGAGGCCCAATTCCTTGCGCATCGGCATTTTCCAATCGCGCTCAAAGTGCGGCACGCGAATAAGCACGCGCTCGGGCTTGGCATTTTGCAAAATCCCCTTGAGAAAACTCACACGATCTTCGATGTGCTCCAGCACGTTGGACAACAGCACCGCTTGCCACGGGCCATCAAGCAATGAATCGCACACGTCGGTTTTCACGAAGGACAAGTTATTCGGATTTTTCGACGCGCGAGCTTCGGCAAGGCGGCCGTCATCGCGATCCACGCCCACCACTTCGCAGCCCTTCACACGCGTGGCGATGCTGCGCGCCACCGCGCCCACGCCGCAACCAATGTCCAATACGCGCGCGCCTTCGGGAATGTGTTGCACAAAAAAATCATGATAGCGCGTGAGGCGATGCTTCGGGTGCACTCCGTCGCCAAAAGCTACGGCGCGTTCGTTGGTCACCCAATCGAGGCGGTCTTGAAGTCGCAGCATTTGTGCCAGTCCGCGACGCGGTTCCCCGCGCGAATCCAAGACAAACAAACCAGTAAGAAACCCCTCGCGCCAACGCGCGGGCAATAATCGCCACGGCCACGACAACACGTTGGCCACCGACAGTAAACAGTGTTTGCGCGATGGACTCATTTCAATAATTGCTCAAACACTTCACGGTGACGCCGAATCCACGGTTGAATATCAAACCGTTCCACCGCACGCGCTCGGGCAGCTTGGCCCATCGCTTTGCTTTGTTCAGCAATTTTCAACATCCCTTCGCCCATCGCTTCCGCCGTGGGCGGGCGCGGCGTTTCCCAATCCTCAGGGCACTCCAATCCTACGCCAGCCTCCGTGCCTACGAGTTCAGGCACGCCACCGTTTGCGGAAAACAAAACCGGCAATCCGCACGCCATTGCCTCCAGCACCGCGTTTGGACACGCGTCCTGATGGGTGGTGAGTAAAAATGCATCGGCTGAACGATATACCGTCGGCGCGTCGGATTGCGAAAAGAGGCCGTGGATGTTTACGGATTTTTGCAAATCCAATTCATCGATTTGCTGCCGAATTTCCAAAAGTGTTTTGGCATCAAATTGGCCGGCGATTGTGAGGCAGCCATCAAGCCCCGCATCACGCGCGACACGTAAACCCGCCACGGCCACTTCCAGCCGGTATTGATGATGCCGACCAAAGCGGCCAGTGATCAAAAAACGGAATGGGCCTTCGATGCGCGATGTATCGGCGGGCGTGAACCGTGCGGTATCCACCGCATTGTAAAGCACCTCGCCCGGTCCATCGCGGTCGCCCAAATGTTTATGCGCGGCGCGGCGGCAATACTCGCTCTGGAAAAAAACGTGGTCAGCCGCATGAAAGGCGCGGGCCATCCGGCAATTTTCCGCGCGCCAATCGCCGCCAAACCAAGCGGGATAAAACGTGCCGTTTTGATTATGAACAATCGGCGTGCCGCGACGGCGCAATCGCGCCAACGCCGCGCCGGAAAGATGCGGCGCGCTACTGAGCGTGTAGACCAAGTTGAAACTCCAACCCGCTTCCGGGAAATGTTCGCGCAATCGTCGCACCTTGACCCGAGGCCCGCCCGCCCCGCCCGCACGCGCGCCACCATAATGGACGGCGATTTTGGACGGACTTGAAGCGAGGCCATTCGCCCACACCCGCGCGCCACAAAGGCCGCTGTAGATTCTCCGCGCCAGCCGCTTGGCCCGTGATGCCTCAGGTTGTTTCATTCAGCAGAGGTTGGTAAACCTCTTCCCAATGCCGCCGCGCCACGACTTTCCAATCGCACGGTAGCACTGCTTCGCGCGCCTTGGCAGTGAGCCGGTCGCGGGCGACTTCATCCAAGGCTAGAATCGTTTGCGCACAATTGACAAGGCCCTCGACATCCTCCGAAGCCGCCAATCCGCCACTGACGCCATCCACAATCAAATCCGGTGCCATCCCCACCGCAGTGGACACCACCGGCACCCGGGCCGACATGCTTTCCATAAGCGCCATCGGGCCGCCCTCCTCGCGGGAGGTCATCAAGTACAAATCCAGCGCGTGATACAACTCCACCAAACCGGCACGCTCAGGCGGATAATGATGTTGAAATGGAATGCCACGCGCCTTCAATTCATTTTTAATAAACCCGCGTGCCGGACCGGAAAGCAAAACCTCGACGGGTAAATCCTTGGCCAATTGTTCCACCGCATCCAAAAAAACATCCGGCCCCTTGATCGGTTTGGGTTCCAAACCTTCACCCCATCCCACGCCGTCTTTTTGAAAGGAACCCATCACGATCGCATCTTCCGAAAACCCCAAGCGCGCACGGGCGACCGCGCGTAGTTCCGGAGTCGGTGGCGCAAACATTGCCACGTCTGTCCCGATTGGAATGTGAACGATTTTGTCGGCGGGCACGCCCCAATTCATCAATCGCTCGCGAACGATGCTGGCCGAGGTGACGATGCGGCGCAGTTGAGATTCTGATTTCAGAAACATTTCAATATGCCGTTCCACCGCGGGGCCGTCCTCCGGTTTGCCGTGGAAAAAAGAAACTACTGACTGATTGGTGCGAGACAAATGCGGCGCCCAATCCACCCACATATATTGCGAGCCAAAATGCGCCACGCGATTGATCAACCGATGCGGCGCAAGCGTGGTGGCCACATTGCCTCGCGCCTCTTCGGGCAAGCCATCGCGAATGCCTTCGCCCACCCAACGAATCGCCCAGGCCGCATCCTCCACCACAAACTGAATCGGAGCACCACTGCCGCGACTGCCCATCGCCGCCGCCATCCGAAACGGCAGTGACTGCAAGCCCAGCTTTACAGATCGCAATGCATTCCGCATCACGCTTTGCCAATCGGTTTCCGAGCTACCCCCAGCAGCATATGGGCGACCCACGCACCGGGAATAAACGGCGCTAACACTACGCTCAGCCCGCGTGTGAGCAACCACTCGTAAGGCAGGAAAAACTCGTGATGCAAACAACGCAACATGCCCTGCCGTTTGTGGATCGGCTTCAACGCCTCGACTGTGAAGCCCGCTTTTGTCATTTCGCGTGCCCATTCCGCGCGGGTGAATCGATACTGATAAAATCGTTCCTTCAACTTCGCATCGGCAGGTTTCGCAAACGTGCCCTTGGTGCTAATCCGCCAATTATCAAACGGCACAGAAGCAAACAACAACCCGCCCGGCTTGAGAATCCGAAAGGCCTCCCGCAAACAATCGCCCGGCCCATCCTCAAAATGCTCGAACACTCCCCAGGAAAAACACGCATCAAACGTATCCCTCTCTATGCCCGTGTCGCGAATATCTCCCGCTTTAAAATCATGGTCCGGAAACCGCTCACACAATTGGTTCACCGTTTTCCGGCTGATATCCAGCCCCGTGACCTCAAAACCCTCTCGCTCAAAAAACAAAACCCAATCCCCCAATCCGCACCCCGCATCCAACAAACGCCCCTTCGGAAACTCACCCAAATAATCCCGCATTACGCGAAGCTCATCCTGCCGCGCCACCTTTTCCAACTGACCCCGCGGGCCACCCTCCTGTTCCCAAATCTTCGTCCAATGCGCCTCGACAAACGCTGTTTCCTCGGTGCCGGAATCCCGAGCCTCAATGTAATCAACGCGCATTAAACTGGAATCTGATTTCGCAACACCGTCCACGGCTCCCGCCACAAATGGCGACCGGCCACAATTTCGTCGCGCTCGGAAACCAGTCGTTCAAATAACTCGATGTACTCCCGACACATACGCTCTGCGGTGTGAGGATATTTTTCCATTGCCGACCGCCAGCGGTCATACTCCGCCATCATCCGCTCCAGCGCAGCCGGCAAATCATCGGGGCCGGCGAATTCCATTCCAAATCCATCGCAGTATTCTGGGAGCGCACCACTGCTTCGATAAATAATGGGCAACCCGCAAAGCGCGCCTTCCACATGATGCATACCCGCCGGTTCGTTAACCGAGCCCGTGAGATAAACGTGGTGCGAAGCCAGCTCATCCGCCAGCGCTTGACCGGACATCGGCGGCAAATGACGTGAATGCGGCAGAACGCACCCGGGAGGTAAGTTGCCCACATAGGTAAACTCAACACGCTCACGCCATTCCTCTGCACCCAACAGAGAATCCAATTTCTCGTAAACATCCGCGCCCTTCAACCGGTTCCCGCCCCAATGATGAGTGACGATTTTCAACGGCATCCCCGGTTTCCACGAATGATTCTCCAAGGGGCGAAACAGGTTTATATCGCCCCCATTCAAAACCACCGACGAGGGCCGCCCGCTCCTCCAAACATTGAGTTTGCGCAACCACGAAGCGATGAACACCGTGTGATCCGCCACATAATTGGCGCGACGCAAAAGTTGGTTCATATGGCGAGTCCCCTTCCGCTCATCACATTCATTGATGCGATGCACCACCACCGCGCGCGGATTGCGAAACTGCAAATACCGCAACACCGTGCCCGCATGAAACGCCGCCGAAGGACTGCGCCCGCGCACCTCCGTGAGCAAGATCAGATCAATATCTCGGTCGCCCAGCTCAAAGCAAACCTGATGTCCGCAGTCCTCAAGCGCGACCGCCAACGCCCGGGCGAACTGGTTGCCCCCGCCCCATGGCCCTTCCTGAAGGTGGTACCCAATGGCAACCTTCATGCCGGTTGGATCAAACTCTCCGGCTCAAAAACACGCTCCCACGCATCTGCCATGGATTGAGTGTTCAGATGGGATCGCACCTG
>Ga0302135_10002731_pt1 | contig 10558 bp, 10 predicted proteins | sample CBN3_surface_MG_FD_203119 | JGI IMG/M metagenome (GOLD analysis project Ga0302135, IMG submission 203119) | Marine microbial communities from Western Arctic Ocean, Canada - CBN3_32.1 | ecosystem: Environmental > Aquatic > Marine > Oceanic | place: Canada: Western Arctic Ocean | collected... | reverse complement strand
AGGAGCAAGGAAAACCTCAGTGTTATCCCGCTTGAATGCATCTCTAGCATTGTCTGCAACCTTGGCAGCAGCAGGATACTGTTTACTAAGAGAAGCTATCTGTGTGTCATCAAGCATATTGCGCTGGAATCTACCCAACCCGCGCAAGTTAAGCTGCTCTAAGAATGATGTAGTCCATGCTTGGTCTAGATCTTCAACAGATGGGGTGTGGTCAGGGATGCCCTTGACCTTTTGAAAGTCATCAGCATTATCTATCTGCTTCCATGCAAACTTATCAAGTTCTCGATTCAGAGGGTCTCTTAACTTATCTTCGTTAAGGAACCTAGCTTCCCATGTATCATCAGCACCTTTACGCACCCACTTGCCAATAGACATCTCAGACTTGGCAGGCTGCTGCTTCATGAACTGTTCCCATGTTACGCCTTGTCTTGGAAACGATCTAATAAAATCGGGATTAAACATGCCGGGATGATACTGTTTACCTACAGTGCGGGATCCATCAGTCACTTCATCAATGAACCACTTGCGCTGCATGGATTTATTATGCTGTGACCAGCGTAATCCTAGCGCAATGCCGGGGTCTTCTTGGAAGAACTGATTCTCATAAGGTCTATCAAGAGGGTTAGGTGTACTCCCGCCAAGGTCGGCTTGCCTACCCATGTTGATTTCACTAATGGTTTTATTAGGGTCAACCTTACGAGACATCCTAAACCCAGCCTTGTAGATAGGCTGACCAAACTCATCGATACCTTCTATTAAATCTTTGTCTCGCTCTTCAATAAATTCTCTACCCGGTCGAGTAAGTAACCGAGGGAAGTAACCCTTTCCTTTTATGGGATCATAAGTTAAACCAAAGGCTTGCTCTAGTTCATGCCACTCATTGGTTCGGTCTTCCCATTCCTTTAGTAGCCTCTCCCCATCCTTGCCCAAGTCACGCTGATACTGTAAAGATATTGAGTTACCTGTGCCACGCTCCATAGAGTCACGAAACGCTCTTTGAACATGGGCAGCAGACACACCTAGTGTGCCAGACCTTTCTTTAAAGAACTTATTTAGCTTGGGTAATTCTTCTGCCATCTCTTTCTCCATACGTCTGAGATGGTTCTGGGCTGTACCATACACACCCTTTACTTGCTTACCCTTACCTACTGGAGCATTAAACCAACGAGCTACATCCTTCATGCCAATGCCATCACCAATAGGAAGCTCTTTATCGAACATGGTGTTCTTAGCTGAGGTAAGCTTCTTCGCTACACTACGGGGAGTGCCACGGGATATAGCTTTACCCAATCCTTTTATAGCACTCCCGCCTACATAAGTCAAGGGGTCTGTAGCTACATCACCAGCAAAGCCTAACACACCCTTGAGTATAGGGTTCATCTCATCAGGAAGAAAGTCTTGTGTCCTTACCTCTTCTTCGCCTCCCCAGCCACGCTCTGCACCTTTCCAGAACCCTTCTTCTGGAGTAAGATCTACACCACCGGCAGCTCTAAATAGGTCACCACCTATTGCTGATTCTTTTAAGCCAACCTTCAATGCTTGCGCTGGCTTCTCTAGTGCAGCAAGATAATCCATAACACCACGCTCACCCGTATTAGGAGCTATCCTATCAGAGTGAGTCTTTAGTAATTCAGATTTTAGAATTGATTGCTGTTTGTCTACCGGAAATTGTAGGAAAGCATCTGATACATCTGACTCAAAAGTTTGGCCTTTGAAATCAAATTCAATAGTAGGCATTATTGTTTTAGTCTAGGAGCACTAACCATTTCGCTCTCTGTAAGACCACCAGAAGCAACACTACCACCAGTCTGACCAGATAAAAGATCCCTCGCCTTTTCCCTCATCTCTTCCATCTTTCTATCACCAGTATATCCACCATAGATATCTCTTATTTCTAATGTTCCACCAGCGCCCCACTCTTGGGCTAACGCTAATACCGCCGCCTCAAATTGACCCGGTATCTTAGACATTTCAATAATCTCTTGCAAGCGATAACTCTTAGTACCCATACCAGTTGCTTCTGCTTTTCTAGCATCAGTAATAGCTTTCATGTAATCGGTAGCTGCTTTAGATTCAGCCTTATCAATCTCAAGGGTATAGCCGCTAACCTCTGCTGCCTTCTTCGGGCCAATATGCTTAACCAATCTATTATAAATAGTCTTAGCTGACTTAGGCACCTTGTTATCTTTGAAGACCTCTTCAATAATCTTAGCATCTTCAATTGAGCCTTTAGACTTTGCATCTCCCTTGAGTAATGCAATCGCATTCTCTACATACTTACTCTCCCTTCCCGGATTCTGGAATGATAACAAAATAGAATGAGACATTACTGTCTGCATGTTATCTAAGAAAGAATCACGCTCTTTCTGTCTTCGCTGGACAAGGCCCGGAAGTTGTGACTGAAAGGTATCAGGCACTTGAGCTGGGCCAGTAGGTACACCACCTAACCCTATAGGTAGTTGAGGTTGAGGCTGTTCTTTAGGGGTACCGTCTGGCCAGAGGGAGGAACCCACTAATCCCGCACCACCTAGAACCGCTGCTGTTGCAACTGGACGCCTTCTTGCAATCCCTGCTGGTACAGCTGGACTACCGGGAACGGCTGGTCTAGCTCCTGCTGTTCTTGCGCTAGGAGGATATACTCTTGTTCTCCCTCCCCTCGGACCAACTACAGTTCCTTCTGTTGGGCCAAGCCTACCACCGGGAGGTAGCCTAGTTCCGGGGTCTCCCGGTCTTACTGCTGGTCTCGGTAAAACTTCGGGTCTGCCCCTAGCTCCACCACGCCAGCCAGTGCCAGCGAAAGGTTTTTTACCTAGATTCCATAATGATTGTGCTGCTCTAATAGGCCATGCCATATTATCTACCTCTAAACATTGACGGCAGTGGAGCAAAAGCCCTACTAGCTGGACCTACTGATACTGCCGAATAGTAATCAGGATTGGGCGCTTCAGTACCCTTTACTAAGTCAGATAAAAACATCATCTTTAGCATACGTTTAAGCTTATCATCTTCAGTGATAGCCTCTCCTTCAACCGCAGAAGCTTCTGCTATCTCCTTCTTGAATGGACCAACTGGAGTACGCCCTCTTTCTCCACGACTTAGTGCTGCTGCTTTTTCAGCGTTAAAGCCACCCGGTCTAGCGACTGGGTATTGACTTGGGTCGGCAGCTACAGATCTAGTCGGTATCGCGACCGGCCCCGGCGGTTGAACCTTTTGAGGGGTCAGCTCCTGTTGTCCCGAACCAGCATCTTCTGTCCACTCCCATGCAATTGGTTTATTTCCTACACCGGGAGTATTTTGAGGGATTGGACCTTGATTCAATAAGGATGCCTCTGGTCCCGGCTTCATTCCAAAAGAAGCTGGAGTGATATTACGCACTATATCTTCTACACTTCTTGGTCGAGCAGCTTGTGCTGGTGGCACACCTGACTCACCGGCAAACCCTGTCGATGGTGGCCGACCTTGATACGGACTTGGACCGCCCCAAGGACGCGGAGGAACCCCCGGAGAACCCATCATCCTATCAAGTAGAGGGTCTACAACTCCCTCTTGAACAGCCGAAGCTCCACCCATTAACTTATCTTTCCAATACTTCCCGTAGTCCATATGCCATATTGCATGTGCCATTATTTTCTAGCTCCTGCCATTCCAGCCATCATAGACGACATCATTGGGCCACCAGCCGCCATGCCTAGACCACCAGCAAGGGCTGTAACCCACGGACTCGGACCACCCGGTCCAGTAGCCGTAGTAGTACCACCGTAATCGCCAGAGATCCCAGCAAGGTAGTTCTGAAGCCCAATGGTTGGAAGCTGTGACTCATAAGAGTAACGCTGCATGGACTCATCAATACCAGCCTGTTCCATCGCTCTTTGCTGCCCACCGATTGAACTCATTGCATCATACTGCTGTAGTGGCGCACCCATGATAGATGGATAGCGACCTAATGCACCGAGCCGCCTGTCTTGCGCGCTGCCATATGCATCAAACTGAGCCGTTGCAATCTTATTTGTAATGTCTTCTTGAGCAGCTGATACTGCATTAGCTTGAACAATGTCTCCTCTAGTAGAACCACCGGGGTTATACTGAGTGATCTGTTGTCGTATACCGGGTAGTACACTCCCTGTCAATTGAGACATTGCAGAGGCTCTAACAGCGTCAGCTACAGGATCAAACCTAGATGTATCTACTTCACCAGACATGAGACCAAGAGAAGCTTCCTCTGCAGCCATCTGTTGCGCCTGCGGTCGAGGGCCAGAGAGGTAGCCTAATGCCCCTGTCTGAGCTTCTGTCTGAGGCGCTGAAAATCCAGCCGTAGTTGGGCCTGAATAATAATCAGGAGTCATCGACCCTGATGAGTATAAATCTTCAGCCCTCTTGAAGCCTGTCTCTAAGAAAGGCTTCTGTTCGGCCCAAGGTTCTGTCCTTGTCGTGGTTGATTTGCTTCCTCCAGACATATTCTACTCCTCAAGTATCCTTAATTAATCTAACACCAACTAGTATATCTCGAACACCTTTGCCATCATCATCGTAAATTTCTGTGGTGCGAGCGCCCGGAAAATACGGGTAATAACCAAACTTATCTATATCTTTTTGTGTCCCGCTTTCGGTGTACTCTCCCCTATCCCACGTATAGTGAGGATATTCATAATGATACCCTTTAACATCTGGCATAGGTATACCAGCAGTAGCAGTAGAGCCACTAGCATCAAACGGGTAAGGCATTTGATCAGCTAACGAAAGATAGGGCGACGCCTCACCTAGAGTTCTTGATCCCGCAGCCTTACCATGCCTATCCCAATGCATCCTACCGTAGTCGGCTAGATTGGTTTTCCCATGCTTATCTTTATTAGAGAGAAAATCAGCCATTAAGTCTGGATACTTTCGTACATAGTTTCCAAATATACTACCGCCTCTGAAGTCTACAGGGACATCAGGAACCGGAGGGCGGGTATATGATAGAAGGCCCGGCGTTCCTGATCCGGCGTAATCGGCTGCTGTAATTCCAGCGGCAGCTAAGTAAGGTGGTAGTGCCATTAGTGTAACCTATGTCTGAGTTCTTTTGTATACACGGTATATGCGTCCTTCCATTCTGGTAATAGTTTTTTCCATCCCTTTCTCCCCCATAATTCTATAGCTGTACAACCATGCTTAACAGCAAAACCTTCAATCATTGCCTGAAAGTTTTTTATCTCCTTAAAATCTTCTCCAGCTAGAGATATAATTCGTAGTATTTTCTTTTGAGGGTACTGTATAAATTGCGTAACCATTGCAGCATTGATGTTATCATCGTCTTCATAAGCTACCCATAGTTGCATCTCACCCGTAGATAAGGGTTCAAGGAAGTCTTCTGGCTCTAGCTCTCCCTCAGAGTGCACTGCTGCTTTAGCTAACATAGGCGCAACATCCTCCCAAACGTAAGGAACATCATCAGGATAGAGTAGGTGTGGTTTCAAAGTTGTGTCCAAGTCCCGCTATTATTAAAGAAGTATATACCCTCTCCCGATCCCGGGTCCCAATCGACTCCATCTGCGTACCGAATATCACCCTTCCTTGGTCTAATAGGGGCTACATGCATGCACTCAAGCCTAAAGGTTGCTTGGTTAAAGAATATGCTTCCTATTCTTTTTAATTCAGTAACAAGATAGTTTCCTATATCTGCTACATCTTCTGGAAGTGGTCCCGGCTCGTATCTTGTTTCACTCTTAACAACTCGGTCAATAAACGTAGCCATTAATACTGCCTACTTCCTCTGGTGCCAGCGTTATCTACATCCAAAGCATAACCGTCTAGCTCCCAATCCATGTCACTAGTAGACTCGAACCTCACTGCATAGAACTTCCCCGTTCCTCTGACTGACACCTTCGACTGCGTATCAGGATCAAACAAGACAGGAGACTTCCAATCGTAATCCCCTTCAGTTGACATAGAGGTGCCTAGATAGACGTTGATTGAGTTAGAGCCGTTTATAGACATCTTAGGGTAGATTGCACTAATGCGTTTAACACCCGTATGATCTGGTTGACCTTGAGCATTCAAAGACAATCCAGTTCTTTCAACATAAGATGTCATAAGCACTGTGTTCTTCTTGTTGCCGGACCTATCTCTATAAAGTTTAGTGTTGGTTGGGTCAGCGAAGAGTAAGACCTTATCTTGCAGAGAATAACTCATCGTCCAGGGGCCGGTAATGGTAGCCCAAGAAACAGTAGCACTAGCCCATGTAGATGGAAGAACAGGATCACCTACGTTTCCATAACCCATGTGAGCAACATCAGGTATATCTTTTATAGTGAAGGTGTTTGTTATATAGTTCCATACTACAGCTTTGTTAGGTTCTACGGTCCCTGCGCCATCTGCCGTAAAACAGAATAGTATTTCAGTTCTTCCATAATCTGCAGCAACAAAGCATTTAGAGGTCTGAGCGCCATCAATAGACGTAAATACATAATCTCTTAACCTCTGTGGTAATACAGGCTTTAGTCTTTGCCCATCATTAACATAAAAGTTTCCTTTTCCAAAGATAGCGTGACCACCATCAAACTCCGCTACACAGTTAGTAGACATAGCTCCGATAGTGGGCGACAGCTGTCGGAAAGCAAAGATAAAGGGAGTGCCAACATACGTCATTGAGTATGTAGCATCTTCCTTATAAATCATAAAGGAATCACGAAGCTGCATACCATCCATTATATCGCCTTTGGTATCAGCTAACTCATATTCACCAGCATCTACTGTGCTGGTTGTTTCATTCCAACTTAATGGTGTAGTCTGAGTAGCCGCTTCTGTACTCCACTTTACCACTCTTGGGAAATTAACACCAGCTTGCTTTATATTCAACGCCACTAAGAAAGAGCGAAAGCCTCTCATTGAACGACAGTAGGTTGTTATAAAGACAGCATCACCATCTGAGTGGGTTGCCGCAGTGGTGCCGCCTACCCCTCTACCAATCCCTGTAAACTTAGTAGATGTCTTGCCTGTATAAGATATGTTCTCAGTGCCAACTGTAAACTGACCCGCTGTAGGAAAGTCTAAAGTAGAGTCCACTATAATCTCATCAGGGCTGGGAACCCCAGTTCCTGATATGGCTCCATTCAGCGCAGTAAGGCTGGGCCAGTTATTTAAGTCCTGCATCTTTTGAGATGACAAGACAGTACCGTCAGTTAAGGCCCAGTACTGCGGTTTATCATAAAAGTTGGTCATCACAAGGACGCCGCCTAGTATAGTAGATGTCCAAGTATCGTCCGCTGTAGAAGAATAGTCTCCACCACTGGCTCTAGTTATATCGTACCATATAGTAGATCGAGTAACGGTAGCTCCATCAGAATGAGATGCTGTTACAGTTGCTCCAGTAAATGTTGTAGCTGTTTTACCAGTATAAACAATATCCTCAGCACCTATTGTAATGGTACCGACAGCTTCAAAACCAACCGTACTATCAACAGTAATTGTAGTATCTACACTGGTAATTGCACCATCTAAGGTAGTGGTGGTTCCTGTATTGTCATAGCAATATATTTTACCCAAGCCACCAACAACCCAAAACTCTGGAGAACCTAGAGTTATTTGAGTTATGTGATATGGGGCTATAGGGCAAGTTGCCATTACCTCAGAGAAGCCGGGAGCCTTTCTTATAGAGCCTTCATCTGTTTTGACGTTGTTACCGTCACTCCAAACATTAGGCGGAAGCTCCCAAGGGCTTGTCTCTTTGGCAATACCAATCTGACCAACTCTATCAACAGCAATCATGGCCATTAAGGTTTCTCAGGCCATACTACATCTTCAGAGTTCTCTACGCTTTCAGGTAGATCACGCAATGCTTGACGGTAAGTAGTCATATCTTCTGACATGGTTACATCAGACAGAGCGTAGAAGTCTGTTGCGGCCAGAAGTTCGTTTCTCTCTTTACGAGCGCGGTTCCAGTTTGCTACAACTACTGCTTCATTCATTTCATCCGCAGTGGGAAAGGTTGCTACTTCGTCATCCCACTCGCAGACTAATTTTAGACTAGGCGTTCCGTAAGCGCCATACTGCATAATCTCCACCACTGCATCTGAATTAATAAGCTGCAAGGCAAATCCAAAGTCATCAGGCAATACTTCGTCAGGCTTATCGTTAAAAGAATTCATTAGTAAGTTCTTGTAAATTTGGCATCAAATCCAGTTTCATTACTGGCATTGCCTCCTGCGGAGTAAGGACCAACACTGTACATATTATGAAAATAAAACTCAATATCTGTACTTGCCGCAAGGCTAGCTTTTATAGATGCCATGTTCTTTCCGTAAGCATAACCCCCAGCGTCAGAACCTTGACTTCCGGAATAAATCAGAGACCCTCCAAAACGAATCTCCGGAACAAGGCCTACTGCAGTAGCAGACCCTAGACTTAACCTCCAATTTATATCCCAAATACCAGCAAATGGTGACACTAATTTATTATTAGTGTTGTCCCAGATGCCCCCTATGTCGCTAACACTTGTAAAACCAATTATTTTGGTGCTGGCAGATGCAGCTACAGATTGGTCTGCTGTTAAAACCCTAGAAGAAAACATTGTCTCTTTGTGGTCAAGCACAACCCACGCTGAGTTGCTAACAATCAAACGTACAAAGTCACCCGTTTGATAACCTGTCCAAACCTCAGTCGTGCCAGCGTCTTGAACCATTAACTTATAAGTGGAAGTAGCATCCGCATCAGCAACTACCGTGATGATGCAAGTAGACATCCCTACCGCACCAACTGCTGGTAATGTGATCGTTCTGTTAGAAGATGCCGCATTAGCTGCTACGACCACTTCAGATTTACCAGCAACCTCATAACCAGCGGTTGTACCGATAGTTACGTCTGTGGTCGACCTCTGTACGTTGGTTGATCCTGCCGTAACAGATACACCCTCTACAGTGAGCGTCTTACCTGCTAATACAGTAATACCAGAACCACCGCTGGTAAGTGTGTCTAATGAAAGTGTTGCTGCCATAATGTTGTCCTCAGATCATTGTAAGTTCACCACTGATTGTCCAAGTGAACGTATCAGAGATGGTAATTGGACCAGCAACGAATGCGGCCTTGGTTGATGCTACTGTAGTTGTTACATCCGCAGAAATAGTATTGTAGTTATAATAGTAGTCACCCTCAGTTGTGATGGCACCTACTGTTACAGCACTCCATGCATAGTCACCTCTCAAGAACGTCGTTGCATCTGGCGTTCCAGTGGCCTGTACAGCGCCAGCAGTACCTACAGGAGTTTGTAGACCTAACTGAACCACTTCAATGTTATTGGTTCCTACAGGAGTAGCACCTGTAAAGGTTAGGTTTGTTCCGCTCGTGTTGTACGCGCTTGTGTCTTGCCGTACACCCTCTATGAATACAAGGACTGATGCCTTGTTAGGCGGAGAGTAATCTAATGCTACAGTCTGAGCAGTTCCATCACCGCTGAAGAACTTACTCGGATACTGAGCGAACTGTAATGGTTTTCCTAAGTATGCCATATTAACTCCATCCTAAAGATACAGCTTGAATTCTTGTTGTCTTAGATACGCTTTGATTCAGCGTCTTGATGCGGTACACCATGTTATACGGAGCAGTAATCGTGCTTGATATGGTTACATCATGGGCAGTTGCTATGTTGTGTGAACCAGTGCTGCCCTCTGAACCAAGGGTCATTGCTGTCCATGTCGAACCACCATCAGCGGATATTTCCGCAGTTACATCCGTGCCTAGCGTCGTAGTTCCCGCACCGTTCGTGTAAGTAAGAACAATATCACCTTTTGTTGGGGCGGATTGTGCAGCTGTTGTAGTTGATTGAAGTGTTAAATTAGCTCCCTCAGTATAAATATTAGTTATCCTTTTTAGAATCACAATTCCAGAACCGCCAGCACCTGCTGGGCGACTTGTTCCGCCAGTACTACCACCTCCTCCGCCGCCTCCAGTATTAGCAGTTCCAGCGACACCCGAACCTCCACCACCACCATTACCACCAACAGCAACGCCAGTGTCATACGCTTCCCCTGCGCCACCTCCTGCATAATAAACAGCACTACCTGTTATGCTAGAAGCTAATCCAACGCCTCCATCGCCTGCCATCGCAGCAGTAGCCGCTGCTTGGTATCCATCTTCACCAACAGCACCAGCCCCGCCACCTCCGCCAGCAGCCGCGTTGGATCCATCATTTATTGCTGCCCCTCCAGAATTGCCTTGAGATGGTGAAGTAACGGGTATATTACCTCCCATACCAGCCCCACCATTGTACACACCACCACCACCAGAACCGCCAGTGGCACCACTGTTTGAAACACCTTGTGAACCTCCACCTCCTCCACCTGCCGATGATATAGTAGAGAATGAAGAAGCATCACCGCTTGGACCTATGCTGTTGCTACCAGCAGCGCCACCATCACCTACAACAACAGCAAAAGTTCCCGCTATTACAGAAAAGTTTGTAGCCGTTCTATATCCACCAGCACCACCTCCGCCGCCAGAATTATTGTTTGCGTGGCCACCTCCAGCACCGCCAGCTACTACCAAATATTCAACAGGTTGAGCCGAGGAATTAATATAATTTCCGTCA
>Ga0302135_10002727_pt1 | contig 10566 bp, 8 predicted proteins | sample CBN3_surface_MG_FD_203119 | JGI IMG/M metagenome (GOLD analysis project Ga0302135, IMG submission 203119) | Marine microbial communities from Western Arctic Ocean, Canada - CBN3_32.1 | ecosystem: Environmental > Aquatic > Marine > Oceanic | place: Canada: Western Arctic Ocean | collected 2017-09-15 | reverse complement strand
CCGGAGTGGTCGAACGGGGTGCTCTCGAAAAGCATTGAGCGAGCAATCGTTCCGGGGGTTCGAATCCCTCCCCTTCCGCCAATATATAAAGGGAAATAGGAGTGTTTAGAAACAGTTGTCCGTAAGTTGTCCGTAAATGAGGGGACTTTGGTTTCACTTTTCTAGCAGATTCCAGGCTTCCTCGAACTTGTTGAAGCGGCCTCTGCTGCCGTTATAGATTTTAGCCCCGTAACTCCCCTTCCCTTTTGCTGGCGCACCTTGGTTTCAGCTGCCATTATTACTGCACAACAATTTCTGTAATGAAACACATACTAATCACAACAATCGAAGCCGTGGTGTTGGTGGGGTAACTTGCAAATTGATAAATTCACGGGCATTCAGATTCCTCCAATGCGCTAACGAATTGACGTTTGGTTTGAGGTCACCTCTACTCCATGTCACTCTCCAGCACTACCACCGCCCCCCACAGGTCACTCGCGAACCCGATCGTATTCACGGTTGACTGCCTTGCTTCCCCAACGGTCGACTACAGCGCGCAGTGCATTGTCGGTTTCGGGGAATCGCCCTTTGTCGTTCGTTTCTAAAATCCAACGATAGAGAACATCCCTATGCTTTGCGATTTCTATGGCGATCTTACGATCTACTGAGTGGATCAGGTTTTTGGTTTCATGCGGATCGTTTTCCAGATCGTAGAATTCTTCCGCCGGACGCACCTCACTGGCAAAATGGTCCTGCACTGCATTCAGCGTGCCTTCTCGGTGCATCTGAGCCAATAGTTTCATGGACGCTGATCCACTGCGGTAGTTGGGTTGAAGGTAGGGTTTATCGGTCATGAAATTGTGAATGTATTTAAACCGTTGAGTGGTCACGGCCCGAATACGGTCAATAGTGAAGTCACATCGGTCACGTGCCGAAACAACGTAATCGCGGTGAAAGTCGGGACTCAGCATATTCCGGCCTTGCATGTTGCCCGGAACACCGATACCGGCCAAAGCGAGTGAAGTCGCCCCGAGATCAATGCCACTGACCAAGTCATTACGGACTTCACCGCTTTCAATACCAGGCCCCGCCAGGATAAACGGAACTCGAATACCTTCGTCGTAGATGAATTGTTTATGCCGAGGCAAGGCGCAGCCATGATCAGAGAAAAAGAAAATAACCGTATTTTCATAATGCCCATCTCGTTTGAGGGCCTCTATGATCTCACCCGTGGTACGGTCCAGCTCAAGGATGGTGTTGTAATGATCGGCGATCATCTGTCGAAACACGGGATGGTCCGGATAGTAAGGATGCACCTCGACTTCATCTGGCTGGATGATTTTGCGGGAATTACCAAGGTTCTTGCCGCCCTTCAGTTGAATCTGGCCAAAGAAAGGTTGGTCGCCCGGACACTCTGACCAAGCGGTTCCCTCCTTGGCCCCATGAAACCCCATTGGTGCATGCACATGATCGTAGAGATCATCTTCATCATACACGAAGTTGTAATGAAATTTGCCGTCGTTGAAGGTGTAATACCCGGCAGCCTGAAAGATTTCAGGGATGGTTTTCACCCCTAGATGATTGGGCTCCCAATGCTCCATTTTATTTCCGCGCCACTCGGAAAAGGAACTGTAATGTTCATGCGCTCCGATTGAGGTTTGGTACATACTGGTAATATTGGCCGACCGAGTGGGAGAACAAACGCCTGCTGTCATGTAGGCGCGGTCAAAGCGGATACCATCCGAAGCCAGTTGATCGATGTTAGGGGTCTTGACTACAGTATCTCCGTAACAGCTCATCCAGTCATTGGTATCCTCCACGTAAATCCACAGGATGTTGGGCTGTTTCGGTCCCACCTTGGGAGAAGGTTGGTGCGAGTTTTGCCCCATCACCATAGTAAGGGAGAGACACATGAGCATGAATGAGATGGTTTTCATAAAGGCTAATTGCATGGTGTTTTTGATAATCATATTAATGCTTCGAACTACTGCTGTTGATTCAGGAGCCAGTTTGCCATGACAATCACTTCCTCCCGAATGGTCGGCCATGGATGAGTGCCTCCCTTCTTGATGATGAGTTTTGCTTGCACGTCAACCGCTTTAAGGGCCGTAACCAATACTTTAGATTGCTGCAGTGGTACCAAAGGATCGGCGTCACCGTGAATAACTAGAAATGGAGGGGCTTGCTTGTTGACAAGCCGTGCAGGTGAAATAGCCATCGATTGCTCCCTAACTTGCCGATCGGTAAGATCACCATTGGTTTCGCGAAAAGCGAGGCTTCGAAGGCTTTGATTGATGCGACCGGCTTTTCTAGGATCGAGAAGTCTGCCTCCATAGTCCAAGAAATCTGTAGGGGGAAAAAATACGCCCACGGCTGCTACTGAGGCATCCAGATCGCTGTCTGTCGGTGGGTTAGTGACTGCGACCAAACTGGCCAAGTGCCCCCCAGCAGACGCACCAAACAAAGCAAGGGTGTTCGAATTGATGGCATAGTCGCTGGCATGACGTTTCACCCATCGAATTCCTTCCTCGATATGAGACTTCATGTCTTGAGCAGAGAAACGACTGACAGATCCCGGCCGGATTGCAAACACATGAAAGCCCCGTCCACACAACTCCTCGAAGAGCCCCGCGCGATTGAGGTCTCGAATCTTCCCTCGATCGGATGACCAACCACCGCTGGCGATCACCACGACGGCGTGCCCATTGAGGTTCTTTTTCGGAGTAAAAATATCTGCTACTAAGGCCACACCGTGGGCTTGATGATAAACCACATCTTCCTGCTGGTTGTAATGGGGATTTGAGGCGCTTACAACGCAGGCCGTTGTGAAAATGAACGACACCATGAACATCAATACTGATCTAAACATAGGAACTCAGGCATCGTGAATCTTAACAGGCGATCTTACAAGCAAGACCTTACTACACAGAACGAATTGGGCGTGTTGCCACCTTGGGCCAGAAGACCTAACTGTCCCTAGCCCGCCTCCCAGCGCATTACTGAAAGGAGTTCGCTTTGCAAGGCATGTTCAAGTTGAGTGACAGCTTCTGTGCCGTATTGATTGGCACCTCGTTCGTGAAAGACCCGCTGAATTTTTTCAATGACAGCATGCATGTTGGAGTTTGATCGGGTCATTGAGGCCTAAGACTGCCTCGATTTTGGCCCGGGTAGTGGGCTTTAGGTCGGGTCGCTGCAGGGCCGATACTAGGCGAGCGTGGAGCGCTGGGTCAAGGTGCGGGATGGGGTGGTAGGCGTGGGGCCGGTTGAGGTGCAGTCGGAGGGCTGGGCCGTGCGTGGAGTAGCGCAGCTGGCGCTTCAGGCCGGCGTAAGGCTCCATGTCGGCGTCGCCTGCCCGGAACTGGTCTGCAAGCCACTTGAGGGCGTCAGAGATGCGGATGCGGAGGGAGCAGAGGCTCTTGCCGTTGCCCTCGAGGGGCAACTCGAGGAAGTTAATCTTTTCTGGAGGAGTGAATGAAGTTTTTACGATTTGTGAATTATCTGTACTTGCACTTTTTTTGTTTATGTAAAATAAAGCCGTTACACCGTTGAAATGTTGAAAAGACGATTTTTTCAGAGTGATCTTAGAGTGAACTGTTTTTCCACTATAAGTGTTGTAACCATATTTTTGGTCACATCATTAATGGGTTATGCTGCGGATGGGTTCATCCATCCCGGGTTGCTCCATAGCAGGGAGGATATTGCCCGGATGAAGGAGGCGGTTGCTAAAAAGCGGGGACCGATTTACGAGGGGTTCAAGGTTTTGGAGCAAAGTCCCAATGCCAAGGCGGACTACAAAATGCGGGGACCGGTTGAGGAATGGGGACGCGCGCCTAACATCAATACCGGCATCGCTCAAAGTGATGCCAAGGCGGCTTATCAAAACTCGCTCATATGGGCAACTACCGGCAAACAAGCCCATGCCGACAAGGCGATCGAAATTGTGAATGCCTGGGCTCGCACCTTAAAAAAAGTGAGTGGTATCGACGGTGTGCTCGCGTCCGGATTGCAGGGTTTCAAGTTTGCCAATGCGGCCGAGATTCTCCGTTATACCAACTCCGGTTGGACGGAGAACGAGGCCAAGCGCTGCGAGAAATCGTTTGTGGAAGCATGGCATCCGACGATCGAGCACTACGCTTATTTCGCAAACGGAAATTGGGGAACGGCGGCACTACAAACCAACATGGCGATTGCAGTGTTTTGCAATGATCGCGAACTATTTGAGAAGACCGTGCGGTACGCCGTAAACGGAGCCGGTAACGGCAGCATCCCGCACATGATCGTCTACCCAACCGGCCAATGTCAGGAGACAACTCGCGCCCAACATTACGCTCAACTCGGCCTTGGCCTGCTTGGGGGCGCCGCCGAAGTCGCTTGGAACCAAGGTGTTGACCTTTACGGCTGGGGCGACAATCGCATTCTGAAAGGCTTCGAGTATACCGCAAAATACGGTCTCGGCAAAGTGGTGCCATATCAGCATTACCTTGATCGCACCGGCAAATATGGATTCGGAGGTCGCCACAACAAATATGACAAAATCTCCACAGTCAGTCGTGGTAGCTTTTGGCCCATCTTCGAACGGTCCTACCATCATTATGCAAATCGCCGAGGCGTTCCGGCACCCTATTCAGCGAAGGTGGCTGAAATGAAGCGACCGGAAAACCACAATCGCGATCATGTCGGCCTGGGCACGCTCGTGCATTGGCGGCCGCAGCTGACTCAAAACAAAGCAAGCCAAGCTCCCGGCACCCCAGCTGGGCTCGTTGCGCGGACAACCGATCAGGGAATCAACCTTACGTGGGTGAAGTCGGTCGACCCTGTAAGTTGTACCGATGCGGATAATTATTCGATTCACCGTGCGAGCAAGTCCGGTGGACCGTACCAAGCAATCGCCGAAAAAGTCTCTACACCTGAATTTCACGACACAGACTTACAACGTGGCGGACTCTATTTCTACGTTGTCAAAGCGGCGAATAAAACAGGTACCAGCGCTGCTTCCGCCGAACTCCCAGCCAGCGCGTCATTGCCGGGCCCTTGGCTGAGTCTGGACATCGGCAATGTTGGGGTTTCCGGGTTCACAAAATTCAACGGTAAAAACTTCACCCTCGAAGGCGAAGGTAAAGATATTAATGGGCAAAGTGACAAATTTCATTTCGCTTTCGCTCCCTTCACCGGCGAAGGAACCATCACCGCGCGGATCATTCGCCCCATGAGTTCGCAATGGACCAAGCCCGGAGTGATGATGCGCGAAAGCCTCGACGCCGATTCACGCCATGCCTCTGTTTTGCTATTACCACATTGGAGCGGAGCCTTGGTCACTCGAACGGAAACCGGAGGCGAAACAACCACCCATGGCAAGAGGCGGTTGAGCGAAAAACACATCATCAAAAAGAACCGACTCAGCACCCCTTACTGGATTCGCCTCATCCGTTTTCGGGACCGGTTCACGGGGTACATGTCGTCGGACGGAGTTCATTGGCAGGAACTCGGTTCCGTCGAAATCCCAATGAGCCGAAAATTTTATGTCGGGCTGCCTGCCTGTTCTCAACTCGAAAAAGTCACCACCACCGTCACTTACGACAACGTCAGCATTCCCACCTGGCGGATGACCGACGGCGACAGAATCATCACCGCCCGTCCCGAGCCGCGCTGGCACAAGTCCGCTTGGCTGGAGCGGCATAACTCTATCAACAAACGAGTCAAGAAAGGAAATGTCGACCTTCTCATGATCGGCGACTCGATCACCCACTGGTGGGATAAAGCCGGCAAAAAAGTCTGGGATCAATATTACGCGAATCGCGACGCCGTAAATTTAGCGATTAGCGGCGACCGTACCGAACACGTTTTATGGCGTCTCGAAAACGGCAACATCGATGGCATCTCACCCAAACTGGCGGTGCTTATGATCGGCACCAACAACCACATGAGCAGCCGGCCCGAAGTCACCGCCCGCGATATCCGGTTAATCGTCAAACAACTCAGGACAAAACTGCCGCAAACCAAGGTTCTTGTACTGGCAATCTTCCCACGTGGCGGAGGAGATGATGATGGAGCAAGGCAGATCAACATGAGAGTCAACGATCTCATCGCAGTCATCGGCGATGACAGGATGGTGCATTACCTTAACATCAATAAATCCTTCCTCAACGGTCGCAGACTTCGCCAAAATCTCATTCCAGACGGCACACACCCGAACGAAAAAGGCTACGCGGCTTGGGCTGAAGCCATGGAACCCACCCTCGCAAAACTGCTGGGCGAAGAGCCGGTTATTCCAGCTGACTAAAGTGGCCCAATGGACCAAGTGCTAAACTAAGGCCATGACACGATTTGGGCCACCTGACCCACCTTTAATTTTGGGTTGCCCTACAACCACGGTCGCTCCCACGGCGGGGACATCGTCCAAATTGTTGACGTTCTCAATGCCCCATCTTTCGTCTCCAAGCCACGCGTAGTGAACATCGCTTTCCGGTGAATGCAAATTGTCGAAAGAAAACGTATCCACCGCAATGGAAACAACATCCCGTTCCTTCTTGATAAACTCAATCGCATCAATGTGAAATGCAGGCTGACGATGTTCTCCTTTGTCGTTGAGGCTTTTGAATTTGGGAGTGTTCACATGTTTTGCCCAACCGCTATTCATCGCGAGGCATGCGCGTTTTGGGATCGGTCCGTGTTTGCTTTCCCAAGCATTGATATCTTCAAGCGTCAGCAAGGCCAAGGGGTCCTCCGTAGACTTGGCTTTTATATCGATCACCGCCAAAGGCAAAACCAAATCTGCCGCAGGGATTTGATCCACAGTACTTCCCTCAGAAAAATGACGAGGCGCATCCATGTGAGTCCCGACATGTTCCCAGTAGGAAATCTTATTTAGATTTATTTTCACCTCCTCATATTTCATGATACGCTCCACTTCCACTATCGCAGGAGGTGAAAAAGTTTTCGTTCCAAAGGTCTTTTCCACCCCCGGAATAAACCACGCCGGAAAATCCGGATGAAGAGTATGACTTAGGTCGACCACCCTGGAAAAGGTCACAGGCTTGTGGGTTTTATTTTTACTCTTTGGTTTTGCAGCTGTTACTTGCCCTGTAGACGCAAGAACTCCCGCTGCTCCAAAACTTTTAAGAAGATTTCTTCGGGAAATCCTGTTACGAACATTTTCAATTATGTTAGGTGAGCACATGATCGTGTTTATTTTAAGTTTTATATAAAACTGCGTGGGAATCTAATTAAATTAAGCAAACTTTGGCAAGATTAATGATTTGGATAGTAGGCAGGCTCCCAAAAAAGCTTTGATTTAAATGTTACAGCCGAACTGGATTTGTCAGCGTTTAAGTAGAAGAGCGGTTTAACTGATAATAGGTCTTCAATCATTCAACGGTCTTACCGCTGTATTTATGCTGGGATGTTGCCTCGGTTGGGACTGTTTGGGCCGTTACTTCTTTGATTTTTGATGAGGTGAGTTGTTGTGCTTGGAGTTGCTTTGGGGGGATAAATGGGGTTTGAGGTGGGCGGAATCGGACATGCCAGAACAGCGCTTAATAACATTGATGATTTGCTTTGGAAGGAGATGCGGCTTCTGAGCCTGGTAAAATAGCGAAATCATGCATGCGCGCCTTAGCCTTCCTCACATCTCAGTAACTTCTATGAAATAATTTTTTTATCGCCCTGTTGCCTTTTTGCCGCTCGTCCTCGTCCTCGTTCTCTTGCCCCTGCCTGCGCGAGCCGAGTCGATTACGCTAGCCTCTCCCGACGAACAATTCTCAATCAATTTTTCCACAGGAGATGCCGATCGCCCCACATACAGCGTTCGATGGAAGGGTCGCGAGATCATCGCTCCGAGCGGGCTCGGTTTTCTTCTTGGAGGTGAGATCAATTGGTCGAGCGGCTTTGAATCCATAACGGCCATCTCGCGGAGCGAATCGGATTCGACCTGGAAACCCGCCTGGGGTGAGCGCGCATCGATTCCCGATCGATACCGAAGTGTTACCGTCCTCTATCGCCGCCAAAACCCGCCAGCCGAGATGAAAATTGAGGCGCGTGCTTACGACGAGGGTGTAGCCTTTCGTTACGTCATCGAGTCAGGCCCCGACGATGAAAAAGTCAACATCTCCTCCGAACTAACGGAGTTTCGCTTCAACGCCGATCACGATCTGTGGGCCGTTACCTCTGCCCAGGGCAAATACTCCAAGGTAAAACTGAGCCAGACCCGGCACAGTCTCGAGCGCCCCTGCGTTTTGGAAACGGCGGATGGCAAGGTCATCGCGATCGCCGAGGCAGCTCTCGTGGATTACGCTCGAATGCGAGTCAACCGCTCGGAAACGGAGCATAAAACCCTTGTGTCGCGGCTCCACGGCCCCGTGGTGTTGAAGCTCCCGATGACGACTCCATGGCGAGTTATAATGGCTGGTGACACTGCCGGTGAATTGCTTGAAAACAACTATCTCATCCTCAACCTAAACGAGCCCTCGCAGATTGAGGACACCAGCTGGATTCGTCCGGGCAAGGTGATTCGCGAAGTCTCGCTTACCACCGAAGGCGGGAAGGCTTGCGTCGATTTTGCGGTCAAGTACGGCCTGCAGTACATCGAGTATGATGCGGGATGGTATGGCCCGCAGGGGGAGGTGTCATCCGACGCACGCTCGGTCTCCCGGAGTAACCTAGATTTAAAGGAGGTCATCGGCTACGCAAAAGAACGTGGCATCGGTGTCTTCGTCTACGTAAACAGAAGACACCTCGAACGGCAGCTTGACGAGCTTCTTCCCCTTTACCAATCGTGGGGCATTGCGGGAATCAAGTACGGTTTTGTCCAGCACGGTTCCCAGAAGTGGACCGCGTGGATGCACGACGCCATTCGCAAGACCGCAAAGCACCGAATCCTGGTCGACGTCCACGACGAATACCGCATGACTGGCTGGCAGCGCACTTACCCGAATTTCATGACATCAGAGGGCATCGGCGGAGACGAAACCCGTCCGCCGCACGAGCAGGTTCTCGCAAATCTTTTCACGCGTATGATCGTCGCACCGGCGGATCACACGTTCTGCTACTACAACGGCTATGTCGACCAAACCTCCTCTCACGCAAGTCAGCTTGCCAAGTCCGTCTGCTTCTTCAGTCCGATTCAGTTCCTCTTTTGGTATGACCGCCCCGCCATGGCGGAAGACGAACCGGAGCTGGAGTTTTGGAAACACTTGCCGACCACCTGGGACGAAACGAAGGTCCTGCATTCCAAGATTGGGTCGTACGCGGTGATTGCGAGGCGGAAGAGCCGAGGCTGGTTCATCGGATGCCTCAATGCGGTTGAACCGCGCACGCTCGACGTCGCCCTTGATTTCCTTCCAGAAGGCCAGCGCTTCGCGGCATATATCTATCGCGATGACACGTCAGTGCCGACGAGCACGAAAGTAGGCATAGAGCGCAGGCACGTCAGTTCAAAGACAGTCCTCAAAGTTTCTATGAGAAAACAGGGAGGCGTAGCGATACGAATCACTCCCCGCAAGGCGGACTGATTCATTTCAATTCTGCACCCGTTTTGCCGCCGTGTTTGCGGAGGGAGTCGGTGGGGGGTGTTTCCACGGTCAGGGAATGATACAATTCCGGTCGCCGGTAGCGAAATGCATATTCCGGTTCCGCTCTGGCTGCCTGTAAGTCTGACGCATCAAGGTCGGCTATTACCATCCCGGGTTGGCCCGTTGGAGTCGACGATTCTGCCAATATTTCTCCCCGAGGATCCAGAACCATTCCGCCGCCCGGAAAGAACTGTTCGGTGCCCAAACATTCAACGCGCCCAACATAATTACTCGCGATGCCAAACACACCATTCTCACTACATCTTGCCTGCAGAAAGGGCCGGGCCCACGCGCTCCACCCTGCCACGGTTGCCGGTGCTGGATCGGCAGCGAAAGGGAATAATACGATATCCACGCTTTGAACTGCCAGAAGTCGCGTCGATTCCGGAAGCATCGCATCAAAGCAGATATTGACGCCTAGTCGCCCGATGGAAGTCTCAATGACTTCAGGCATCCCACCGCCATTATAGAACGGTGCCTCATACATGGGGATGTGCATCTTTCGCCAGTTTCCGAGTAATCCCCCGGGGCCAACGATCACCTGTGTATTGTGTAGCAAATTCCCGGCATCCTCCAGGATCCCTGCAGAAATCAACAGATCATACTTTTTCGCGGCCTTAACCAGACCTTCAATCCATGAGCCCGGAATCGGCTGCGCAATTTGTCTTGTTCGTTTCAGTGTGGCACGCAGCCATTGGTCGTGGTCCCCTGTTGGATGGTTCGGGATGAAGCCGGACAGCGAAAGCTCCTGAAATAGAATGAGATGAACACCAGAATCCGCAGCTTGCTTGGTCCATTCGGTGATTTTCTTTAAATTATCGTTCCAGTCCCCTGTTGTGCTATCCACTGAAACTGCTGCCACTCTAACGTTTTTTAACATTTTAGGTCAATGATCTCTCCGTATGCCATCTGCTCCGGACTGCCACACCTGCACAGTTACGATAATCTCCATGCTCTTCAGGTCTGCCGTTTCATGGTCCTTATTCAGCTTGATTCTGCGCTTGTCCGCGCCCACCTGCTT
>Ga0302135_10002726_pt1 | contig 10569 bp, 7 predicted proteins | sample CBN3_surface_MG_FD_203119 | JGI IMG/M metagenome (GOLD analysis project Ga0302135, IMG submission 203119) | Marine microbial communities from Western Arctic Ocean, Canada - CBN3_32.1 | ecosystem: Environmental > Aquatic > Marine > Oceanic | place: Canada: Western Arctic Ocean | collected 2017-09-15 | reverse complement strand
CAGTCGTTGTGGGCGAGAGCGCGTTTCCGGAGTTCGTTTTGCGCCTTTCGGTTTTCCGGCTGGAGTTCGAGGAGCTCCTTGAAGACTCCTGCGGCACGATTGGCGTCCCCGATGCGGGTGCTCAGCACGAGTCCGAGCTTGTCGAGCAGAGGGGCCCTGACGGCGTCGTCTGCCTCGATCGTCAATCGGCGCTCGAGAATGTCGACGAGGCTGGTGTAGTCGCGTTCTCGTTCGTACAGGCCCTCCAGCGCTTCCAGCGCCTCTGGATGGTCTGTGTGAAGGGAGAGGACCTCTTGCCAGAGTTCAATGGCAACTTCGGGTTTCCGGATCTTCTCTGTCGCGATGCGGGCCAGCTCGACAAATCGCTCTGATTGCTGTTCGCTGTCCTCCTCCATGTTGACTTCGCGGCGGGCGACTGCGAGGTAGTTCGCGTAGTCCCGGCGCTTCTCATGGAGTGCTTTCAGATGCCCCATGGCTTCGAGGTCATGAGGTGCCAGTTCCAGAATGGCGTTGTAGCTTTTGATGGCCTCTGCCGAGTTGGAGAAACGCTCCATCATGATGAGAGCGATTCGTCGATGCAGGTCGAGGAGGGCGTCGTTGTCTGCGGCGTGGCTGATCTTCTGTTGCAGCACCCGGACCAGATCCGGCCAGCGCTGCATCTTCTCGTATTGCTCCACCAGAGCTTCGAGCGCGATTGAATTGCCGGGGTCGAGCTCCAGAATCTGGGACCAGGTGGCGTTGACCTTCGTATCGCTTCGGATGTGGTCGCGATAGATGGCGATCATCTGATGGCAGATCGCGACCTGCCCCTCGACGTCCTCCGAGTCCAGACGCGCCATGCGCTTCTTCATCAGATCGATGAGACCGTGCCACTTCTGGACCTCATGGTAGAGACCGAAGAGCGTGTCCTCTGCTTCCAGGTCTTCCGGGGACATTTCCAGCACGGCCGCCCAGAACGAAATGCTTTTTTGCGGTTGGTCCGCGTTCATTGCGCGTCGTGCCAGGTCCCGTTTGATCGGAAGGATCTCCGCGCTCTCCGTGGGATTGTCCGCGGCTTCCATCAAAAATTGCTCAAGACGTCGCCAGTTTCCTCTTCGTGCATAGAAGTCGACGTAGAATTCACGGATCTGTGCGTCATGCTCTGGAGCTCGCCCAGCGACCCGACGGAAGTAGAGTTCCGCCTTGTCGGTGTTCTCCATCTTCTGCCAGTGCAGGAGCCCGAGGCGGGCGTAGAGCATGCCGGCGACGGCATCGTCTCCACATGTTCTCGCTTTGACTTCCGCTGTCCGCAGAAGGCCTTCGAGGGCGATGTCGGGGTCATGACGGTCCCAGACGATGGCGTGGAGGGCGTTGAGACCCGGAGCGTCCCCTTCGCTGATCAGCGAATTTTGGAGCGTCTCCACCGTCTTGAGGTCCAAGGGTTCGTGGTCGAGCCTTTCGTGGATTTCGGAGATGTCCATGCAGAGTCCTGTTGTGTCACTTCTGGCGAATCATGCGCCGCGCGTCTCTTTTTTTCGCGTGCGTTCGGGGGACCGCGATCCACCGCGCACGTATCCTCAGCCATCGATCATGGGCCGTCGGTTATACCACAGTCCTGAATTCTGACACAACGGTCTAAATGCAGTACTGCTGTAGTGTTGCTGCCTCAGGAACGCGGGTTTTCACGCGGAATCAGCGATTCGAGTCCAATGCGGCCCAGATTGCGTCGTGCAATGCGGGACGAAATCGGCGGATGCTGATGTTTTCCCGGGAGGGGTGCACGCGATTGCTCAAAAGCGTGATGGTCGCGTCTCTTTCACGGTCGATCCAGATGGAGCATCCGGTGAATCCGAGGTGTCCCACTGCGTTGGCTGACACTGCGGAACCTGCACTGCTGCCGACCAGGCTGGGAGTGTCAAAGGCGAAGCGCCAGGTGCCGGAGGGCGCGAGATGACTGGCGCTCCAAAAAGCTTCGAGAGTCGCTGGAGGGAGAAACCCGGCTTGTGTGGAGGATGCGAGGAGGGCATCCGCCCATTTTCCCACGTCGGCGGCCGTGGAGAAGAGCCCCGCGTGGCCGGCGACGCCTCCCAGGAGAAAGGCGTGCTCATCGTGGACTTCCCCCCGGAGCTGCCGCCGCCTGACGGGGCAGATCTCGGTGGAGGCGATGGAGGTCACCAGATGTTTGGCACCTGTCGATTCCCAGGTCTGGACCGGGATGAACGCGGTCGATTTCAGGTCGAGTGGCCGCGCGATGCGTTCGGATAGAAGCGTATCCAACGGTGCGTTCAGGGCGCGCTCCAGCCACCAGCCGAGCAGGAGATACCCGAGATCCGAGTAGATGGCTTCGGTCCCGCGTTCGCGTACGAGGGGTTCATGTGCAATCCATTCCAGGAGTTTTTCCCGGACTCCTTCTCCTCCGGGCTCCATGTGCGCGTGACGCTCGATGGTCCACTCAAGATAGGGGCGCCAGTCGGGGAGTCCGGAACGGTGCGAGAGGAGTTCGCCGAGGGTGATTTCAGCGTGTCGTCCGTGCTTCATCTCCGGCAGCTGGCCGCAGACGGGTTCGTTGAGATCCAGCCACCCTTCGGTGAAGCCCTGCATTGCGAGGGTTCCGACCGTCATGGGCTTGGTCAAGGAGGCCAGGTCGAATCGGGTCTTCAGCGTGACACGAGGCGCGGAATCACGGGATTCGATGTGCCCGTACGGTTGTCCGAAGACCTCCTGACCGGCGACGGCGACACGGAGCGTGGCTCCCGAGTACACCGGCCCCGTGGCCTGTCGCATCATTCGCTCGACTGTTTCAAAAGATGCGCTCATCACTCTCTCACCCAGGGGCCCACAACCTGCATGGTGGCTGAATGGGTCTCCAGTTTCACATGTGCTCCGAGTGGAAGCATCCAGTTCGGAGATTGATGTCCGACTGGGAGGCCCCCGACCACCGGACACGCGATTGTGTCCGCCAGTTCCAACCACAGGGAATCGAGCCATTTCGATTCGCCCTCTGGGACCTGGGTAAATGCTCCGAGCACGATGGCTCCCGCTTCTTCCAGTCCACAGGCGTGGCGCAACTGCTGAAGACATCGGTCCAGGCGGTAGACTGATTCGCCGACGTCTTCGAGGAATACGATGGCACCCCGGAGGTCTGGCGTCCAGGGAGTCCCTGCCATGGACGCGAGCATTGTCAGGTTTCCACCGCGCAGTGGCCCTTCTGCGGAACCTTCCTGAAGCACTTGCATGCGGTCGGAGGGGAGAAGCACAGCCGGTCCCGTTCCGCGCAGCATGCGTGCGCATTGCTCGAGAGAGGTTGTGTCGAGATCTCCCAGCTGGGATACGACGGGCCCGTGCCAGGAACGGATTCCCTGACTTGCGAGGACTCCCTGGAGGACGGTCAGATCGCTGAATCCGATCAGCGGGAGGGGGCGTTTCGAGAGATCCCGGAGGTTCGGAGCGATTCGGATGGCGCCGTATCCCCCTCGTCCACACCAGATTCCGTCCACATCCGGAGAGTCGAACGCCCGGTGAATGGCATCCAGTCGACAGGCGTCGGGACCTGCGAGATAGCGATCACTCTCCCGGGGAAGATCCACGGACACGTCAAATCCGAAGTGGTTTTCCAGAATCGATTTTCCGCTCTCCAGCCGCTTCAGATCGATGCGTCCGCTGGGCGCGACGATACGGATTCGTGCACCGGGACCCAGTGCGATGGGAGCATTCGGGGTGTCGCCAGAGTGGGGCATCAGCGGATTCCCTGTGGAAGGGTCATGTTCAGACAGGTTCAGCGGAGTCGTTTCCAAGTGACCGTGCCGCCACCACTCGAAACGGGAAAGTGGAGCTCCATTTGAATGGGGCCTTTTCGTGCGTCGATCCACCATTTGTCGGTGGGGAAGGTCTCGCCCCGGTTTCGAGTCGCGTGCATCACATTGCGATAGCTCTTTCCATTGGTTGCCTTGAAGCGGGCGAGCTTCGCATGGCGAACAAAGGCCATCGCGTCGTCCGGGTAGCGAGTGACCGTGGCCTTCTTGTTCACTTTCTTCACGTCGAGAAGGGGGATCATCTTCGCGGCCTCCTCCGGGCTCGCCGTGGGATTGGGGCGGAGCCGATCCAGCCAGTGGATGTCGTAGAATTCATTGCCCTGAATGAAATATTCCACCTGGTGATAGCGTTCACGCGGTTCGAGTTCGAGCACGACAAACACGATTCGAGCCGCGTTCTTCCCGTACTTTTCGACTTCCTGAACCGTCCAGGTCTCCTGGTTGATCGCGGGCTCGTTTCCGGGTTCATTGACCGTTCTTTCGAATGTCCACTCCGTGCCCACCTTGGTCCATGCCCGGAACATCGAGTTTGGCTTCGCGAGGGCGGTTGAGGCGCTCAGAATGATGGCTGTGGTCAGCAGGACACGCATGCATTTTCTCAAGAATCACCTTCTCTTTGCTGGGGTGGAGGGGTCCAGGCGGTTGTCGCCACGTTCGACCGTCTCACCCATGCCATTATGCCATGTTAGCTCAGGAGTTCGAAGAGGGCATCTTTCGCTTTCGCACGAGGGAGATGACTTCTCGGAGTTCGGGGGCACGGAGGAGCCAGGCCATGCCCCCGTAGACGGTCATGCCCGCCACGACGAGGAGTGTGATGGAGAGGGCCAGATCGCTCCGACTGGGTGCATGCGCGATGTCCAGGGCCTCCGCCCCCAGGTGGACGACCGCGGCCATCGCGATCGCGGCGATCGCGGTTCGGAGAAGGGAGTGAACCAGCGTCGTCGTCCCCAGCCCTCCGAGCCGATTGCGGAGGATCCACCAGAGGAGCAGCCCATTGACGATTGCGGCGATGCCGCCTGCGAGAGCAATGCCCCCCTGTTTCAGGGGCTCGGCGAGAGCGAAGCAGAGCGCTGCGTGGAGAATCATGACTCCGCCAGCGATGAGGGTGGGCGTCTTGATGTCCTGCATGGAGTAGAAGGTCTGGGTGATGATGCGGCTCCACGCGATGGGAAAGATCCCCACTGCATGGAAGACCAGGGCGAATGAGGTCATGGCGGTGGACTCCGCGGAGAACTCGCCGAATTCGAAGAGAACCCGAATGATGGGAGTCGCGAGAAGAAGGAGGCCGATGCTCGCTGGGATCGTGACAAAACCGATGATTCCGGTGGAAAACCGGAGCGTATCCTTCAATGCAGTGTGATCTCGTCGGACGACCTGGTCGCTCATGACCGGGAGGATCACGGTCGTGATCGACACCGCGAAGACTCCCAGCACGAGTTCTTGAAGTCGGAGCGAGTATTGCAGTGAGGACACCCCTCCTTCTTCGAGACCGCTCGCCACAAACTGGGCGACGAGGACATTGACCTGGTAGATTCCCGCGGCGAATGCTCCCGGAATGAACAGGAGGGCGACACGTCTCACCCCGGCTCCAAAGGCGAAGAGCGGGCGGATGCGCAATCCCAGTCCGCGCAGATAGGGCACCTGGAAGAGCAACTGCCCGATTCCCCCGGCGCTGAAGCCCCAGGCGAAGGCATGCGATGGATCTTCGAACTGATCATGAAAGAGGAGCACGGTGCCGATGATGGCGAGGTTGAGCAGAACCGGCGTGAAGGCGCTGGGCGCGAAGATTCGGAAGGAATTCAGGATGGCCTGGAGGATCGCGGCGAGGCTCACAATCGTGAGATACGGCCACATGATCTGGGTCAGGAGGATCGTGAGCTCCAGTTTTCCGTCGGTGTCCGCGAATCCGGGGGCGATCCAGTGCACCAGCGTCGGCGTGGCGAGGACACCGAGGATCGTCACTCCGGTGACAACGAAGCTGAACAGGGTCACGAACTGGGAGAGGAAGAGGTTCATCTCCTCCCGGGAATGCTTCTCCCGGAACTCGGCGAAGATGGGCACGAACGCGGCGGTCATGGCTCCTTCTGCGAGCATTCTCCGGAACATGTTGGGGATGACGGAGGCGATGCCGAAGGCGTCGGAGGCCATGCCTGTTCCGAGATAGAGCGCTCGGATCTGTTCGCGCACGAGTCCCAGTACGCGTGATAGGAGAGTCAGGAGCGTCATGACGCCCGCGCCTCGCAGCACGGACTTCTTGTCGCTGTGTTCATCCTCGGGGTGTTCGGTGCTCATGACCTCTGGGAGTGTGGATGGACCGGTTCCATTGGTTTGGATTGTCGCCTGTGCAAGGGTTCTGTCCACAATTCCCGGGCGATCATTCCGAGCGTTTGGCCTCTTCCCACAGTCTCTCGAGTTCTTCTGCACTGGCGTCGCCGGTGGCGACTCCCTGTGAGCGGAGAGAGGATTCGACGTGGGCGAAGCGGCGTGAAAAGCGATCAATGGTGGTACGGAGAGCCGATTCGGGGTCGATGCCCCGGTGCCGTGCGAAATTGGCGAGGGTGAAGAGGAGGTCGCCGAGCTCCGCCTCCACGTCCGCTTCTCGTTTCCCGGCGATCGCGTCCCGCAATTCCTGGATTTCTTCTTCGACCTTGTCGAGGACCTCTTCGGAATAGTTCCAGTCGAACCCCACTCGCGAGGCTTTTTCGGTGACCCGGGCGGCTCGGAGGAGAGCGGGAAGCGCACGGGGAACTCCGGAGAGCGCCCCTTTGCCTTCACGCGCCTTGATCTGCTCCCAGCTGGCGCGAACCTCGTCGGCAGTGTGGAGCGTTTCGTCTCCGAACACATGCGGGTGACGTCGGGTCATCTTGTCACAGATGGCGCGGGCGACATCGTCGAGGGAGAATTCCCCCTCTTCCTTCCGGATCTGGGCCTGGAACACGATTTGAAGCAGAAGGTCTCCGAGTTCTTCGCAATGGACCGAGGGATCGCCGCCATCGATCGCGTCGATGACCTCGTGCGCCTCCTCCAGGGTGTACTGACGGAGGCTCTCGAGAGTCTGCTCCCGATCCCAGGGACACCCTTCGGGCGCACGGAGCTTCTCCATGATCGCTTCGAGTTCTCGGACTGGATCCGGGTCGCTCATGGCTGTCCTGTGGGGCGAGGCGTGGGGAGCGTCGCGGGAAGAACTGGGCCAAAGGTGACGATTCCTGCGTCTTCCAGGGCATGAAAATCACCGCCGATGGGCGCCCACGCTCGCATCCACGTCATGGAGCGGGGTCCTCTCTGGTCGATGCGAAAGAGATTCATGGTCCAGCGATCCTGAAGGGTTGGAGCGGTCTCCACTCCCGGGATGTCCGCGAAGGGAATCGAGATCTCTGCCGACCATCCGGTGTCGGTGTCTCCTTCGAGATTCAGCGTTCCGTCCACATGGACGGCCGCCTGGACGGTGGAGTTCCACTCTGCAGCCTTCTCCCAGGAGGGTTTACGATGCTCCGTGAAATGGGCATCGAAGAGGGCTCCAGTGGGTGCGACCTGAATTTCGAGATAGTCTTTTCCGTCCCCGTCCGGGTCGAGAAAGACCTCGACCACATCGGCCTTCCACAGGGTCTCGTCCCGACGGGTGAATGGCGAGGCGATGTCGGCGTCCTTGACTTCAAATCCGATGTAAAGATGCGTGTCTGACCAGAGCATGCGTGCCCGTGTGCGGATGCTTCCGTCCCCTTTTCGACCATCGGGGCGCAGGAAGACCCGGCTCCGAAACGCCTGCTTCCAGACCGCCTCGTCGAGCTTGCCGTCCAGGACGGGGGCCACCGTGATCTTTCGTGCGGTGTAGCGCGGGGGCTTTTTCTTTTTTCGAGTGGCTTTGCTGGCGACTCCATGGGTCGAAATCGGCAGTCGAACCACTTCGGCCCGATGATCCTTGTGCGCGGGGCTCGCGCCTGCGTCCAGGATGGGCATGCGATCGTTCGCCTGTCCTTGTTTCCATGCCTCGGCATTGAAGAGTCCGACGTGAAGAATGGCCTCACCAGCATCGAACTTGGAGTCGAGCTTGATCCGCTGGACGTCCCGGATGATCTGTCCTTTCTCCCAGCGCGCGATGGGGTGAAGTCCCCGAACGGGTTCATGATCGAGGAGCTGTCGGTGTCCCCTTTGTTCCAGATGCCCGAACACGGTCCAGGCACCGGGGGGCTGCTCGAGGGCTTCCCAGTACCAGGTGATGGAAAGGTGTTTTCCCGGCTTGAACGGGCCTTTGGGGATGTCCACGCCGAGCAATCGGACCTGTCCGTCGAAGTTGATGTCCAGTCGGGTGGACATCTTCGGGGCTTCGGTGAGGAGGGATTCGTGCAGCTGTCGAATCTGAGATTTCGTGAGGATCAGCTCCCGTGGCTTTTCACATCCGTTTAGGAAAAAGAGTCCACAGAGAGCCAGTGAAATGACCAGTGCGGGGTGTTTGGGGAGCTTCATGGGGGCCGTCTCCAGGACTCTCACGGAGGGATCGGTGTACTGGAGTTGAGAGAGCATTGCAACTGGAGTGGATCCGGGACTTGCTCACGGCACAGGAGGTCGTTAAAGTACACCCGCTTCAGGGGGCCGAAGCATCATAAACGAGGTAAGTGATGGCGCGTTCAATGCAAGGGTTGCTGGGTATCTGTCTGTGTTTTCTTCTCACGGGATGTGCGGGTGGCTCGAGTTCGAGTGGCTCGAGCGAGAGCGGAGAGGAACTCGACGTCTCTGGATCGGACAGTGAAGAATCCACGGATGCGGAGGAGACGGAAGGCACCGGCAAGGAAACGGGCTCGGAGGGGGATGTGACCCCGGAGATTCCCGAGGGTCAGACCTGCGCGGTGGATACCAACGCCGGGTGCTCAGCCGAGAAGGTCTGCTGCGATTTTGGCGGCGTCTTCAATTGCGTGCTCCCCGAAGATTGCTTCCGCGCTCCCGATGTTCAGACCTGTGCCAATGACACCGAGTGTGGTGTGGGCATGGAATGCTGCCAGGTCCAGGGATTGGATTACAGTGAATGCGTGGAGGCAGGCACCTGTCCCGACGACGTTGGAACCGGCGGTGGCGCTGGCTGTGGGCCGGGCGAGTGCGCCGGAGCCTATGTGTGCTGTGCGACGGGAGAGGGAACCGATTGTGTGCTTCAGACGAGCTGCACGGAAGTCGGAGGCGTCATGGTCTGTGATGCCAGTGCCGATTGCATGGGTGGATTTGAATGCTGTGACCTCGGCTCGTTGATGGGCTGCGTTCCGAACGGCGCCTGCGGCAGCGGGGGCGGGACCTCAGGTGGCGGTACCGGAGGGGGCGCGGCGTGTGGTTCGGATGTCGACTGCGGTGCGGGCGAAGAATGCTGTGATCCCCTCGGTCTGGGTCTGGGTGGAAGCTGTGTCGCCCAGGGAACCTGTGCCGGCGGTGGCGGAGGTGGCGGAGGTCTGGGTGCATGCACCTCGGATGTGGATTGTTCCGGCGCGCAGGTCTGCTGTGATCTCGGAGGGTTTGGAATCGCGTTCTGCCTCGATGCGGGCCTTTGCCCCACAGGCGGGAGTGGCGGCGGAAGTGGGGGCGGTGGAGGCGTATGCACGGCCGACGGCGACTGCTCCGGAACGGAGATCTGCTGTGACCCCACGGGTCTTGGACTCGGTGGAACGTGTTCGGAGCCGGCAGACTGTTCGGGACTCGGTGGAGGTTCCGGCGGCGGATTGGGAGGCGATTGCAGTTCCTACTGGGATTGCGGTGGCGACGATGTCTGTTGCGACTCCTTCCTCGGAACGATGTGCAGTCCTGAACTCTTGTGTGGATTCGCGGGGACCGAACTGGGTCCCAAGACCTCCTGCGCCGACAGCTCCACCTGTGGTGCGGGCGAGTCGTGTTGTGATCCGTTCTCCGAGGGGCAGACATTCTGTGCGCCACAGAATCTCTGCGGAACCACCGGGGTCGACGACTCCTGCACAGCGGACTCCGACTGCTCCGGTGGACAGGTCTGCTGCAAGGACGAGACGGGCGAGTCGACTTGTGAGGATGCTTGTGAAGCCGCGGAGGAGACGGGAGCCGAGGAGACCGGCGCGGAAGAGACCGGTGCGGAAGAGACCGGTGGTGAAGGGGAGACGAGCGCCGGGGCCTGTGTCAATCCGGCAGATACGGCATTGCTGGACAGTCTGGGCGAAGCTGGTTTGACGGAGATTGGCGAGAGCTGTGGTCCGGGTTGCTTTCTTTCCGGCGATAAAAAGGGCTGCTTCGGGGATTGTTATTCCGATAATGGTTTTAGCGATGCCTGCTCCGAGTGCTTCGGCGAGATCGGGGCATGCACCATGGATAATTGCCTGGATGGGTTCTCTGCGGATGAAGCCTGCATTGAGGTGGAGTGCCAGCCCGCCTTTGATGCCTGCTCCGGCATCTAGTCCTCAAAAAACAGACTCTTTTTTCGGGGGTTTCCGGCGCGTGCGTGGGCTCTATGCCTGGGAGCGGGCCGCGAGGATCTGACGGTAGTCTTCTGCGTCCAGGATCCGAACGCGACACATCTCTGCGAGCCGTGAGTAAATACGGGATCCCACGCGCTCCGCGAGGATCGGTTGCGCCACGCGTCTCTTGAGTTGTTCGACCTGCTCTGGGTTGAAGGGATCCCGAACGGTTCCCGGCTTCTCCGTCCCCGCATCCGCGCCTCGGCGGAGCGGATAGTTGGTGGTGAAGAACGTGCTGACGCCCGCGTTGTAGCGACGGTTGACGAGCGCGTCCAATACGGAGATCTCCCATTCCGTCGCCCGCCCCTTGCCGAGTTCGT
>Ga0302135_10002725_pt1 | contig 10569 bp, 9 predicted proteins | sample CBN3_surface_MG_FD_203119 | JGI IMG/M metagenome (GOLD analysis project Ga0302135, IMG submission 203119) | Marine microbial communities from Western Arctic Ocean, Canada - CBN3_32.1 | ecosystem: Environmental > Aquatic > Marine > Oceanic | place: Canada: Western Arctic Ocean | collected 2017-09-15 | reverse complement strand
GGTATCGCCTAGCTAACGCCGCGCGTCTGCCAATGCCTGCGCATCGTCATAAGACGTCTGCACATTGAGCACTGCTTGACGTTTTTCAACATCCACCGCCTTCAGCGCGCGTTCGAGAGCACCGGGAAGGTCTTCAGCGTTATCCACCCGCTCGCCATAACCACCATTAGCTTCCACGACCTTTTCAAAATCAGGATTGGGTTCAAGTGCGGTCAACGGGGAGCGATTCAGACGAGATGCTGCACCATCGGGATGCATTCCAAGTGTCGATTTTCGAACTGATCCCCACATACGATTGTTAAGAATAATCGTACAAATCGGCAATTCCATCGAAGCGCCAACGAAATGCGCGGGCGTAGGGTTTCCAAACATATAGGAGCCATCGCCCGCCACGTTAAAGACCCGCCGCGAACGATCGCCGAGCTGCAGACCAAGTGCCGCACCATTGCCCCAACCAAGGCCACCGGCCGGACTGGTACCAAATACAGTTCCCGGTTTCCGGGAGCCGAGAAAACCAACAGGCAATTGCGATTCGTTCACCAGCGCGTCGTTCTCGTTCATGACCTGCCCAATACAATGGGCGACCCACGGAGTTTCCATCGGGCCACCAACTGATTGACGTTCCAACAGCGCCTTCTGTGTTTCAGCTAATTCCGCTTTTTGTGCCGCCACTTCCTTTCGGGTCGCGCCAATTCGATCTGCATTCTCGGTCATTGCTGCCGATAGAGCGCGCAAGGTGGACGCCGGATCACCCGCCAGTGTCAGATCACTCCGGAAACCCCGAATTGGATAATTGGCGAATAACGGATCGATACCGGCCTGTATGACCTGAGTATCAGGTGAGATTTTATGCAGGCTCGGAATCCATGGTACATCTGATTCCAGCGTCAGAACAACGTCGGCTGCCGCAAGCCGTGCCGCCGGTTCAAACCCGGCATGCATGGGATGGTCGGTTGGCAAGTTTACGTAGCGCGGCCGGTAACAAACAACCGGAATAGCGAAACGTTCTGCGAGCGCCTCCAGTGACGCAACGTCTTCGGGATGCTGTCCAAAAGATGAGGAAATAATCAGCGGGTTCTTTGCTTTGCTCAACATATCCGCTGCCTGATCGATCGCGTCAGGATGCGGCACACCCGCCCGGGACGCATTTCTGACAGTCGGACTGTCATATGTGAAATCGCCGGGCACTTCGGCCAACACCTCGCGGGGCAACGTCAGATAGACGGGACCACGAGGCTCCGACATCGCAACGGTCAACGCCCGATCAACTACGGTTTCAAGCTGTTCAAGATTACGCAGCTCATAATCCCATTTGACCAGCTCACGGACCATGCCAGCTTGATCAAACATTTCCTGGGCCCAGTGAATGTAAATACTGCGGGCGCCGGGCGACCCGTCTTCGGTGATCGGTGTACGACCCGCTGAGAAGAGCATCGGAATTCGTTCGCGCGCAGCATTCATAATGCCACACACGCCATTCGCAGTACCTACAGTCACGTGCAACATCACTGCCTGTGGACGCCCAGTAGCCAGGTAATAACCGTGGGCCATCGCAACGGCGACGTTTTCATGCGGCACCGTAACAGGCGTTGGAGCTGTTGCTTCACCGAGCTGAGCCTTAGAAAGAGCTTCGATCACGGAAGCAAAATCTGTTCCGGCATTGCCGAAAAGATAGTCGACACCTCGGTCAGCCAGTAATGTGAGATAGGCTTCGGCGGTAGTATCCGCCTTAATCGTTTGTTTTCCCAATGTGGGTCTCCCCGAATCCGAATTTGATTTAACAAGAGTATCACTCACGATGCTCTGATTGCACACCCCTGCAATCGAAACGGACCCTTTGCCGATGGCTCTCAGAATTTCTTTGTTTTACGGAGCGATATTCGCGGTCATTGGCATCCTGATGCCCTTCTGGCCGGTTTGGCTGCAGTCCCGGGGAATCACGGCCACGGAAATCGGCCTGATACTGGCTGTCGCGACCTGGAGCCGGGCGATTATCAATCCGCTTCTGGCCCAACGAGCTGACCGGCATGGCCGACCCGACCTGATGATTCTCTTTCTGGGATGGGGTGCTTTCCTGACCCATATCCTGTTTTTCTTTTCAGAAGGCTTTTGGAGCCTGTTTGCTATCAGCGTCATTTCATCAATTTTGCTCTTTGCGCTGATGCCCATGGCGGATGCTGTTACCATGCTCAAGGTGCGCGAAGGCACTATTGATTACGGCAAGGTTCGGCTCTGGGGATCATTGACCTTTATCGCCGCCGCCCTGGGCGGGGGATTTCTTCTCCGTGGCCAACCCGCGGATTACATTCTCTGGTTAGTCATTGGCCTGCTGGTGCTGACAGTTGCGAGTTGTCATTTGATCCCACGGGCAGAAACCCCAGGCACTAAGAGTTTTATCGAGCCACTACTTAATATCCTTCGCAATAAGCGGCTCATTCTTTTTATGATGTCTGCAAGTCTGATCCAGGCGAGCCATGCGGTGTATTACGGTTTCTCGACACTGCATTGGCGTGCCAACGGTCTCGATGAAATCACGATCGGTGCTCTTTGGGCTGAGGGCGTAGTCGCCGAGATCATTTTATTTGCCGTTGCCGGGAAATATATCGACCGGATTGGTCCTGTGATATTCCTGACGATTGGCGGACTCGCCGGTTTAATTCGATGGTCGGTGCTCGGTATGACAACCGACATTGCGGGGTTAATCGCGGTTCAGGGATTTCACGCCTTTACCTTTGGCGCCACACATCTGGCAGCTTTGTACTACATTGCCAAAGCCGTCCCGGCGGGATTCGCAGCCACGGCACAAAGTCTCTATTCCAGCTTCGCGGTCGGAACGACGATGGCTTTTGCGATGCTAGCCTCCGGCTGGCTTTACGAGCTCTATGCCGGGGCCGCTTTTTTCGCGATGGCCGGCATGTCGATCGCAGGAATTCTGCTTCTTATTCCCATTCGTTTTATTGCCGAAAAGTCGGCCTGACCTTTATTGTAGCTCGATACGAATACCAACTGTTGCTGAGAGTGTTTGCGTGCCACGCGAGACAGGGACTGACTTGTCGCTCCGCAACCCTTCAGCAGCCATCATGCGCGGTTGCGGATAGCGCGTTCCGCGCTCCTAGATTTGCAAAATTTCACCCAAGCCGAGCCCGCAGCGTCGGCGTAAAGATGCACCCGACGCATAGCGTCTTTGACGGCTTTTCGGCGTGCCTGGTCGAGAAGTTTTTCTGGTTCCGCGACCGAGAACTGCACACCGTTGACACGATTTGACCTGGCAGAGACCACGAAATTCAGCAACTGATCTATCTTTTTCCAATCACGTATCATCACTGTCACTTGGTTAGCGGCCTGATATCCCGCGATCTGTCCCGGCCTGTTGCGTTCGAAGCACTCATAATACAGCGAGACACTAAAATTGCTGGTGCGGATGTCCTATTCGTCAATGCCCGCTTTGGAAAGCTGACGAAACAGAGAATTCATCGCCTTGTTGTTTGCTGACAAAGCTTCTCGTGCTGTTTCGGCACGTATAGTGACTCTGGCATTTATGCTGGCAATATCGGGAACCGCAGTGACTGTTCCTTTGCCTTCAACAGCAATAAAACGCGTCTTATCGCTATCAGCAAAGGCGGCGCTCGCTGCCAAAAAAACAAACCCCCGGCCAGACCCGCAAGTACTCTGTTTGTCATAATCTTTAATCCCTTCACCAAATCAATCTCTGTCAAAAATACCATAAGTATGAAATATGGAGTTTATAAGGTAAAATGATACGCGTTTTCAGCCGGGGGATGACTTCCCAATGAAACGACCAAACGTGGCTCCGCTCAGTTTGCTTCTTAATATCCTAGAAATACGGCGTTTCAGAACCCCAAATCATGACCAACCCCTCAAATTTATCACCAATGGCTCGACTAACCGTTTTGTTGATTGGTCTCCTTTGGATCCTCGGGCTGATCCAGGTCCTATTCCCAACTCCACAGGTTTCAACGGTTATGGTTGGACTTCTGGCCTGTGTGGCGATCATCGCGTTGCCGCAGGCAACATGGAACGTGCAGCTTTTATGTGCATTTTTAGTGGCCTCGACGGTTTCTCTGGCGCATTTTTACGATCAATGGGCTGCTATCGAAGGCGGTTTAACGCGCGCCGCCATCTTCCCGGCATTTCTCGCAACAATCGTCTTATTGCGTGCAACAGCGGATCAACGACCAGAAATAGGCGTTGCCAGACGTCTCTTTACGGCCCTTGATAGAGAACGACGGGATAGCGGGCTGGTCGTCGGCGGTTTTCTCGTCGGCTCCATCCTGCAAGTCGGCGTGTTTGCCATCATGGCGCCAATTCTCGGTCGCAATGCGCCCCCAAGCGAACGTCGGGAAGTCTTTGTAGCTGCGATGCGCGGCATGGCCCTTGTTCCGCTTTGGTCGCCTTTTGTCGTTGGCATGGCAGTTGCCAGCCAATATTTACCCAAAGTGCCCTTGTGGCAGATTATGTCTCTGGGGCTGGGGCTATCTGCCTTCTGCATCGTACTGTCGATCATATTTTTTGATCGCAAAGGTGGTCTCAGAGCCCTTTGGCAATCGCTGATGACCTTGGCACCGGTAGCCCCGCCAATCGCCATTGCTGCCCTGTTGGTTGTTGGAACAGCCATCGGCACCGGGTTTTCAACGTTGCAGGCGCTCGTCTTGGCAATGCCCCTGCCCTGCCTGCTGGCTGTAGCCCTTGCCCCAAGCGGGTCTATCCCAACAGCCCTGAAAGCGACTGGTCAACGATTGACACGGATAGGTCCCGAGACCGCCATCCTGACTTTCGCCACAACTCTGGGCGGCGTCTTCGAAGCAGCCCTGCCAAACATGGGGCTTCTGGATTGGCTGCAGGGCTTAAATCTCTCGCCTACCATTATCATCTTTTTCGTTATAATGTTCATGAACATTATGGGATTTATGGCCATTCATTCCATTGTCTCAGGCACAATATTGCTTGTTCTTTTTACGAATATTCCAACCGGACTGTCGGACCTCGTCTTCATGCAGGCGCTTTTAACAGGTTGGGGATTGAATACCGCTATTTCCCTTAGCAGCCTATCCATTGTCACCGGTGCCACAATGTTTGACCTGCCAATGACTCGTCTTATCAGCTGGAGTAATATCATCTATGTCTTTGTCGGTGGCGCTCTGTGCGCGCTAATTCTATCTGTCATCAATCCGGTTCTCGTGGCGTAATGCCCGTTGCTTTGATAGAACAATTGCAATCCGGGTTGCCGGAGGTTTTAAAAAGCGTAACCAGCCGATAAGAGTGATATTTTCATGGGCTGTCTTTTTCGTCTCAGCGGTCTTTTTTTTCTCGCTGTTCTCATTGGATTGCCGATAGCGATTGCGATGAAGGCTGTCCAAGACAAGCCGACACTTAAAAGACCGGAATCTATTAATCTACAGGATCTAAAAAACGCCCAGCAGCTGGCCAAGCGCTTTGATCCCCGCCTGATGTCCTCTGACAAGGTCACCGAAATACGCGCGACAACACGTGAGCTTAATACCGTCCTCAAAGGCGCGATGGCCTCGGTCCCAAATGTGGTAACAACCGTCAAAGTTGCTCGGTTTGGGATACTCATTGGAATGTCGGTGGAATTGCCCGACAACCCGCTAGGGCGTTATCTTAATATCCGCACCGTTATCGCTTCTTCGTCGCGAGGATTGCAATTTTACCGCCTATATGTTGGTGGCGTGGAAATCCCCCAACAACTCATCGAGCCTGTCCTCCGCTACGCATTGGATGAAATCGTCGGGCAAGGTAAGGCCGACCCGATTTTGAAAAGTGTCCGCTCCGTTAAAGTCCTGGGTCCAACAATATATGTTCGCTTTCAACCCCCAGCGAACTTGTTGAAAGATATAAAAACCGCCGCAAGAAATCAGATGCCGGTCAGCAGCCCTGACGTCGTGAAGCTCTATTATGGCCTCATCGAAAAGCTCGCCGCCCAACATTCTTCTGAGCGCAGGGTCTCCCTTACAGAATTTATGCGCCCTTTATTTAAATTAGCCGAAAAACGATCTGCTTCTGGAGATCCTATCAATGAAAATAGAGCGGCTATTTTAGCTCTAGTTCTGTATTTCGGCGATGACCGCTTCGAACGATTTATCGGGGATGTGCGTACTGCTCAGCAAAAATCCAAACGGCGGAGAATCTCTCATATCAGGCTCAATGGTCGTCACGATTTCGTAAAACATTTTGCAATTTCGGCAGGTTTAACGCTGACCGGCGGCGAGAAAACTGCAAACACCATTGGTGTACTTAAAGAAGTCAAAGACGCCGCAAATAAGAGGAGTGGTTTTAGCTTCACCGACATTGGGGCAGATCGAATCGGTGTCCGCTTTGCCAAAAAAGCTACCGAAAACCGAAAAAAGGCCCTCGAATTTCAGCAGGTTCTGGCAACCGCAAGTTCGGAACGCCGCTTTTTTCCAACCTTCACCGATTTGCCTCAAGGGATGACCACTGCACAGTTCCAAAGCCGCTATCGCAACGTGAAAAGCAAGAAATATAAAGACGAGATGGCGAAAATAGACCGCCGTATAGACGCCATCGGCATGTATCGATGACCTTAGGTCAACCCAGCTCAGCCGCCGCAAACCAGGTACTCATTGGCGCCACCTGGGGCGTTGGCGCTGCGGCGGCACATTCTTTTGTTCCAATTGCCGTCCGACTGTTGGAACACATGCCAGCAATAGAACTGGTTTTGTTCCGAAACTTTATTGGACTCACAATCCTGCTAAGCATTATAGGCTGGCGCGGCACCCGGTTCTGGCAAACCAATCGGCTTTGGTTTCATTTACAACGGAATCTCGCCAACTTCACAGGGATGTGGTTGTGGTTTGCCGGGTTAGCCTTTCTACCTATCGCAAAAGCCGTAGCACTCCATTTCACAGTCCCTCTCATGGTCGTCGTGCTGGCCGTTATATTTCTCAAGGAAAGACCGGGTATCACCCGGCTGACCTGCACTCTTATTGGCTTTGCTGGTGTCTTGGTGATATTGCGGCCAGGCAGCGTTCCCATCGGACCCGCCGCCTTCCTGGTCCTCGGGTCCGCCTTATCTTACGCCGGGGTCGCAATCTACACGCGGTCGCTGGGCAAGACCGATCACCCGACAACGACAACATTTTACTACCAGTTTAGCCTGACGATATTCGCCTCTATCTCAATGCTCACAGGGTGGCTTATCGCGACCAACATACCAGATACCGGAATACCCTTGAATTGGTTCACCTGGGTCACACCAACATTTGTCGATATTCCCGGTCTTCTTCTATTGGCTGTCTCTGGAACCATAGCGCCCTATTGTCTCGTGCGCGCCTTTGTCCATGCGGAGGCAACAATTATCGAACCCATCGAATATCTGCGACTGCCCATAACCGCTTTTGTTGCCTATCTGGTCTTCGACCAAACAACGGACATATGGGTTTGGGTTGGCGCCTCCGTTATTGCCGGATCAACCTATTATATGACCCGGCACGAAGCCAAAGCTTCCGGGCGCCACTGAACCTATTTCGGTGGCGGCTGGTTGGTGTTGAGTAACCAGCCCCATTTTTCCTGCGCCCGGGCGTAGGTTTCCTTGTCCGGTGTGTTGACCTTGGGATACCGATCCATCCAGTGAAACGGTTTACAGGCATTGATGATCGCGCGGCTATTGGTGGTATCGCCAATCGCCTTGCGGTCAGGATGGATCGAGGGATCGAGCCCTGTAGACCAGCCCCGGTTGATAATATCGATGTCCGTCGCAGGGTCCGCCCGAAAGCAGAGCGCCCACATGACATCTTCGAGATTGGAAGCATCAATATCGTCATCGACAACGACGACAAATTTTCCGGCATAGGCACCGAGACGGCATTGTGAGGCTATCTGACCCGCCTGCGTCGCATGACCGGGATAGCGCTGTTTAATCGACACAGCCGTAAACATACGTCCACCACCACATTCATGACACCAGGCAACCTGAACATCGGGAACGCCAACCGCTTCAATCTGTTCTTTCAGCAGTGCTGAGCGCACCACCGCCCGATAACGCGACTGTTCCTCTGGCGGACGTTGTGGCGGACAACCGAGCATAATCGGATCATTACGATGATATATCGCCTTAATATCTAGCGTCGGTCCATTATGTTCCGGGTTGCCGTAATAACCGGTCCATTCGCCGAACGGCCCCTCTGGATGAAGTTTGTCGGGATAGCAGAAACCTTCGAGGACGATTTCGGCATTTGCCGGAAACGGCAGCCCCGTATGTTTGCCAATGACGCATTCTACTGGACGACCACGATAGGCACCCATGATGTCAAATTCGCAAACGCCGTAAGGAATTTCCGATGACGACATCAGAAAGCTTAACGGATCAACACCAACCACAACGCAGACCGGCATTGGAATATTCTTGTCCATATACTTTTCACGGTGCAGACGGCCATGCTTACCGGGGGAGATATAAAACCCTACGGTTTTAGCGTCATGCACCATGACGCGATAGGTCCCAACATTGATCCAGTTCTCTTCGGGGTCACGGGTGACGTTAAAGGACCCTGTCCCGATATAGCGCCCGCCATCACCTTCATGCCAAAGCGGCGTAGGTAATGAAAGTACGTCTACATCATCACCTTCCATGATGTTTTCCATCACCGGGCCGGTTTCAACGGTTTTATAAGGCAATGGCCGTTGGACGACTTCCTGATAGGCCTTATTAAAAGCTACGCTCAGCTCAAACTTGGTGAGATCCGGCGGAAAACCGAGGGTAATGTTTTGTCGGCGACCCCCAAAGAAGTTGGTAAAGACCCGGTGCCCTTTGGGATAGCCGGGAATTTCATCAAACAGGGCGCAAGGTGCTGTTTCACTGTGCAGCAGCAATTCGGCCGCCATACCAATATCTTCTTCCCAAGTAGCCCCTTGAACGCGGCGCAGCTCACCCAACTTATCGACCTCTTCGATATAATCTCGAAGGTCATCATAGGTAACGTTGTGTTTGAGGTTACTGGCCTGCGATCCGTCCATCGATTGGGTCTCCTAAAGCTAGTTGATGCGCTAAAGTATGACGAGTAACACGATCTGTAAATCAGGCAGTCGCCGATAAGCTGGTGCCGAAAGCGGTTTCGTGCGAAGAAATGCCCGAACGGAAGAACACCTCAAACAAAGCTGACGGGTCCCGCCCTGTGTACGACCAAAACAGTACTGCAAACGCAACCCGCGCAGAGACCCTTCGCGGCGTCGGGTGGATGGTCATCGCCGTTGCCGGGCTGGCTGGAATCGTCATTGCGGTCCGGGCACTCAAACCAGATTTAGCCGTCCCCCAGATTTTATTTCTCAGAGCCCTAATTGGCTTGGTTGCGATAGCCGCAATCATGATCCCGAAAGAGGGAATACGATCCCTCATCACCAAGCGTCTCGGATTTCAAATTCTCCGCAATGCAACCCATGTCGGTGGCCAATATTGTGTATTTTTCGGCGTGATTTCGGTGCCGCTCGCAGTCGTCACCTCTATTGAATATACCATTCCTGCTTTGACTGCCGCGATGGCCGCCTTAACCATCGGCGAGAAGGTAAATCGCTACCGCTGGATCGGTATGGCTGTGAGCTTTCTAGGGGTCATGATTATTGTGCGCCCCGGCATCGTCCCCGTAGGCTTGCCGACTATGATGGTTATCTTTGGCGCAGTGCTATTTTCAATGCAGAACGTCATGGTCAAAGTCCTGTCGCAAACAGAAAGCGCCAGCACCATGGTCTTCACCATGAACATCATCCAGAGCCTGATCCTGCTGGGCCCGGCGATATATCTATGGATAACGCCCGAGTTGCATCACGTACCGTGGATAGTTTTGCTTGGCCTGTCCGGCCTGACCACCCATTTTTGCCTCAGCAAAGCTTTGGTCCTGATCGACACCTCAGTCTGCTTCCCAATCGACTTCCTGCGCCTGCCATTTATTGCCGTCATCGCCTATCTGCTGTGGGACGAGACCTTCTCCCCCTGGGTCGCGGTTGGCGCGCTCGTCATTTTCGCCAGCACCTATTTCTCAATCCGCAAAGAAGCCAAAGACGCGGGTTAGGGAACTGCCTAACGTTTCGCCATCTGCGCCTTGCCGAACAGGATATCGCGGGATTTCTCGTCGAGAATGTCACGGGTTTTGGTCCGTTTATCGGTGAGAAGCTTCATGCCCTCCTGCACCGCCGGGCGCGCAGCGATGTCGTCGAACCAGCGTTTGACGTTGGGGAAGTTATCCCAAGGCTGGCCGTGATAGCGGTGCACCCGCACCCAAGGCCAGCATGCCATATCGGCAATTGAGTATCCATCTCCGGCCAGATAAGTAGTTTCCGCCATCCGACGATCCATCACGCCATAAAGACGCCCCGCCTCATCCGTAAAACGGTTAATAGCATAAGGTACCCGGTCCGGTGCTGCATCACGAAAATGATGCGCTTGTCCGCAGATTGGGCCGAGATTGCCCATCTGAAACATCAGCCATTGCATCACGTCATAACGCGCATTGCCTGACGGGGGCATGAACTTACCTGTCTTGTCAGCGAGATAAATCAGAATAGCACCGGACTCGAAAA
>Ga0302135_10002724_pt1 | contig 10570 bp, 11 predicted proteins | sample CBN3_surface_MG_FD_203119 | JGI IMG/M metagenome (GOLD analysis project Ga0302135, IMG submission 203119) | Marine microbial communities from Western Arctic Ocean, Canada - CBN3_32.1 | ecosystem: Environmental > Aquatic > Marine > Oceanic | place: Canada: Western Arctic Ocean | collected... | reverse complement strand
TAATTAGCTCACTCGTATAAAAGTCGAGAAATGAGTAAGCGGCAGGAGGCGGAACCCCTGATGTTGCTTGAAGTAAAATTTAACTGCCGCTTTTGGGTGAAACGGGATAATGACCTGTTTCGCCTTCCTTTTTGGTTTACATTCACCAAAATTTTCGTACAATAGGACAAACATAAAAATTCTAGGTCACTTAACGGAAAGAAAGATTGATGAAAGCCAAGCACATTGCTATGATTGTTGTTGCTGTGGGACTATTCAGCGGCGGAATGTACCTTTGGTTCACTGCTGATGGATGGACTTATTCGACAGGAAGTCGTGCTGGCATTGTCATCAAATTCTCCGAAAAGGGCGGATTTGGGGAATGGGACACTCATGAAGGTGAGCTTCAGCAAGGTGCAACAGTTGAGACGTGGGCGTTTAGCGTTAACGAATCTCAAGACGGTACTGGCATCTTGAAACAGGTTGAAGATGCGATGGATTCTGGTTTGCGAGTGAAAGTTCATTATCGCCAGCAAAGAGGGGTTCAAAGTTGGAAAGGTAAGACTACATACTTCGTGACAAGTATAGAGTCGATTGGAAAATAGTTTATGCCCTTATGGTGGAATTGGTAGACACGCTGGTCTAGAGGTTAAGCAACCTCATAATTAGGAACCAGTGCCTTCGGGCGTGCAAGTTCGAGTCTTGCTAGGGGTACTTTGATACGTGAGCATTTGGGAAGCGGTAGTTTAAGCCGCAATAGAACACTCGGCTTTCTATGCTGAGAGAAGTGACAGTGGCGTGGTCACCCGAAGAACAAATAACGGGCAGTCTTCTTGCAAGAGGGCTGCCTGCTTGCGTTAAACACATAAAGAAAGCTAGTCATGACAAAAATAAGACGCCAAGCGTGTTCAACAAAAAGGGTCAGTCCTCAACAACTTTGGGATATGTTTCATAAGAAGTTTGACAACGATGTTTGCCCTCATGAATTTAATTGTTTAGGCCCAAAATTTCAAACTGATCTTGCTAAGGTCAATTTCGATTTTGAAAACTTTGACTTCGACAATTCTGAGGAAGAACTTGGGAGTCCATCATTCTTAGGTTCCCGTAAATTTTGGACACGTTCACCGTTGACGTGCTTTTCTTTTATCGGCTGTTATGCTGGTGGCGATTGGGAATGGCCGATCAACTTCATTATCTATCTTGACAAAGACGGCAAAACTTTCCGAGCATATATTCCAAAAGAAGGAAATGCTTGGAATTATGATACCAAACAGGCTTTTGGAAATGACTATGATGCTGACAATAAATTTCTCACCAAATGGATCAATAAATGGATCGCTAAAAATCCTACCGATCTAATTATGCCAAAATTTGAAGAACATGAATACGAACCATCTGATGTTGAGGTCATGCTTGACTATGAGAAAATAGTTCATGAGATGAGGTTTAGATTTGAGGGAGTATAATGAATAACCTTGCATTTTTTTCACAAATAAGTTAGGTTGAAACAATGAAATATGTATCAATCGACTTAGAAACTACAGGGTTAGATGAAGAAACGTGCCAAACTATTGAAATTGGTGCGGTGATTGATGACACAAGCCATAAAACCCCGATCGATCAGTTGCCTACTTTCCACTGCTATGTGACTCATCCCATCTATTGTGGTGAGCCATTTGCTCTCAGTATGCATGCTGATATTTTCAAAAAGCTAAGTGATCGTCCAGAAGGTTGGCGATATGAGACCATAGATAGCGTTGCTAATGTTTTTCAAGCATGGATTGCAAAACATTTTGAGGAACCAGCGACGATAGCAGGCAAAAATTTCATGGGCTATGACATGAATTTTTTAAAAAAAATTCCCCAGTTCCAACGAAATCAATTTAAGCATAGGTGCATTGATCCAGCCATGTTGTTTTGGGACCGGAAAAATGACACAGAACTTCCTAATCTAAAAACGTGCATGGAACGAGCAGGCATTCCGGGTGAAGTAACCCATACTGCCCTTGAAGATGCATTTCAAGTTATAAAGCTATTGAGATATGAAAAAGCTGATATGCCAGTGTTGGCGGAAGATGTTGGATGAAGGCATTGTCGTCAACTCATACAGCCTTCATTTGACTGAAAAATCTAGAGTTCAATTCATTCACAAAAATCTCAAAAAAATAGAGGTCACTGGCCCAGTTGGCTTAAAAACTCATTACTCCATCGAAGTAGAGGATGATGTTTACGATCAAGTGGTTGAAAGCCAAATCAAACATGGGTTAATGATCGACGACGATCCTCCAAAAAACCCAAGGCTTGAACGCACGCATGCCACGACAATAACAGACTATCTTGCAGCTCGGCCAAAACCTCATTGGGGATTTCCTCATCTGAAAAATGTCACTGTTCAGTTTGGCTACGATGTCAAGGTGCCAACATTCGACATGAGCGAAGATGTCGACGATGAACTTGATGAAGACGACTACATCTGAAAATTTACCTGAAACGATTTTACTTTCTCAAAAATTTTCGTACAATGCGGCTGAAAATAGCCAAAAACAAAACCCTTTTTTTATTGGAGTGAGCAGGATGAGAGACCCCGGACAGCATGACATTGGCGGAGCGAATCGTGACCTCGTTCTAGCTCCCGGCGAATATGCCTACTTGCAGGGCGAAACGTCCGGTCGAGTTGGCGTAGGCGTTGGGCCATGTACGATTAACCAGACAGGCCAAGATCGTCCTGTTGGATTTGATGGCAGATCATTCGAAACCTGCCCATTGGATGAATCAGTCAGAATGTGTCCGATTGCTAAGGAAGGGGAATATATTGTTCTGACGAATCCGTCTTCTGAAGACAATGCAATCCATCCAAAGTTCAACGATACCGAACGTCAAAACAGTCCGGCTCTCAAAACAGGAAGCATGATCAATATTCCCGGCCCGATCACCTTTGCTCTATGGCCCGGCCAGACTGCTGCAACAATCCCCGGTCATCGACTCCGGTCCAATCAATATCTCCTCATTCGAATCTACAATGAGGCTGAAGCGAAAGCAAATTGGGGTGATGCTGTTCTGAGACCTGCCAACACTGGCGAGGGTCAGACTGATGGGGAAACAGAGACAGAAACTACCATTGACGCTTCAACAGACGCTGCTGATCTTAATTTGACCATCGGCAAGTTGTTCGTCATCAAAGGAACTGACAGTAGTTTCTACATCCCACCAACTGGTGTTGAAGTTGTTGCAGAATCTGTCGGCAACTATGTTCGTGATGCAGTTACGCTGGAGCGTCTCGAACACACCATCCTTGTTGATGAAAATGGCGACAAGCGATTCACTCGTGGTCCTGCGGTTGTTTTCCCTCGGCCAACTGAAACTTTCGTTGAGCAGGGCAACAAGCGAAAAGCCCGAGCAATTGAATTGCATCAAACTCAGGGCATCCATGTCAAGGTAATTGAAGATTACCAAGATGAAACTGTAGCTGGGAACACAGGCCAGTTATACAAAGAAGGGGAAGAAATCTTCATCACGGGCGGCATTAACGCTCTGTATTTCCCTCGCAAAGAACATTCCATCATTCAGTTCGGTCCTGATGCTAAACACTACGCACTTCAGGTTCCCAAGGGTGAAGGCCGTTATCTTCTCAACCGAGAATCTGGCAATGTGGAACTTGTTCTTGGTCCAAAGATGCTGCTTCCTGACCCACGAAAAGAACTTGTGGTGCGACGAGTATTGAGTCAAGGTCAATGCAGACTCATGTACCCTCAGAATGACGAGGTTGCAGGGTACAATTCTGAGCTTGAAGATATGATGGCTACGTCCAACTCAGGACGTTCTGGTTTGGTTTCTGAGCGTGATTTTGCCAAAGGGACTGACACCTACGCTGGCAATATGGCGTCTCAAGGCTTGGAAGCAATCAGCGATGAACTTGAAAACGCTGGTCGTCGAACTCGAAGAGGCGATCGAGAAGTCGGTCGTCAAGGTGCCAAAAAAGGTCCAAAGACTGTTGTTGTTGGCGGAAAATTTGACAATGTGCCATCAATTGACTTGTGGACTGGTTACGCTGTCAAAGTTGTCAGCAAGACAGGCGAACGACGTGTTGAACAGGGGCCAAAAACAATTCTACTGAACTACGATGAGAATCTCGAAGTTCTGGAATTGTCAATGGGTAAGCCGAAGAACACCGACAATTTGATGCCGACTGTCTACCTGCGGGTCAGCAATAACAAGGTGAGTGATTGGTTGACGGTTGAAACTTCAGATAATATCGAAGTCGAAATCAAACTGGCTTACCGTGTTAACTTTGACGAAGGTCGCAAAGACCATTGGTTTGACGTTGAGAATTACGTCAAACTGCTTTGTGACCACACTCGGTCAATTCTTAAGGCTGCTGCCAAGCAGGTTACCATTCAAGAGTTTTACACGAATGGTATGGCCATTGTTCGAGACACGATTCTTCATAAGGTGAAAAATCCCGAAGACCCAAATCGTCTGACTGAAGCAGAAACCGAGGATGGAGCACCTGACCTGACTGGTCTTTACTTCAGCGAAAACGGCATGCGTGTCACTGACGTTGAAGTGCTTGACCTTCAGTTGAAGGATGAAAGAATTTCTCAGATTCTCAATGAGTCTCGAAAAGCAGTCGTTGTCCAGAATATCAGCATGGAATCAGCCAAGCGTGATCTTGAAATGGTAACAGAGACTGAGCGAATTAAAGTCGAGACGATGAAAGTGCAGCAGGAGACCAGTACATTCAAAGCAGAGATTGCAGCTTTGAATGTAAAACTTGAGTTGGTAAATAAGTTAGCATCAATCGACTCTAGTAATAAGCAAGAATCTGCAAAAACAGAGCTTGCACAGGCTCGACAGCTTACTATTCAAGTTGATCACGATGCTGATGTGGGTCGAAGTAAAGATGAGACCGATGCACAGCAAGCAGTTCTTGTGGCCACAGAAGAACTGCGTCAAGCTGGCGTAAGAGTTGATTCGGAAGCCTTGATTGCTCAGTTCGGTGCTTTGGAAGGCGGTTTCACTGAAGCCCTTACTGCTCTGAGTCGTGACGATGTTGCGGTTAAGATCGCTGAGGCGACCAGTGTTCAGACCATGATCGGCGGCAGAAGTGCTGTTGATGTGATTTCAAAGATTCTGGGCAACTCAGAACGACTCAAGCCGTTTTTGGGTGCTCTTACTGGGGACCGTGCTCCAAGGAAGGCCCGTCGTCAGTCTGCCGAGTAATTCGGAAACTAGAGTCTTGACTAAAGCCTCGCCAGTATTCTTACTGGCGAGGCTTTTTTATTAGCTCAATACTCTGCTAGTACATGAACATCATTAAAGACAGCAGATATGGGCCTATCATCTTCCCCAACAAGGACAAGTACATTGGCAAATCTTTTGATTTGTACGGAGAATTCTCTTATCATGAAGTGAATTTCCTTAAAGACCTCATTGAACCCGGTGACGTGTTCATAGACTGCGGGGCAAACATAGGCGGGATCACAATCCCATTGGCCCAAAAGATAGGCTCAGGAGGCTATGTGGTGGCTTTTGAGCCGCAACAGTACATCTACCACATCCTCTGTGGCAATGTGGCAGTAAACAACCTATCCAACACAGCCGTATTCCAGAGATTAGCAAGCAATGTTAGCGGTGAAGTTCGTGGTATTCCTGTATTAAACTACGAGGAAGAAGGCAACTTTGGAGACAATTCAACTAGTCGAGTTAAAAAAGACATGTTGTGCATTCCAGTTGCCACATGCACCATTGATAGCCTTGAATTATCTGCTCTTCATTTGATCAAAATTGATGTTCAAGGAGAAGAATTGGATGTTTTGGCTGGAGCAGCAGAAACAATCAAAAGAACAAGGCCATTCTTATATGTTGAGGCTGAAAGCAAGGAAGAGTCAGAAAAGGTTATCGAATTTTTGAAGGAGCATGAATACAGTTACTTTTTCCATCGCCCGCCCTTGTTTAACACAGATAATTTTTACGGTAATGATGTAGATGTATTCGATACTGTGGATAAAGAAGGGGTTGTTAATTTCATAGTTTCTGGAAATATGTTTGCGTATCCGAAAGAAAAGAAAGAATGGGACAAGGCAATTGAACGAGATTTCTTCACTAGGGGTTATGGAGAAGGCGACTTCAAAAAGGGAGGAGCATGATGGAAGGTGGTAATGGCTGGGGATTCGATGCAGAGTTCTTTGGCGGGCCGGGCGATGGTCTTGAGGATGAGGTTATAGCCGAAATTGAAACTCCTCCTAAATTATGGTGGATCGAGTTAGAGGAAGATGGTTCAGTTGAAAAAGGAAAACTTGGACTAAAGGTTCTTAACGTATTCTTTAACAGAACACCCAAGCAGGGAACTAGAGTTGCAATCTACGAACTGGATCAGCTTCCTGAAGATTTCGATCACGAAGAAGACACAGTGTCTTATCGATACAATGAAACACTCTTGTTTGAAGAATATGTTGGAAAATATGAGCCTTAAAAATAGCTATTTGGATGATCCCAATTGGGAGCCATCTTTATCAACTTGGCACAAAATTTGGTGTCCTTTCTGCGAAGCACCAAATTGGTTCTCAGGTGACGCAAAATATGACATCGATGGCGTCGACTGTTGGGAATGTCGTCATCTGTTTTGGGTCATATCTAAAGAACATCGCAAAGATTGCTATGAATACCAGTTAGAACCCAAGTTTGATGAAGACAAAGCCGAATTTGAATGCTACGATGATGTGTTGCGAGATGTGGCAAATACAGCCCAAGGACAGAAAGCCCCAAGATGATAATCACAGATTTACAATGCGAACAGGCGACTAACCTGTCTGAAGTAATTGATATCGTGGGCGAAGCATTTCAGTCTACAGATACTTCGACAGTTTCCAAAACTTACATTGATTGCCCCAGTGGCGATTTCCGAGCCATGCCCGTCCGCATAGGAGATGTCGCTGGCGTCAAATGGGTCAGCGTTTTTCCTGAAAATTCTCAGCAAAATTTGCCAACTGTGCTGGCCACCATCATTTTGAATTCAGCTACAACGGGTGAGCTTTTAGCAATCCTTGAAGCAACTCATATCACAAAATTAAGAACGGCGGCGGCTGCCGGAGTTGCTACAAATTTATTGTCTAACATCGATGGAATTCCCCGTAAAGGACAAATCGCAGCGTTTATTGGTTGTGGAGCACAAACCCAACTACACGTAGATGCAATCTGTAGCGTTAGACCCAGCATAGCTGAAGTTCGTTTTTTCGATCTAAATACTGAAGTTTGTGATCTTATGTGCTCTGCTAATGAAGGAAAGTTTCATTTAAATAACAGGCCAGAACTTTGGCACGGATCAAAAGCATGTAAGTCCATAGAAGAATGTGTTGACGGAGCAGACATTGTGACAACATTGACTCCGTCTACTGCTCCAATAGTGAAAGCAAAATGGCTCAAAAAAGGCGTTCACATTAACGCAATGGGAGCAGACGCAGAAGGCAAAAGAGAATTTGATTCTCAAACATATAAGGCAGTTGACATTTGGGTGGTTGACGACTTTGAACAAGCTGTTCATTCAGGAGAAACCCAGCACGCTTATCACCCACCTTCAAGCAATAGCGGAAAAATGGCTTGTATGCCTTGGGGAAAAAGGTCAGGCAAAACTTTTTGCAACTTGGCTGAGTGCCTTGGCAGAACAAGAGAAAATCAAATCACTTTGTTTGATTCAACAGGCTTAGCGATTCAAGACATAGCGGTAGCAAACTACATTTACGAAAAGTTAAAGGAGCAATAATGAGTAATTTTAAGAAGACAATGAGAAAAGAATTCCGTGGTGCAGTTTTTGCCCGTGATCAACACAAATGTAGATGTTGTGGGCGGCAGGGATATGATCACAACGATCTGCAAGAAGTAGCCAAACAGGAAGCTTCTGGAGCAGTATTGTGCGAGCTTGATGCTCATCACATCACAACAAGAGATGAAATGCCTGCTGGCGGATACGTGAAAAGCAATGGTGTGTCGTTATGTCCTGAGTGCCACTTGAAGGCGGAAGTGCCTCATGCGGCTAATATCGAATTTGCACCTGAAACTCTCTATAGACTAATTGGTTCGTCTAAAGAGACTGCATACATGATGAGTCTTGATCTTCAAAAGAAAATTGACAAGTTTGAACCAAAACCAAAAAAAGTTGTTGCCAAGAAGAAGCCAGTGAGAATAAAGGCGGCAAAAAAGAAAGTAAAATCCAAAAAGTGATTTTACTTTAAGCTTTTTTTTCGTAAAATAGCAGCATGCAAATACCAATTGAAGACAAAATACGTGGCTGCTTGTGGGGAATCGTGGTAGGCGATGCTCTTGGGGCACCTGTCGAAGGATACTCTGCTGAAAAGATTGCAGACATCCACACCAGAGTCACCGAATACAAACAACCTCTTGGGCATAAGTGGTTTAACGATCAGCCTTTAGGTTTTTGGACTGATGACACACATCTTTCCTTTGCTGTTGTTAAAGCCTTGCTTGAAGCAAATGATTTTGACATGGATGCCATCGCTAAGTATCACACGCTGGCAATGGCAGAGTCCGTAGAAGGTTGGGGTTATTCTACTCAAGAGTCCATTCGCAAATTAAAAGATGGTGCTCATTGGTCTGAATCAGGGATTACTGATAATCCTAATCGAGGAACTGGAAATGGCGTCCCAATGAAAATCGCTCCGATTGCGATTTGGGACTTTATGGTCGGTATTCCAAATACAAGTGATCCATCTTACAAAAAAATAGTTCAATTTTCTGCGATGAGTCATTACACAGATATGTCGGCTTACGCAGCAATAGCTCATACTCAAGCTATTCAACACTGTTTGGCTTTTCAGCCAGAAGAATTTGATGAAAATGCCTTCATAGACGAAATTGTCGACCACGCTTACGTTGAAGGATTCGTTGAACATGCTAAGCTTGACCCACCATTAACCAAAAAAGAAGATTCTCTACGGGAGAGATTTAATCTTCTTTTCGGATTTGAATCCGATAAAAAAGATCGCCTGTTTGAGTCGGCAAGTGGATGTTATGTTTACCACAGCCTACCTTTCACATATGCTCATTTTTTGAAAGATCAAACAATCGAGGGCCTGTATAATGTAGTCAACGCAGGCGGCGATACGGACACAAATGGTTCAATGTTTGCTTCAATGATTGGGGCTTTGCATGGGAAAAGTATTTTCCCGACAGAACTAATCGATGGAGTTCAAAAGAAAGAAGAACTCCATGAACTAATTGAACGTTTCGTTGAACAATTTGTGTGATTCTTTTTCACACAAATACGCCATCTTCAATGTTGTCGCTTGGCTGTGGCATAATCCAATGTGGGTCGCCATCGGAGCCGTTGGATACTTCGTTATCGGAGCTATCTGGGGGACAACCAAGTGGACTCTCTTTTCCAGAGATAAAAGAGAAAAATACGATGAAGAGAAGAATGGCTTCGTCCAGATTCTTTGAAGAATACAGCTCAACGCCTTCGAAAACGGTCAACTTCAGAACGAAATGGTATTGTCGCCCATGCGTTTTTAGGAATTGAAACACCATATAACTCCGAGTCTACGCTGGCTTCATTTGAAGTTAGAGGAAAGTCAAGGCACATTCGCTCCTTGTGGGAGAGCAAATTGCTCGTTTGAACCACGATGCGTGCAAGCCAAACAGACTTAGTGTGTGTAGCGACACTATAATGGTCGGGTTGGTGCAGGCTAGTGATAATACACGGCCCTCCAAAGTGGAGAGATAAATGTAGACATAGAACAAAACTTTGCTTACGGGAGTTATATGGTGTCTTTTAAGGAACAAAACTGATGGCTGAGAAAGTTACACTAACACCTGATGGACTTATGGTGGCACAGTGGAACCCGGATACCGAAGAACAAGAAGAAGAACTAATGGAAGCGACTGACCCAACAGTTCTTTCTCACCTTCGAACTTATTGCGAAATTGACCCAGATACTACCCTCTGGCACATCATGGACTTTGTTCGCAAAAGTGAAGTCCTCACGTTCCTCATTTCCCAATACACATGGTGCAGCAACATAGACGATTTTCACAATGAGTTAGATAAACCAGCTATCATTGATGAAAACGACAAAATGGATCATTTGGAAGTCTGTTGGGCTGTTGACTATCTCAAAACCAGCAATTACACCAACTTTGGAATGACACCAGAATTTCACGGTGTTAGCTTACCGTTGACAGCAGAAGATCAAGCCGCTGCTAGTGCTGAAAGTGGATTTGAGCAAGCTGTGGGCCGCATAGAAAAATATTCTGTGTCTGCTTCCCCTCTTAACCAATTTGCTCATCTCAAGTTGGTGCTTAATGCTAAGGTTGAGGTTTATCGGCTTAAAAAACACCCTAAACTGAAGAACTACAAGCTCTTAACAAGCGAATGTGACTTTAGTTTGTTGGATATTATTGATTCCATTTATTTTGACATTAGCTTTCATGGTCCTCCAGATCAAAGAGACGAGTTTGTAGAAGAACTCAAAGAACAAGTCGAAGAACTTGATTTGGGGCTTGTCGAATTGATCCCAATGGATGAAGTTTTTGAAGACTTGGGGATTTCTCCTCGCACCGATGAAGACAATAAAGAAGA
>Ga0302135_10002721_pt1 | contig 10575 bp, 15 predicted proteins | sample CBN3_surface_MG_FD_203119 | JGI IMG/M metagenome (GOLD analysis project Ga0302135, IMG submission 203119) | Marine microbial communities from Western Arctic Ocean, Canada - CBN3_32.1 | ecosystem: Environmental > Aquatic > Marine > Oceanic | place: Canada: Western Arctic Ocean | collected... | reverse complement strand
CATCACGCTACCTTCACATTCTCGATTCACAATCAGACTTCCCATCCCTAGACCATCCGAAGGGAGAGTGTCGAACCGAGCGGGCCCAGCAGCCCGTCGGAAGTTGAACGCTATGCCGTTACGAGGACCCTGATTACTGAGTAGGACAACCCGACGACTGACGCCACAAGCAGGTTGATGGGAATTCTGGAAACCGGTGGATCGGCTGCGAATAAGTATTTCACAAAGTTTGGAGGCCAGAGAAGGCGAAGTCCCTGCCGGCCCATGCGACGCAGCGCAACCCGAAGGACCCAACCCCAAGCAACAGCAAGGGAGACGAGACTCGCCAAAGTTACGAGTGCATCAACAAACTCCATCGTCCCACCTTAATCCGATATCCCTCTCAAAGCAGTCGGTCCCTTACGCTGTGAAGGCTCTTGATCAGTACAACCGGCCTTGTCGGAAAGTAGCTAACAATGCCGACCGCCTAGCCAGTCGACGATCTCCTCACGGAAGCACCTGAGGGTATGGGCACCAGACCACCTATATGCGACAAGCGGCCGGAGTCTGAGTCTTAGAGCGAAACGTTGCCTACATCCCGGGAGCAGGCATCAGTTCGAAGATATCGATGGTGAGAGCGCGGGTTGCGTCACTGAGGTAAGGATGGCCGCTGGTCAGCGCTTTGAATCTGCCTTGGCTAGAGCGGAGCAATTCCCGGCTAGCAATCCATCATGACCGCACACCCAACTACTGGTCAGCTGCTCGTGGTCGTCGCCAACAACGAGTTACTAACCCCGGCAGACCTCAAAAGAGTGTTCCTGACCGACTACTAGGCGCTAAGAGCGAAGCGTGATGTCAGCCACCACGCAATTTGAGACCACCGCGGCGGTTCTCGATTGGTCGACGGATCTTTTTAAGCCGGACTCGGGCTAGAGCTCAAGACCTTCAGGCTCGTTGCCAAAGGAAAACTTTGGGCTAAAAGTCGGCTTTGGCCGGGTCCCGACCGGAGACGATCATTCAGGGAGCCTCATGATTGACAACATTGTCGAATCACAGTCGGCTCGTTCGTTGTGTGAGTAAGCGGCTCAGAAAGAGCCGAGCGAAGGAGAAACATCATGGCGAAGTTTTTGTTCACATACAGCGGTGGCGATGACAGCTCAGCCGAGGACATGGATGCCGTAATGGCAGCGTGGGGCGCATGGTTCAGCGAACTCGGCGAAGCCATCGTCGACGTCGGCAATCCAGTCTCAACGAGCGAGGTACTCGCTGCTGACGGCACGGTTACAGAAGCTACTGCCGACGGACTCTCGGGGTACTCGCTTATTGAGGCTGCTGACGGTCACGCCGCTCTTGAACTGGCAAAGGGATGCCCGGCGCTGACATCTGGCGGAACGGTGACCGTTTCTCTCACCCTGGATATGTAACCTAGCAATCCCTGATGGGTTTGAAGGAGGTCGCAACTTGCGGCCTCCTTTGTCGTTCAGCCCCACGGTAGCTCGATTGTGACGGTTGGTCCGTTTGACGCCGTGATGGACGCTTGAATGCACCTTTCTAGCACTTCCCCAGCCACCGACTATCCGAAGAGGATCGGCCCTGCGGGGAAACGTGGGTGGGACCTACTGGGATCGAACCATCGACTGTAGAGGGATGAGGAACTCCCGCCGTGCTACTGGCACGGCGGGAGTTCACATTCTCGAAAGAGAGGTTGGAGGCCGTCCATATCCGGCTCATATGTGCAGTTATGTGGGTGCACCTACATACCGACACCCGATGTACTCATGGTTGATGGGTTCAGTCGTCGAAGGTGGTGGCCTCGGTCGCTTTCTTGAGGACGACCTGACCACCATTGTCGGTGTTCATGTCGTAGAACTTTATGACCTCATTGAGCAGCCGGGAATACTCACCACCAGTCTCTGCCAGCGCATCCATGGTGCCGTAGCTATCCATCCCGATGAGGGTGTAGACCTGACCTGCGCTAGCCGGTCCACCGATCACATTGGAAGTAGGTCCCCATGTACTCGCTACCCTCCGGGTGTGCGTCGGCTAGAGCCTGCTCGTTGGCCTCCAGCCAAGCTACGAATTCGGACGTCTTGCCCTCCTTGAGGTCCCCACTTAACACATTGATGAATTTCATGTCCTCTCTCCTTCTCGTTGGCAGATCTGGCATATCTTCTTAAAACATCTGAAAACAGGTTGAAACCCCCCTGAAACCCAGACAGGGGTGCGCACACCCTAGATCGGGGTTACCGAGCCTCTCTTTCCCGTTCTGCTTGTTTCCGAGCGTCTTGTGCACGAGATGTGGACGAGAGTGCCCGTCGTTTCCAACTGAGCGGCATTGGAAAGGCTCATACTCGGGTATTAACTTGGGGGCAGAACCTCACAAAAGCAGAGGGGGACGCTCTCGGAGCGCCCCCCTCTCAGACCTCGCTCAATACTCAGGTTCTACGGGTGTGTTCCACCCTTCCAGTGGTGCTCGGCCAAAACCTCGCCTTCGTGACCGGGCCTACGGTCAACCCTCAGGATCTCAGTCCCGTAGAAAGTCTCCCCGTTCGGGCTAAACACCATGACTGCAAGGCTTGGTTTTTCACCCACCATAAATGCGCCTAAGTCGGCTTCATTCGAGATGCAATGCTGGCCCACACTGGCTTCGGGATAAAAGCAGAACCAGCCGGCATCTAGAAGTGTTTGGTCGGTAATGCTCCGTGAGGCTGAGGCTGGAGCCATTAGCACCATGACCAGACTCACCACCAACAACAATGTTGTAGTCGTTCGTTTCATTCTTCTCTCCTCCTAATAGTTGCCCTCATGAGCGAGGACACTCCAGACTGAACGCCCGGCTTACGTGTGTTCGGTAACCGGGAATATGTCGTCAGCGACTAAACCGTGCGCCTCTCGATGCACGGTGTTGGCATCCTCAGCCGAGTCGGCTTCGACGAGACAAAAGATCTTCCCCTGCTCCTCATTCACCCAATACCGCAGGTAATTCACCCCGTACTTCTCCTGAGTTGCTAGGTCGGCGGCGTGTGCCCCGGCCACATCTCCTACCGTCACCCCACCCTCCAAGTTGTGCACATCCATAAATAGCGCCATTCGTACCTCCAAACGATTGTTCTTGGCTGATAAAGAGACCGTAGGTGCCCTCTTTGTCCCTGTCATGGGTGACCAGTACCCATATCTGGGGCGACCAGTACCTATATTTGGAGTGACCAGCACCGGTTCTGCTCATTTTCGACTGTCTTGTGCACGAGATGTGGACAGAGACATTCCACAATGGCCGGCGGCAGGAACACGGACAGTCTCCGCCGTAGACGCTCTCTAGCTCGCCCGCGCCATGGGAGAAGGCAGATCGGACTTGCGTGATCGACCCGGCGACAGGCGCTCATGCTACGCTGGCTTTCGTTCTGGCAAAGGGAGGCGTTTCGATGAAGCGACACTGGCTCACCATCGTGTCGGGGCTGATTGCCGCGTTCTCGGTCGTTTTGGCTATCTCCGTGCTGCTTTTCGATACGGGAGATACTTCGACGGGCGACGTGGTCCTCCTCTGGTTGCTCATATTGATCGGTGCTCTGATGCTGGCGGGCCTGCGGTGGCTTCGAGTTGGCAGGTTCAGCGAGACAGTTTGTCTGAGCCTTGTGGGAGTGGGGTTGGTGGCTTTTGGTGCGATGTGGTATTGGATGCTTTTCGTACCGACGGCGGTGGCTCTGATCGTGCTGTGGTTCGGGATCGTCAAGCGTGGCCTAGTTGTGGAGTTACGCCCGGTCCCTGGTATCTAGTTCCATCTGCTCGGGCTTCAGCGACCTCGCGTTGTGGATCTCAGAGTCGGCGGATCTCGGCTGGTCCCAGGCGTGGCGGTGGTAGGCACGATGGGGCCGACGTGATTGCGCGCTTTGGTTTGCTGATGGCCGTATTCCTTACAGTACTGGCAGGATGCTCCACCCCATCTGCAAACCCGGGATTGGTCGACGTGGGCGAAGGACGCTTGCTCTACCTGGCCTGCCAGGGAGAGGGAACCCCAACGGTGGTCCTGGAAGGGGGAGGCATGGGCAACTCCAACAGCTGGAGCACCGTCCAGCCAGCGATTGCGGAGTTCACCCGGGTGTGCGCCTACGACCGAGCAGGCGAAGGCCACAGCAGTTCTCTGCCCGCCCACGCCAGCTTCGAGGCGATGGTTCGTGATCTGCATGCGCTTCTAGAGGCTGGGGGCATAGAAGGCCCTTACGTGGTCATGGGCCATTCGTTTGGCGGACGCTTGATCCCCCATTTTGCTGACCTGTACCCCAACGATGTGGTCGGGATGGTGCTGTTGGATCCCGGCCACGAGGATTTTACTGCCCGTGCCGAAGCGGCTTTAGCGCCTTTGGAGTGGCAGCAGTACCTGGAGGCGGGTGGCCGTCGAATCATCAGTTTCGAAGAAGCCCAAGGCCCCGCGGTCTGGGAGCACCAGGGGACTTTCCGCTCGTCGTAGTGTCCGCTGCTCACGCTATCGACCAGCCTGGTGTTTCGAGCGAAGTGAACGAAAAGCTTTACGACTTACTCGTTGGCTTGCATCGCGAGATGGTCGCCCTGTCGCCCGATGGTACCCATATCATTGCTGAGGGCAGCGGCCACGGGATTCAGATCGACAGACCAGACCTTGTGGTGGACGTCATTCGAATAGTGATTGAATCTGCGAGGGAAGACGGGGATTCTTGAACTACCCAATCCGTGGTGGCAACCAGTTCCTCGCTGAGGGGCGACTCAATGTCAACCAGGCGCTGAAGGAAGTGAGCGGCAACCTCAGCCTAAGTGACCCCAAATGGAACTCCCGGCGCACCATCCACCTCAACGCTGAACTGGTTGGTCTCCCGCGTGGCTCGACGGCTGCAATCGGCGATGGCAACGTGTTCACCTCGAAGCAGGGCAAGTGTCTACGTCGGTCGAACTTCCGCCGCCGGATTTGGTTGCCTGCAGTCGGGAGGTCAGTGGGCCTACCGATGAGGTTCCACGACCTGCGGCACACCAACGCTGCGTCGCTCATCGCGAATAACGAGAACCCCAAAGTCATCCAAGAAATACTCGGACATCAGGACATCTCTAGGACATTAAATATTTATGGACACCTCATGCGGGGCCTTGGACAGGATGCTGCAGACCGCCTGAACGATAGCTTCGCGATAATTCGTGGCCACTTTTTGGGCACTTCTGATGAGTCGGCAGTCGTCAGCTTGGAGCGGGAGTGACTAAAACCCGCACCGCACGAGGGTTTTTAGGGTGGGCCCTGCGTGGATCGAACACGCGACCTCTCCCGTGGTCGGCTCATACGCCGACCTCGACGGGGACATTGACGAGAGATCCGTATTCGGTCCATGAGCCGTCGTAGTTTGTGGCGTTCTGATGGCCGAGGAGTTCGTGGAGCACGAACCAGGTGTGCGATGACCGTTCCCCGATCCGGCAATAGGCGATTGTTTCGGTGGCGGCAGTAACCCCGGCGTCGCCGTAGATGGCCTGCAGCTCTTCAAGCTCCTTGAACGTGCCGTCTTCGTTGGCGGCTCGGCTCCACGGAATATTCCTAGCGCCCGGGACGTGACCTCCCACGTAGGGCTGTTCCTGGGGCAGGTGATCGGGTGCCAGTTTCTCTCCGCTGAACTCCTCGGGTGATCGCACGTCGATGAACGTGGCAGACCCGACCGCCGTCAGGACGTCGTCCCGGAAGACTCTCAGCTGCGGGCGCTCCGCTCCGGTGATTCTGAAGCCGCTCGGGGAGAAGGTCGGCCGGTCGGCGGTCAGGGCCCTGGCGTCGAGTTCCCATTTCTTGCGGCCGCCGTCGAGCAGCTTGACCTTGTCGAAGCCCCGATATTTGAGCAGCCAGTAGGCGTACGCGGCGAACCAGTTGTTGTTACCGCTATACAGGACGACGGTGGTGTCGCCTCCGACGCCAGCTGCCGACAGCAGGTCGCTGAAGCCTTCCTGATCGAGGTAGTCTCGGCGGGTGGCGTGGTGGAGGTCTTCGGACCAACTCCATGCTACAGCCCCCGGGATGTGGCCTTGTTCGTAGAGGGAGGTGTCTTCGTCCACCTCGATGATCCGGACGGTGTCATCGGCGAGGCGCTCGGCCAGCCAGGCGGTGTCAACGAGGGCGTGATGGTCGCTATAGGGCATGTTGGTGGGCTCCTTAGATGTGGGGTGACCGCAACGCCTGCGACGTCGGGTTGGTTTGATGGCGATTCATTCCTGAGCAGAACGGAATCGATATCAGAAAAGCGGCAGGGTTCCTGCCGCTTGCGAAGATGCTGATGACCAAGACTTCAATCAGATCAGAGTCTGAACGGTCCACCGGCCAGCAGCTAGATACATGGACAACGACGCGCCACCGCAACCTCGAAGGCGAGGTCGGCAACCGGCGAAAATTGGATCGTCGTCATCGGAACTCAAGCTTGCCAGACCCGCGGTCGGCTGTCAAGGGGCTGCATATGTGCGTTCGTAGCTAACCCGCCCCGTGACAGAAGTGGTGGTAATCGGGGGAGGCCACCAAGGGGTAGCGCCATCAAATGGCCGAATTCGGGCGGTGCGGTTTGACGCTGCGTGGTTGGTGTTGCGCTGTGAGTGTTGGTCTGGCAGGGGGTTGTCTGTCGAGCTAGTTTCGGTTGTCGGAGGTGTCGGCGAGGTGCAGCGCTGCGGGTTCTTGAGTGACAGCGATCCAGCGTATTTGGGTCGTTTCCCGCTCGATGTCAATCGTGATGATTTGGTTCGCTGTTTCTCGCTCGGTGGCGGGGACGGCAGCGACATGCTGAGCAAGCTCTCCTCCAGGCCAGTGCGCAGACCGCCTGAATGAGAGCTTGGCGACAGTTCGAAGGCACTCTGAAGGCACCAAGCCCGATTCCAACGTCAGTGAGTGGGATTAAAAAACGATGAACCCCACATTCCGTCCGCTTTTCGAGGGTGGGCCCTGCGTGGATCGAACACGCGACCTCTACCGTGTGAAGGCCGAGGTCGATTGAAGGTGTATAGTTGAAACACTGCTTGATTGATGGAGGTCAAACCGTGCCAAATGTCGTAATAAAGAACGGACTCGTCTACACCCCAGGTGGCTGGCTACGGGGCGGACTGGCGATGGAGGACGGGCGGATCAGTCACGTTGGCTACGACAACGCTCTGCCAGACGGTGACTCGATCATTGACGCTGAGGGCAACTACGTTCTCCCCGGCATCATCGATCCTCACGGGATCTTCGGCCGGGTCGACTGGGAGCCGACTGCGCGCACCGAATCGATCCATGCCGCGGTCAACGGCGTGACCACCATCATCACGTATGTGCAGATGGGCGATCTGACCGCTTCCAAGCGGCTCCCGGTGCACCGAGAAGCGAGGGAGCTGTGCGAGACCCACTCGTTCGTCGATTTCAAGTTCAACGCCGCCATCGGCACGGACGAACAGATCGAGGAGATCCCGGAATTAGTGCGGGACGGGGTACATTCGTTCAATTTCTGGATGAACCTCTCGAAGGTCGAATGCGAGCAGTACGGATTCCCGTCACTTGACTGGGCGTTCTTGTATCGGGCGATGGAGAAGATCGCGGAATCCGGACCTCCCGCGTTCGCGTCAGTACACACCGAAGAGCCGGAAATTATTCACATGCTCTACCAGCGCGCCAAAAGAGAAGGCGCTCAGGACTTGGCCACCTGGGCCGCCACCAGACCGTCGTTCGCGGAAGGGGCGCAGGCTTTCACCGCCGGCCTCATCGCCCTTGAAACAGGAGTCCCTCTCAGCCTCGTCCACATCTCGGCTCCGGAGTCGATGGAGGCCGTGAAGTACCTCCGCTCGAAGGGTGGGCGTGTGACATCAGAGACCTGTCCTCAGTACCTGACGCTGTCGCCGACCGATGACCTAGGACTGCTCGGGAAGCAGATGCCGCCGTTGCGCGATAAGACGTATCAGGAGGCACTGTGGAAGGGTGTTGCCGACGGCACCATCAACATGATCGCGTCAGATCACCAGATCGCCAGACGCAAGGACAAAGAAGTCCCAGGCGGGCTGTGGGGAGATGGAACCGATCAGTCCGGCAGCGGCGGGGGCATCATGGGAGCGATAGCGCCCATCATGCTGAGCGAGGGCGTGAATAAGAATCGGATCACGATGGAAGATTTCGTGAAGGTGTGTTCGGAGAACGCGGCCAAGCTCTACAGCATCTACCCGCAGAAAGGTGCGCTGAGCCCTGGATCCGATGCAGATGTGATCATCGTCGATCCCAAGAGGGAATGGACGATGTCTGTCGAGTCGCTTAAGTCGTCCAGCGACTACTGCCTGTGGGACGGCATGACCGTCAACGGGAAGGTCATCAAGACCTACGTGCGGGGCGAGCTCGTGGCCGACGATGGTGAGCTGGTGGCCGATACCCCAAGCGGGCGGTACGTGTAGTCGCTGAGTTGCCACCGCTTCGCTCCGACCGGGATCGCGGAACGCAGGCCGATAGGATTGGTGCGTGATCTCCTGATGATCTGCGGAACAAGCTGATGGGGTTCGTTCTCGGCGCTGTGGGAGCAATCTTCTTTGCGATCGCCTCGATCCTGTTCCGGTTGGGCCAGCGAACCAGACCAGACGATGACGGTCACCTAACATCAGTCGTGACGAATGTGGTGATTCTCGGTGCGATCGCCAGCGTGGTCGACTGGTCTCCATGGAGTTGGCCTGGGTCTGTCGGGCTGGCGGCCGGTGGAATCATCGGGTCGGTGTTTGGACGGTATTCGCTTCTCCGCGCGATCCGTCTTATCGGGCCGACTAGGTCAAACGCGTTCATCACCGCCGCCCCCCTCGTCACCGCCACCCTCGGCTGGATGATTCTTGGAGAGAGCCTCGCTCCTGTCGAGATCGTGGCGGGCGCATTGGTGGTCACGGGGTTGTTGGGGATCGTGCGGACAGACAGAACTATGGAGGGGCCTGAGAGCCGAGCGCCGTTCACTGTCTACGTGGTCGCGGCAGGTATCCCGATGTTCTTCGGAAGCGCCTTTGTCGTGCAACGGTGGGCACTGGCCCAGTTTCCTGGCTCGATGACGGGGGCGTTCATCGGAGTGGTGTCAGCTATGTTCGTGGTGGTTGTAATCGATACATTCCGTGGACGGCTTGGCAGCCGGATTCGAGGCAACGCCCGTGCCTTTCCTTGGCACTACGTCGGCGCTGGCGCCTTGACGAGTGCTGGGATCATGTCTCAATTCCGGGCGCTGGAGTTGGTGGAGGCCTGGGTCGTCGGATTGCTCCAAGCAACCCAGGTGCTGTGGACCATGGTGCTCAGCGTCCTCGTTCTCGGACACGAGGAGCACATTACGGCAGGTCTCATTTTCAACGTCCTGTTGATCCTTCTCGGGGTCGGAGGAATGATCGCAGCCTAGCCTCCATCGTCGACGGGCCACGTCTATCAGGTGAAGCGGCTTGGGCCATATGCAGGTGCTTCATCGCTCAGATGGCGGAATCTCACAGATAGCCCGCTGAAAACCCCCTGAAACCCTGACAGGGGTGAGTACATCACCGATCGGAGTTACCGAGCCTTTCCTTCCGATTCTGTTCAATTCCGACTGTCTTGTGCACGAGATGTGGACGAGAAGGAGGCTCTGACTTGCTTTGTGCTCTAACTTGAGCAGAACACGGAAACTCCCGCAGAACAGCTGCGCCGGTTTGGTCGGGGCTTCACCACGGGGACCCTAACTACGGGCCACCCTGGGGGATCTCTTACCTTCGTGAGTGAGAGCGTTTGACCGGTCCCGGATGGTTTCGAGTCGTTGCCTGGTGACAGGAGTCAGGGTGGAGTCGGTGGCGTCAGTCCACCCATTGGTTTCGTCGGCGGTTTCGGTGAAAAAACTGTCGAGTTGGGTGAGAAGACGAGTAGTGATGTCGAGGACCAGGGCGATGGCGTGAAGCCGTTCTGGATATTGGGGTCGCCCTTGATATTCGAGACGTTCTGAGTCTGGTCCTCCAACGCCGGTTTCGAGCATGGAAAGGGGTCCGCCCTCGGCGAGGTAGTCGTTGGCGATGGTTGTCATCTCATCAAGCATGATCCGAGCCGACCGAGCTGTGGACTTCATCGAGGCCGTCAGGTCGTCGGTGGTTCCTTGGTCGCCGTAGAAGAGGCGGAGAACGCCTTCGATCTCGAAGTGCGGTTCTCCCGGTTCAGTCGCGAGCCAGTCGGATAGCGCTTGACGTCCATCGGGGGTGATGGTGTAGCGCTTCCGTGTGCGTCCTCCGGCTGCTTCGTCCTTGACTGTCGCCCAACCCAACTCGACCAGATGAGCCTGCTCCCTATACAAATGGCCCTCTGATGCTGACCACACATATCGGAGACTCCGTTGCAGCTGTTGTGTCAGCTCGTAGCCAGTCCACGACCTAACCGCCAACAATCCGAGAAGGCCATAAGTGGTGGGTGATGTCTTCTTGGTCATACGAACACCTTACTCGCATTATGAGTAGTGTTGTTGTATGGTGGCAACGGACAGGTAGAGAAACCGGGTCCGGGAACCGAGGAGAGGAAACCATGGGTGTAGGAACAATCCGGTGCGTTGTGATCAACGTCACCGACTTAGGACTCGCTTACAAGTTCTGGGGGGCTGTCACCGGATTAGATGTGATCTG
>Ga0302135_10002712_pt1 | contig 10596 bp, 6 predicted proteins | sample CBN3_surface_MG_FD_203119 | JGI IMG/M metagenome (GOLD analysis project Ga0302135, IMG submission 203119) | Marine microbial communities from Western Arctic Ocean, Canada - CBN3_32.1 | ecosystem: Environmental > Aquatic > Marine > Oceanic | place: Canada: Western Arctic Ocean | collected 2017-09-15 | reverse complement strand
GACTGCGCAACGAGTCACTACATTACAAGCCTTTCGAGATCTGTTTTCGGAGCAAGTACTCAGAGCGGGTGACGAGATAAGGATCAGCACAATCACCTTTATGTTTACCGATCTCGTCGGCTCAACATCGTTGTTTGCACAAGTTGGCGATGCCCGCGCTTACCAAATTGTGCGGGAACATTTTGCGCTCCTAGGTGGTGTCGTCCGCGAGTATGACGGCACCATTGTAAAGACCATTGGTGACGGTCTACACGCGGCGTTCAATGCACCAGACCACGCATTTCACGCTGCTATCGCTATCGAAACTGCAGTCTCGAACTGGCGAAGCCAGGAGCCTGGTGTCGACGTCGCAGTGCGCATCGGATTGCACACCGGTAGCTCCATTTCCGTCAATCTCAATGGGAGACTCGACTACTACGGCAGTTCGGTGAATATGGCTGCGCGGCTTGAGGGCCAGGGCCAAAGTGGTGAAATTACGATGTCTGAAGCATTCGTGAACGACGCAGCGGTAGCGTCGTTGCTTTCCCACTATGCGACTCGAAACACAAGCGTGGCACTCAAGGGTTTCGACGAACCGGTCACTGTCTACCAGTTCAGACCCTGATCGCCATGACCGAGCGGCCACTTCGATTGACCACCTGTACATCGTGGAGCGCGCTCATTTATGTGCTCACGGTGCTCATTCAACAGGTCCACGCGCAGGACGCTTCGAGCCAAATTCAAATCCGCGCTTCGATTGGGTTTGCCGAGACGTTTCGGCTGGGTTACTGGGCGCCGCTACACGTCAGTATCAGCAATGAGGGAAGCAACATCGTCGGCGAGCTCAACGTGCAATTATTGTATGGCGATGAACTTAACGACAGCTTACGGCCAAAACTACACCGACGCCGTCTGGATTTGTCCAAGGGCTCACGAAAACGGTTTCGATTCACCGTGTATCTAGAGTCGTTCGCGCATCCGGTTGTGATCAAAGTCTCCTCCGGGGGCCGCGAGATCGCTCGCCAGAGCATCGACTTGCGCCGACGATTCACTGAGGGGCGTCTCATCGTGGTCCTGAGCCGTGATGCCAATCTTGATTACCTCAACGACGGCACGGGCGATAGTTTACGGGTGCTTTATCCACATCCTGAACTACTCCCCGACCACTGGCTGGGCTATGACGGCGTCACGGCAGTCATTGTGCAGGGAATTTCGCTCGAGGAACTCAGCACGCGCCAGTTCGAAGCACTAAAAAAATGGATTGCGCACGGCGGTAAGTTGGCGGTGTCCGGTGGCTCAGACTACTCCTTGTTGCGCACGCCTCGCCTCGCCGAATTGCTACCGGCTAACCCCACGGGTTTGATCAAGATATCTGAATCGACACGCCTCGGCGAAGCACTTGGCGGGCAGCTCCAGGCGCAAGCACCGTTTCATATTTTGCGCTCGTCGAAGTTGCGCGGACGCGTGCTGCATGAAGTCGACGCACTAGCGCTCGTGGTACAGGAGAACAACGGCAGAGGTCAGGTTACGTACCTGAGTTTCGACGTCGGCAACCCGCCGTTTGATCAATGGCCGGCCATGAAGCGACTTTGGTTCACGATGCTCGGCATGGCTCCAACCCTGCGTCAATCATTCCAGAAACGCGAAATCCGACGCCTGAGCCCGATACCCTCGATTATCAATCGCGGTAGCGGTGGATTTCCGAATCACCAAGTCGTCCTAATCTTTGCGGTGCTCTACCTGGGCGTTCTCGCGACTGCCTACCAACTGAGACCTGCGCACAAGCACGCCCAGCGCGTGCTGAGCGCGATCATCGTTGGGTGCCCATTGCTGTTTGCGCCAGTGGCCTATTTTATTTTTGGTCCGTTGTTATACCCAGTCGGTTCGACTGCGGTAATTGTCTCCGTCATCAGACCGTTCGGGAGCGGTCCGTATGCCGCGCTCGATATCGATCTCGGTCTCTATTCGAATCAGCAACGACAATTCCATCTTAAGCTAGAGTCGACAGAGCCCGGTTTCGTGACTAACCACCGGGAAGAACGCTGGGGTAAAGCGCGGGGTTTCACGCAGCACGAGGCCGCCGGACTGTCAATTGAGCCGGCCGGTATCGACGCATATGTACTTCATCTATTGCAGGGGGAAGATGTCATCGCGTACGACGTCCGCGCGTCGGCGCTGGCTAGCCCTACGGACATTGCGTTATCAGTGCGCAACGACACGGGGCAATCCTGGCGCAACACGTGGCTGGTATTTGAGCAAAACTTGTACGAACTGGGTCCCCTGCCGCACAACGACGGTGCCGATGTCGTCCGTCGTGGAAGTGCACTGCTGGGTAAGCTAACCACTGAAAGTTGGCGCAGTGTGCGCCTCGATAGCGAGCGTAGTAACCCAATCGAAAGTCATATGACGCAGCTCCTCCTAAAACGTGCGTTTGACGAATATCTTGGCCTCACATCATTCGGTGCGGACAAAGCCCTCTTGCTAGCTACTACACAAAGTCCGGTGCGCATCGCGCAACACAGTTCCGCCTGGCAACACGAAGAGCTGGCCTTGGTGCAAATGGAAATTGACGTCGGTACAAACATGAGGACGAATGATCCACACTAATGCTTTGGTTACGGGTGTCTGGCGCGGTTTACTCCGTCCCGGTGCTGGACAACGTGCCTATCTGAACTGTCTGGCGCTGCAAGCAGTGGCAATCGTCCTCTGGTGGCCGAAAGCAAACCTTTCGCAAGCACTTGCTCACGAACAGGGCCCGCAACCGTTGCTGGCAGTGACGGTGGCTATCAGTCTAACGATTGCTTACTACAGTATTCGCGCCGGGGCCGAAGAATTTTTACTCGACGGCCAGCAACCACTGCGCGAGTGGGCGGTGGGGACGTCACTGTCTATCCGCCAAATTTTGACTGGCGGCGTGTTCGGTCACGGTTTGCAAACGCTGCACCAATTGGCACTTTCGTCGCCACTGCTGTGTCTCGCTTACACCGTCGGTGGCGGCGACGGGGCGAGTCTAGCTGCTTGTTTACTCATGGTCGTGCTACAGGCAGAAGTGTTCTGGTTAACGGGTGCAATCGTGTATCTGCTCATCGGACACAGTGGACAGTCCACCTACGTGACGCTGCGAGTCATAGTCGCTGCCACCTATCTAGGTAGTGCTGTTGCAATGCCTAGCGCCAGTCACTTCAGAATGTCGGTGCATCTACTGGGCGGCTCTTCCGAAGGGGAGCTGTCATCAACGCTGTTGACACCACCGCTTGTTTTTCTTCTCACGCACGCCGTGTTGATAGCCCTGCTTTGCCTGGTACTGGCCGCGCTATTGCTACGTTATCGACGAAACATCGCCATCGCGGACACGCCGCCCATAAAAACCGATCGATAGTTATTTTCAGAGTTGACAAGCTCGGCTCAGATTCTCACTGTGAGTTATGACATTCGATAGGGCGTGGTCCATAACAGCGTTGGATGAGCGGCGAGCACCGGAACGTCTCGCTAACATCATCGCGCATTTAACACAGCAAAAATGGCGTCGGTCATTTATCGAGTATGGCTGGGTGGGTCTGTTTTGGGGGCTGGCCATTTCGGCTGTTTCCGTGCTGGCGTTGAAAATTTATGTACCGCATCTGTCCAGTTCAATGTGCGCCGTACTCATGACGAGCGGCGCACTGGCTGTCGCCATTGCTAAAGCTTGGTTAGCACGACCCGACGAACTGCAAGTTGCCATTCAAGCTGACGTCGCGTTGAAACTTAAACAACGGTTGAGTACGGCCTGGGAATTCTCGCAAACCGACAGCGAGTCTGAGCTTTCACACCGTCTCGCCGTGCAAGCTGTCAGTCAGCGTTATCCACCGCCTTCACAGGCCGTCTTCGCGGTGCGCCTCAACACTTGGGCCCGACTAATACCACTCGCTGCATTGGCTCTGGTACTCGTGAATGTTCTCGACCTACAACAGCTACCTGGTTCTACAGCACCGATTGTCGACGATGCGGTGGTTAGCGAAGGTGTCAGACTTCGCGAGTTCGCGCGCCAGATGCAAGTCCGGGCGCTGCGCGATGCACTACCTCGAAGCCAGACAGAGTCAGAAAACATGCGGCGGCTCGGCTCACGTATGGAAAGCGGGTCGTTGTCCCGCCAGGAGGCTGTCAGCCGGTTGCAAGAACTGGGTCAATCGCTAGCCCATCAACGCCGGGCCGCGTTGAGCGATGGCGGCTCGAAAACGGGGATTGCCGAGAGCTTCTCGCCAATTGGCAACGGTGAGAATGACGCGTCGCAGCTCAAGGAGTTATTGGAACAGCTGCTGCAAGGCAAACTAACAGCGGGCGAGATTGCTGCACTCAGCCCGGAATCGGAGAGCCTGTCCCGCTTAGGAATTTCGATCCAAGACCTCAGTAGCGCACTCGAAAGTTACGCTGCCGGGCACCCGCTCGATGTTCAGCAGATAGTCGACGACCTTGAACGCCAAGAGCTCGCTATAGATGACGCGGGAGAACTCGGTAGAGCCATCCGACAAATCGATCAAGTGCGTGAAAACCTCGGTGATGTCATGGTGAGTGCCGACCAACTAATGCAACGAGGTGACGGCACACAAGATGACAGCGATGTGCGGGCGCTGGGCGGTCCGATGGGCCGAGCAGCGGGCGATGCCGATTCAGGGCCGATGAATCAGGCTGGATTCGGTTCCGGTTCTGTTGAAACGCCGCGCAAACGACCACGTACGCTGGATCCGAATTCCGAACGAAACGACATCGTACTGAAACCGCAGAGCAACTTTAGGGAGGGCTCGGGATTTACCACCGAAACACGTGTTTTGCCAAAAGCCGGGAAAACGACGGTAGAAAACGTTGAACTAGATGTGCGTTTCGACGCTCAGATGGAAGAGGTGTTATCTAAGGATGACTATCCGCTACACCAAAAAGAATTCATCCGCAGATATTTTTTAAGTTTAAGTCAGGGGGTTTCGAGCGATGTGCAAGCTAGCGAGGAACAATGATGAGTGAGTCACTAGACATCGCCGACGCCCGTGGTCGGCTGGCAGAGTTAAGACACGAAATCGGTAAGCGCATCATAGGCCACGACGATCTAGTAGAAGGGATACTGGCCTGCTTACTCGCATCGGGGCATGTATTGATTGAAGGCGTGCCGGGCTTAGGTAAGACATTGTTGGTTAAGACACTGAGCGCCGTCCTCGACCTTGAGTTCTCCCGTATTCAGTTCACTCCAGATCTGATGCCGGCCGATATTATCGGTACGCAGATGGTTGCGCAAGATGATGATGGTAACCGGGTGTTCAAGTTCCAGCAGGGCCCAGTGTTTACACAGCTGTTGCTGGCCGATGAAATAAATCGGGCAACGCCAAAAACACAGTCGGCGCTGCTAGAAGCGATGGAAGAGCACAGAGTCACCGTCGGGCGGACAGGTCACGTGTTGGAAGAGCCATTCATGGTGCTTGCCACACAAAACCCAATCGAGATGGAGGGCACTTACCCCCTCCCAGAGGCCCAACTGGACAGATTTCTGCTCAAGCTCATCGCCAAGTATCCCAGCGCGGCCGAGTTATCAAAAATCATCGACCTAACCACCGGGGAGCGAGAAGCCACCGTTCAACCTGTGATGACATGCGACGAGTTGAATGCGCTTCGCGCGCTGACACGTCAGGTTGTGATTGCGGGACACGTCAAGGATTTTGCCGTGCAAATCGTGCTAGCCACACATGCGGACAACGAAGCCGCTACGCCGTTGTCGAAGCGATTTGTGCGCCATGGCGCCAGTCCCCGCGGTATTCAGAGCATGATTCTGATTGCGAAAGCATACGCTCTATTCGAAGGTCGCTTGAATATCAGCTTTGACGATCTCAAAAGCGCCGCGGTGCCGGCGCTACGCCACCGCGTGTTGCTCAACTTCGAGGGTGAAGCGGAAGGTATCGACGTTGAGGCGGTAATCGACGAAATCCTCCGAGAGACGCCCGTCGGCGACGGCTAATAACGATGGCGTTGCAAATCGCCGAACGGCAAGCGTCAATCTTTGATGCGGACTTTTTGCGCAAACTCGAACAGCTTGAGTTGCTCGCCAAGAAAGTCTTCCGCGGTCTAGTCAGAGGCGAACATGCCACGCCTCGGCGTGGCCGGGGGCTTGAGTTCGCTGACTTCCGACGTTATAGACCGGGCGACGATTTACGCTACATCGACTGGAACATCTTCGCCCGACTTGATCGGTTATTTCTCAAGCTGTACGCCTGCGAAGAAGACATCACTTTGCACCTGTTGCTCGACGTTAGCGCGAGCATGGATTTCGGTGAGCCGCGCAAGTTCGATCACGCCCGAAAGCTCGCGGCTTCGCTGGCCTACATAGGACTTAGCAACCTGGACCGAGTCAGTTTGAGCGTATTCGCCGACACACTGGACTCGAAACTGCCGCAGCTAAAGACCAAGCACCACATGGCAACAGTGCTCGACTTTCTCAGCACTCAGCCGACTGGCGGGCGTACCGATTTTACGGTCTCGTTACGAGAATTCGCGATACGTAACCCGAACCCTGGTTTGGTTGTTGTGATAAGCGACCTGCTCGGCGGCGACGGCGTTCACGCCGGACTCGATTCGTTGCGCTATGCCGGTCACGATTTGATGGTCTTGCAATTGCTTGCTGAGGATGAAATCGAACCGCCGCTCGAGGGCGCCTTAAACCTGCTCGATTCGGAAGATGCCACGGAGCTCAAAGTCACGGTCGATGAGGAGCTGAGAGCGCTCTACCAAACGCGACTGCAGGTGGTGCTCGCCGACATCGAAGGATACTGTCGGCGCAGCGGAATCGAATATTTGCGTGCAAGCACCGCCATCCCTTTCGAAGATGTCGTACTGCGCTACCTGCGTCAGGGCAGATTCTGGCGGTGATACACCTAACCCAGCCCTGGGCACTACTCGCGCTGCTGGCAATCCCACTAATCCTGATTTTACATAGCTTGCGACCGCGACGCAGAACCGTCATGTCATCAACAAACGCAATCTGGCGTGAAGCGTTACGTGAGCGCCAGCGCGGCCTCGGATTACAGAAGCTCCTGAAAGATGTGAGCCTATTATTACTGTTGTTGTTGGCTCTGCTGCTCGCCATCGGGCTTTCCGACCCACGCTGGTCGACACAGACTACGCAACGCAGCGACGTAGTGATTGTGCTTGACGTCAGTGCGAGTATGAAATCACGCACGGCCGCCACCTTTGCTAGCAAATCTCGTTTTGCTGAGGTGAAAGCACAAGCAAAACACATCATCGACTCATTGCCCGAAAATGGCCGGGCTCTAATCATGACGAGTGGGCGCAGCGCTGAACTCCAGTCGGGGTTCGAGACCGACCGCGACTATCTGCAGCAAATACTCGATGGTTTGCAACCAACCGACGAAGCGGGTCGACCTCGAGCGGCCTTGGAGCTCGCTCTATCGTTGCTGCGTAATGTCAATCAAGGTCGAGTGTATTTCCTCAGCGACGGCGCATTTGACGACAACATTGACTTCAAGACGCCACAGATTGAATACCGCTTTGTCGGTGCACCAAGCCGCAACGTCGCTATCACTCGATTCGATTTTCGAGCTGAAATAGGCACAGAGGACCGCTTTCAGATCTTACTCAACGTACGCAACTACACTAGCGACACGTTGAGCGTACCGACTCAGGTGACATTGGGCGAGCGCGTTTTGATCGATCAATCCATTCAACTCGCCCCACACGAAAGTAAGACGCTGGTGGTGCCATTTGAAGGTTTGGCGCGTGGACAAGCTCGCGCGGTGATCGGGTTGGATGACGATCTCGAGGCGGACAACCACGCATTTGCTGTCATGAAGTCCGACGAACGCCTGCATATCCTGCTCGTCAGCCAGGGTAATTTCTATCTGGAGAGCGTCTTCGAGGCGCTGCCGAACGTACTAGTAACGCGTGTCGAGACGTTGCCGGAGAGCGAGTATTCTCGGCAAGTGAAACGACACGACGTCGTTGTTTTTGACGGCGTAACTCCGGCGCAGCTTACGCCTGGTCGCTTTCTTCTTATCAATGCGGTTGCACCCGGCTTGCCATTCTCCGCAATGGGCAGCGTCGAACGTCCTAACATCGACGGCAAGAGCGATAGCGCCCTAGTGCGCCAGCTAGACTTTGGCGGCGTAAGAATAGACAAGGCCATCAGTTTGACCGTGGACGAAGACGTTGACGGTCTAACCCATTTATTTTGGTCGAAAGAAACCGACCTGGCGCTCGCGCTGGCCCAGCAGGACCAACGGGTAGTGTATATCGGCTTTAAGTTATCAGATTCGAGTTTCCCGTTAAGTACGGCATTTCCGTTGTTTTTGAATGAGAGTTTGGGTTGGCTGCGACCACGGCAAAACCGGCATCAGGACACGCAGACACAAGCCGGAGAAAGTTTCGTGATTTCCGTACCGGCACACCAATCCGATCTCATAGTCCGCACACCGGATGGCGACGGATTGATCTACGCAGTAGAGAAAGGCCGCGTCGTTTTCGACGAGACCGGCAAGGCCGGAATCTACCGCTACGAACATGCTGGCACAGCACGCTATTTCGCCGTGAACCTCACCGACGAAGGTGAATCTGATATCGAACCAAGGGCGACAATCCCACCAAGTCCAACGGTGAGCCGAGCAGCCGAAGAAAGCCAAGTCACTATCGCGCTGTGGCCGTATCTGCTCGCGCTCGCACTTGTCACACTGACACTCGAATGGGGTGTTTGGTGTTGGAGAGTGGGCAGTGCCTGAGTTTGCCCAACCAATATGGCTCGCACTCGTAGCGGCAGTGCCGGTCTTCATCTGGTTCCGATTTAGGGCGGGACTTCTAGAAGGTCGTTTTAAGCGAATTGCAGGTACCAGTGTCAGAGCCATACTCGTCGTCGTATTGGTTGTTGCGCTCGCCGGGCCGCTCAAGGGCGAACGTTCTGAACATACTGATGTTGTCTTTGTCCTCGACGTATCCAGCAGCATAGGTCGGCAAACGAGCAGCGCTGCCGTCGATTTCATCAATCGTGCGTTCGCGGAGAAGGAACCAGCGGCGCGTGTTGGGCTCGTAGTCTTCGGTGCCGATGCAGCAACCGAAACTGTGCTGAGTGAAGCAGCCGAGCCGATCACCGAGATCGCGGCCGACGTGCGGCGTGCTGGCAGCGATATCGGCCGCGCACTAGAAGTTGCGATGAGCTCGTTTCGGGCCGACGTGCAACGGCGCATCGTATTGCTGAGCGATGGACAGGAAAACGCCGGACATGCACGCGCAGCGGCAGCCGTAGCGCGCTCCATTGGCGTACAGATTTCTACCGTCGAGTTGCAGCGCGAGACTTCCGCGAGTGAGGTACTCGTGCGAAACATTTCGGTGCCACCGTGGGTGCGTGTTCAAGAACCCTTCGATATCGAAGTCACTATGCAAAGTTCGAAGACGAACCGTGCTCACCTTGTTGTGATGCGCAATGCAGTTCCTATCGGTGAACGCTCAATCACACTTAAAGCCGGCTTAAACGTCGTCACACTATCGGAGCAAGTCACAAAACCTGGGCTCTACGAATACGAAGCAGTGATCAACAGCGACGATGACGGTGTAAACGAAAACAACCGTTACCAAGCATTCGTTCAGGTTCGCGGGGAACCGCGCGTCTTGCACGCCGTGGGAGAGGCCGGCTGGGGCCGTCATGTGACACAGGCATTGCGCAAGCAGGGGCTGTTGGTAGAGGAAGTCTTAGGCACGGCACTGCCAACGACACTGCACGGTCTAAGCGACTACGACCTGGTCGTGCTCAACAACGTCTCCGGGTTTGATGTGTCGATCGCGAAGATGGAACTGCTGGAAGACTACGTACGTAACGCGGGCGGTGGTGTCATAAGCCTGGGTGGCGACAAAAGTTATAGCGCGGGCGGCTACTACGGTACGCCAGTGGAAGAGTTACTGCCCGTAACGATGGATATTAAGACGGAAGCAAAAATCCCCACGTTAGCGGTCACGATCGTCATGGATCGCTCGGGCAGCATGGCAACTAATGGAAAATTAGTCATTGCGAAAGCCGCCGCAATGGCTGCGGTTGAGGTGTTGAATCCGCTCGATCAAGTTTCCGTGCTCGCTTTCGACGATGCGCCCGAGTGGAGCGTGCCACCGAGCGAAGTCGGTAACCGACGTGCGATCGTCGATCAATTGCGCATGGTCACTTCAGGGGGTGGGACTGATCTCTTCCTCGCGCTACAGGAAGCCTATGCCGTCATGGTTGAGCAACAGGCACGGGTAAAACACATCATCGTCTTATCGGACGGGCTGACGGAGAGTGGTGAAAACTTCAACGAGCTCATCGCACGCATGACAAAAGCGGGTATCACCGTGTCCACCGTCGCATTCGGCGGCGATGCTGATCGGTCGCTGATGGAACGTATCGCTTCACTCGGACGAGGACGTCACTATTACACTGACACGCCGAGCAATATCCCGCGCATCTTTACTAGCGAAACGCTGGTCGTCAGCCGAAACTTGCTTGTCGAAGGCAACACGCTACCGAAACTCGTCTATGCAAGCGAGATGGTTGATGGGTTTGGCGCAGACTCGTTTCCTGAACTGAGTGGCTATCAACGTATTTTCGCCAAACCCGCGGCCCAGGTT
>Ga0302135_10002710_pt1 | contig 10596 bp, 14 predicted proteins | sample CBN3_surface_MG_FD_203119 | JGI IMG/M metagenome (GOLD analysis project Ga0302135, IMG submission 203119) | Marine microbial communities from Western Arctic Ocean, Canada - CBN3_32.1 | ecosystem: Environmental > Aquatic > Marine > Oceanic | place: Canada: Western Arctic Ocean | collected... | reverse complement strand
TCTCTCTTTGGTTGCTGATGATGCAAGGTCAAGCCCCATCTGAGACCAGACGACCGCTGTCCCAAACCCGCCCCCATCTCGGTGCATTCGATCTCGAAAAAGCTGAGTCATCGACTCCCCACAAGCTTGTCGATGGTCTTGGGGGTAAACAACAAGCAACGCCTGATACGTCTTTTCTGAAAAGGCCATGTCCTAGCGCCCCTCCAAGCCCAAACGACGTGAACGAACAAGCTGGAGTGCTCAGGCACTCCAGCTGTCTAGCGGTCACTTTCCAGTTTGGCAAGTGACCGGCTCGTCCGGGCGCAATTTCTGTCACAGGCAATGGCATCGAGAACATACAATCAGCCACACGCAGCCAACGAAAACGGAACCCACACCTAACTGAGTCCGCTGACGACAATCGACAGGCGGATGACGACTTGGGTGACCCAGCACCTTCACGTCTGCAGCCGTGCCTGTAGCCAGACTTATGGCAACTCTCTTACATTGCGGGTGTTTGTTATGCTCGAATCAAGCTCACAATGGAGGACCTTTATCTCTACACGCGTCTCTACAGCCCGATGGACCGGCGGACTCTACCTCGGGGTTGCCCTGTCGGGACTCGTTGGCTTCCTTTTCGTGCGAGCCAAGCTATATGTGTCCGGTGACCCCACCGCCACACTGGCCAACCTAGTCGACCAGGCCTCTCTCGCTCGGTTCGGCATCGCCGCTGACCTGACGATCGTCCTCACCCAGGCCCTGGCCGCCATCTGGTTCTTCAAGCTCTTCCGTAGCGACAACAGTTTCGCTGCCGGATCGATCGCCGCCTTCGGGTTGGTGAACGCTGCTGCGATCGTGGTAGCGACGGCCTTCTCGGCGACCGCTCTCGCCGTAGCTGGTGACGCCAGCCTTGCCCCAAGCGGCGATCAGGCAGCGACTGTTCAACTGCTCTTCGAGCTCAACGGAGCGATGTGGGATATCGGTAGCCTCTTCTTCGGCCTGTGGCTCATCCCAATGGGCTACGTTGTCGTCAGTTCCAGAGTGATGCCGTCCGCGCTCGGGTGGGTGTTGATGGTCGGGGGAGTCGGATATGTTCTCAGCACTTACCTCGCCCTGGTCGTCCCCGATGCTCCGACAGCGATCGGTGGTTCACTCATAGGGGTTGCCACCCTCGGCGAGTTCTGGATGATCGGGTACCTCCTCATCTTCGGGGTGCGATCACAGGATCAGATTCCCCCTCTCAGTTCCGCAGCACCAGCGGCGTGATTGGCACCCAACAGACAATCGACGTTTCAGGTCCGTCTGGAAGGCGTCGCCCACGACCCTGCACCTTCACATCTGTAGCCGTACCTATAGCCAGACTCAGGACAACACCGTTAGATAGGATGTAGTAGGACGCTCTGACAAGACGGCTGAACCCTTAGATAACGGAGCTAATCCACACTCCGCGTGTCTCGTTTGGAAATGGATTCTCGAATCGGTTGGGTGGCGGTTGCTGTCAGTCCGGTGCGATGATTTGGCAGATAGCGTCGGCCGGACACTGCTTGGGATCGAGCTGCTCGGCACGTCTGGTGAGGCGCTTCAGTTCGTGCTTGGTTCGGTGGAGGGCCGTTATTCGCGCTTCGACTTCTCCTAGTTTCCGGTCGATGAGGTCGGCAACATGTCGGCAGGGCCGATCGCCTTCATCCCGAATGTTGAAGATGCCAGTGATCTCGGTGAGTGTGAGGCCCGCTTGCTGTGCGGCCCCGACGAATTGAACTCTGTCGACTGCTGAGGAGTCGTAGTCCCGATACCCCGACGGGCGACGAGCAGGAGGGGCCAGTAGTCCAATCTCTTCGTAGTAACGGATAGCCGATGTCTGTACCCCGGCCTGGTTGGCTAGTTCTCCGATTCTCATTTTCAGAAACCCCTTGACATTCAAGCCGACTTGAAGGTATACGATAGCAGCGAGTCCAATAACGGAGAGATTCATGCATGTGACACTCCAATACTTCAACGGTTGCCCGAACTGGAGAGTCGTCGGCGAACGACTACGGGAGCTTCTCGGCACAAATGCGGTCATCGAATACCGTCTCGTGGAGTCCCAAGAGGATGCCCAACAACTCGGGTTCAGGGGGTCACCAACGATCTTGGTCGATGGAGTCGATCCATTCGCCAAGGCTGATGAGCCGGTGGGGTTGGCTTGTCGGATATATCTCACGGCTGAGGGCCGAGAGGGAGCGCCTTCGATGGATCAGCTTCGAAAAGCTGTGGGCACTGCTTCGTGACCGCGACAAAGCGCGAGGCTGCGCTTCGCACCCGAGGTCGGGCGCGATGGGCGTTGCTTATTGCCTGCACTTTGCTGGTCGGCCTGACCGGGTATAACGGTAATCCGCACCACCGTCAGGTCGGCTTCGTTGTCTTCATAGGTCCACTTTGAGAACATCAGCTTGCTGATGACATCCAGGGGTTTCACCGCTACAAGTCCCCCTCCACCTGGTACCTCGATCGGTTCTTGATCAAACAGCCCAGTGTCAGACGGGCACCGCTATCTTGGGGTAAAGCGAAGGCCAAACTCCGCCGATAGGGACCCTATGTTCAGACGCTTAGTTGCCCTATCACTCATGTTCGCTGCGTGCTCAACTGCTCCGGTTGTCACCGAGCCTGAAACCAGCACCAGCCCAGCGAACTCTCAGGCCGCGACGGCACCCCAGCCCGACCTACCCACCGAACACGTGCCCGGGGCCGAACCCGATCCACTCACCGACAACGCAGCGGTCTTCGTAGCCAGCCTTGAAGAAACGGTCGTTGATACCATTTTCTCGGGGGCCGTCCTCGACTCCCCCGAGGTGTTTATTGCAGCTGGAGAGATCATGTGTACACGCCTTGACGAGGGAGACACCATTGACGACATCCTCATCGACTACTTAACTGGTCTTACAGAAGCAGACGGCGAACTAACTGAAGAAGATGTGATTGTCCTAGCAGGAGGCGTTCTGGGAGCCAGCATTCAGCTGTTCTGCCCTCAACACATCGAACTGATAGAGGAACAGACATGAGAAAGACAACGATCACAGCAGCTGCGCTAACCCTCCTGCTGGCGCCCACAGCCGCACTGGCTCAAGATGCGCCCGGCGCAGTTGGACAGGCGAAGGCTGAAGCAGCCAAGGCAGCTCACACGGCAAACGAGACCGCGGTGGCTGCGCAGTCAGGCGAAGGAAAGGCAGAAGGCCTAGCTAAGGCCTCCGCAGCCGTTGAGGCCGCTATCGCACGCGGCAACGGAAACGGGAAGGCCCTAGGCCGAGGGAACGCAGTCAACGTGCTTGCAGCAGTAGCTGCAGGCGGACCAGTAGCTAACGGGAACGCTCACGGTAAAGCTGTCTCCGCAGCAGCAAAGGCTCTAAAGGAACTGGCCGGCAAGAACGGCAACGGGAACGGCTGGGGCAAGGGCGGCAATCCCAACGGCGGAGACGACTGAACACACCCACCCCTATGCTGAGCTGATGCTATTTCTTATCTACTCAGAAGACAAAGACGGTGCCCTCTCCATAAGGAAGGCCAACCGCGACGCCCACCTCAAATACGCGAACCGGTTCAACATCGTCGCTGGAGGTCCCATCTTCAACGATTCCGGAGACATGGCAGGGTCGATGCTCATTATGGACCTAGTCAGCCAGTCAGCTGCCGAGGAGTTCCTTGCAAACGATCCCTACACCCTTGCCGGCTTGCCAAAGCTCTCAAGGGCCTGGCCATGGAAGCAGACAGTGGGTTCGGTAGATTTTCCGGGCTGAAGCTTCCGATCTCAAGACTGAAGCCCGCGTCATCATCATCCAACCCCCATGCATCTCGAGGCTGGGGCTACCACGCGCTTGCTCCCCTGCCTGCGGGGGAGATGTCGGTATAGCCGACTGAGAGGCGCCGGTCTACGAACCCCTCCCCAATGGGTTCGAAAGTTCAGGTTCCAGTTCCAGTCCTAGCTAACTCTAAGTTACTCGGCTATCCAGGGGGCGCCGCTCAGGTACTTCCAGCCTGCATCGGGGAGCAACGCTATAGCCGTTCCCCCCTCAGCGTCGAGCGTGTTCATTGCAGCCCTCAGAACCGCTCCGGAGCTAGTACCCACGAAGATCCCTTCGATCTGCATGGCCTCAAACACCATCTCGTCAGCTTCGGCACGCGTGATCTCGTGCCGGTCAGTGACCAACGACAACTCTGCGATAGGCGGTTGGAACGGGTCGCCTTGGGATCGCATGCCGCCTATCGGATCATCGACGAAAGGTTCAACAGAGTGCATCCTCGTGGTCGGCCAGGTAGGGCAGAGACCGCGAGTGTTCCCCGTGAGCGTTCCGCCGGTTCCGTAGGGAGCGAAGAAGTGTGTGGGAGGAGCCGACAGTGGCCAATCCCTGAGCAGTTCTTGTGAAGTACCCACCTCATGTGAGAACGGATTGAACTCGTTCCGGTACTGATGACACATGTAACCGAAGCCTTCATCGACAAGCTCATCCGCCCGGGCGATTGCATCGGCGGGCCCACCGTCAATCTCGATCAGCTCACAGCCATAGGCGCGGAGAACCATCTTCCGTTCTTCAGTTGCGGCGGCCGGCAGGCAAATCGCCATGGGATGCCCGTTGACGACAGCCAATCGAGCCAGACCTACCCCCGTGTTACCCGACGTTGCCTCAATCATCGGCTCACCTGGGCGCAGCTTCCCTGTCCGAATGGCGTCGCCGTACATGAACCACGCAGCACGATCCTTCACTGATCCCGTGGGGTTGTGCCACTCGAGCTTGGCGTAGAGACGAGTGCCAGTGGGTGCAAGGCGTCGAAGTTGAACGAGCGGCGTGTTCCCTACAGTTTCCACGACTGGAATGATAGGAATCGGTTACTGATACTTGCGTCACCTCGGGCGGAGGGCTCCTGTATTGCCAGAGATCTCAAACAGAGCATCCGAGAGACCTACCTCAACGGTTCTATCGGGGCCCAACGAGACACCTTCTATCACGACCGATCCTGAGGCGTCTCTGGGGCCGATCTCCCAAAGTCGGTCCCAACTACCCACATCACTCCAACCTGCATCTAAGCCGGCCACCCAGACGTTACGCGCCAGCGCCATCAGACCGTGGTCGATGGATATGGCAGGACAGTTGCGAAAGCTGTCTCCGACGAGCAGTGCCCCATCCAATGGCCTTGCGGTTGCGAGGGCATTCGTTGTCTCAGCAATGAGGTCGGGTTGAAACTCTTGCATCGCATCCATGAGCGCACCAGCTGTGAACACGAACATCCCCGAATTCCAGAGCGCCCCTTTGGTCAGGAGGAGGTCAGCCCCGGCGTGATCCGGCTTCTCGACAAACGACAGAACTGGGTGCCATGATCTCCCTCGGTCTTCGAAGCGAATGTACCCGTAGTTTGGGTCTGGTCTCGTCGGCTCAACCCCGAAGCAAACCAAGTCGCCTTCTTCAGCCCGTCCAACGGCTACCGCAGTCGAGGCAGCAAACGCATCAAGATCTGCGATGTGGTGGTCACTTGGCATCACCAGCATCACATCAGTCGGATCCATCAACTGAGCCGCCACTGCCAGAGCCGGGGCAGTACTGCGGCCGACCGGTTCCAGGACTACTCGACCGTCCTGTGCGTCCGACATCAGGAGGTCGGCGTGGTTGACGCTACCCACCAGTAGCGGCGCCCAGCTGGACACAATCTGAGCGCGCTCCAGCGTGTCAGCCAACATGGACTGTGCTGAAATCAGGGGTAGAAACTGCTTAGGCCGATCTGGGGTAGACAGCGGAGCCAAGCGACTTCCTACACCGCCACAAAGAATGACAGGCTGGACGCCCATGGTCACTCGCCCTTGAACTGAGGCGGTCGCTTCTCCAAGAACGCAGTGACAGCCTCGGTGAAATCGTGGGAGTGGATGAACGCTGCATTCCACACGGCCATGTGCTCCAAAGCCTCATTCACTGTCCTGCCTTGGTTGGCACGCACCATGTTCTTTGAACCTTGGACCGCCAAGGGTGAGTTGGCCGCGATCTCGGACGCCATCGCGGAAGCCGCCGCGTAGGCATCGTCAAAGGTGGGATGGACGCTGTTGAGGAGCCCGATACTCATCGCATGGTCCGCTGAGAAGTCTCGTCCGGTATAAATCAGTTCCGAAGCAGCAGCGGCATTGATGATTCGAGGGAGTCGCTGCAACGTACCAACATCAGCAGCCATAGCAATCTTCGTCTCCCTGACGCTGAAGACGGCGTCGGCGGTGGCAACCCGCATATCGCAGGCTGTGATCAGATCCATGCCAGCACCCAAACAGTGGCCGTGGATCACCGCGATTGTCGGCTTATCTGTATCGGCAAAGCAAGACATGCTTTGCTGCATCGCCAAGATTGCAGCGTAGGTCTGACGGCGCTTTCCAACCGGTGAGGTCGCTCCGCCAACCGGTGACTCATCCGAGGCCATCAGGGAACCAAACGTATGGAGGTCGATACCAGCAGTGAGACCTCTCCCTCTCCCTGCCACCATGATGACCCTAACCTCCGGATCATCATCCAACTCAGCAATCGCCTCAGGAATCGCGTCCCATAGCTCTTGGTGTAAAGCGTTCAACTTCTGAGGCCTGTTCAGCCACAACGTGGCGACATGACCTTCACGAGTTACTTCGAGGAATTCGCTCATGTGACTCCAAACAGGGTGCCTATGAGCGTAGCCACCGGGACATATGAACACTTCTGTAGAGTTCCGGCGTGTCTGCACCGAAGTCTCGCTCAAACGCACCCTTCATTGTTGCCGCGTTTCTGCTCGCCAGCCTGCAACTCACACTCGGTCGGGCCAAGATTCTGGGCGAGACGTTTGTCAACAACGATGATCTCATGCGCGCTACACAGGTCAGAGACCTACTAAACGGCCAGGGATGGTGGGACCTCCATCAGTACCGATTGGGTGTTGGGTCCGATTTGGCAATGCACTGGACAAGGCATGTCGATGCCCTTGTCCTCGCAATCGTGCTTCCCTTGCGTCCATTCATTGGCGACGAAATCGCCTTGAAGGTGGCTGGCATTGTTCTGCCCATTCTTCTCGCGGTCGTGATGTTGTACCTGGTATCTCGAATTGCACGGTTGGTGGCCGGAGAAGAGGCAGTCATTCCTTCTCTCTTCTTCGCTGTCGCGTCCTTGTGGACGCTTTCACAGTTCAGTCTCGGAAGGATCGACCACCACGGCCTGCAGATCGTTCTCGCGTTCGTAATGATCTTGGGGGTCCTCAGGCTAGAGAACTGGAAGTCGGCACTCCTCGCTGCTACTGGGGCTGGCGTCGCTCTTTCGGTCGGCCTAGAGGCTGTCGGAGTGGTGGCTGGTGTCATGATTGCGGCGGGGTTGATATTCGTTCGAGTTGGGGGGCCCGCTCGGACGGGCGCCGCCGTCTTCTTCGTTGGCACACCCATGATCGGCCTCGTCTCATCACTCATCTTCGCTCCACCAGCTCGTGTCCTTGGCTCGGCTTGTGACGTGTTATCCCGGTCGGTTCTCATCCCCCTCTTCATCATTGCTGTGGGCGTTATTGGAGCGGTGTGGAGGACTTCGGAGAGCTTCGCTCGTCGCCTCGCTGCTTTAGCGGCTGCCGCTAGTGCTGGACTCGTCTGGTTGCTTCTCACCACCCCTCGATGTCTCGCCGGGCCGTACGCGGACGTCGAGCCATGGTTCGTCGCAAATTGGATAAACGGAATTCAGGAAGCACAGAACATCGCTCAATCCCTACAAAGAAACCCCTACTGGGCGATCGGTTGGCTCATTCCGGTGATCGCCAGCTTCATAGTGCTCGCCAGGGCACTCAAGAACGAGCCTCGGACTCACCTTTGGAGGCTGATGCCGATCCTCAGCACTACTTTTGCAGTGGCCCTCACGCAAGTAAGGGGGGTTCCAATCGTGGTCTCCCTGACACCGCCCATCCTCGCTGTGATCCTCATTCGGGTTTCTAATCGGCTCGCAACGCTTTTGCCGGCCCTCCGAGGCCTTCTTCTAGCCGGAGTGGTAGTCCTGTTGACCGGCGTCTTACTCCCGTTCATTGGCGCTGCAACCGGATACGGGCCGTCCGAGGATCTCGTCGACTGCGGCCAACTCCCCGCAATCGATCTAGATCGATTTGCTGACAATGCACGGATCCTTTCACCACTGGACATGGGCCCGGATTTCTTGTTCCACTACCCCGAAATCAAAGTCGTCGACGCGCCCTACCACCGGAACAACCAAGGCAACCTCATCGCACTTCAGACGCTCGACAAGGAGGCGTCAGAGGGGCTACGCATCTTGAACGACAACGAGATCGACGTTGTTCTTATCTGCAATGCAGGCCCGACACCTCTGTCGGGTTCCCTCTTCGAGGCGCTCATGGCAGGGGGCCCGACTACCGGTTTCAGTCAGATTCCAATAGAAGGCGATCACCTCCTCCTGTTCGTTAGAGAAAGTGCCTAAACCTCGCTCAGGCCTCCGTCAACGTCGCGACGAAGCTGTGAAGGACGATCTGGAATCCCAACATCATCAACGAAATCGCCGGAATCACCAATCTAAGAATCGCTCGAAGGTCCACTCCCCCGAATGCTGCCTGGCCCCAAGAGCTCAACGCTGTAATCGAAAGGGCAAGCCCGGCGAGAAAGACCGCAGCCCCCACCAAAAGGCCGGTTTCGAGGCTGGGGGACTTTTCTCCGGGATCGGGGAACAGGTTTCGACTGATCGCAATCCGGTTTGCCAGCCTCGAGTACAACACAGCCTAAGCTCCGATGTTCAGGAAGGCCATCGCAAACGCCAACGTTGCGATATCGAACTCCACTCTTCCAATAGAGACAGGGCCCGGGATAAGGAACGCAGCACCGATCAAGCCAAGCAGCACCATTGCGAAGCCTGGGTAGAGGAACAACCATCTCGGAGCCAACATGAGCAAGAAACGGAGGTGCCTCCACCCATCCCGCCAACTTCGAAGATGCGGAGGTCGAGAACGTCCGTCCAGCGACAACGTCGTTGGAATCTCAACGATCTTCAATCGATTCAAAGTTGACTTCACCACCATTTCCGAAGCGAATTCCATTCCAGACGACTTCAGATTCAAGGCCCGCATCGATTCCTTCCGGAACCCTCGAAGGCCGCAATGAAAGTCTTTCACCTCGCTCCTGAAGAGCACCCTCCCGACCGTCGAGAGAACCGGGTTCCCTAGATACCGGTGCAGGGCAGGCATTGCTCCAGGGGCAATCCCACCCCGGAACCGGTTGCCCATCACTAGGTCGGCCCCCGCCCGCAGTTGCTCAACGAATCCGTCAAGTTGCTCGAAGTCGTACGAGTCGTCTGCGTCTCCCATGATGATGAACTCGCCATGCGCCTCTGCAAGACCAGCCTGAAGAGCGCCTCCGTATCCTCTGATCGGAGCGTCTATTACTCTCGCCCCGGCTGCGCGCGCGATCTCCTGCGAACCGTCGGTACTCCCGTTATCAGAAATCAGAACCTCGCCGTCAATTTCTGAACGACGGAGGAACCCCAGCGCCTTGTTTATGCACACTTACAGCGTTTCGGCCTCGTCGAGGCACGGCATGAGAATCGTCAACTCCATTCGCACAGAATACCGACCTAAGCTCTCCTGCATGGATCTCTACGAAGCCCTCTATACAACACGAGCTATGCGCCGGGTGTCTCCCGACCCCATCGAGCAAGAAACTGTCGATCTGATGCTGGATGCTGCTACCCGAGCACCGTCAGGAGGCAACAACCAGAACTGGAGAATGATCACGATCACCGACCAAGAACTCCGCGACAAGCTGGGCTCCCTCTACCGGCAAGCATGGGACATCCTGCTCAAGACCGTCTACAAGGACGCTGACCGGAGTGAGAGTCCCAACGGGTCGCAAACACAGACGTTCAACATTCTGAAGTCATCGACTTGGTTGGCTGACAACTTCGAGACTGTGCCGCTGTGGGTCTTCTTCTTCCATCGCAACGACCCAACTGGAGCATCGATCTATCCCGCGGTCTGGAACCTCATGCTCGCAGCACGAGGACAAGAGATCGGTACGTGTCTCACCACCATTCTCGGCGTCTTCAAATCAGACGAAGTCTTCGACCTTCTCGGCGTACCCAAAGACAAGGGCTGGACCTTGGGAGCTTCTGTCTCCTGCGGACATCCGCTTGGCCGTTGGGGCACTGCGGCTCGAAAGGCGGCGCAAGACGTGACCTATGCGGAAACGTGGGGTACTCCCCTAGGCCGCGAAATCGACGGTCCTATGTGGAGTCACCAATAGTGCGCCTGGGTATCGATCTTGATGGGGTGGTAGCCGACTTCTCGACTGGTTGGATGGGGTTCTACAACGACCAGCACGGGACGGCCCTCGTGCCTGAGATGTTGACGGGGTGGGACGCCATACCGCAACTGACCCATTTCGCTGATATGGCCGAGTTCTGGGAATGGTCAAAAGACCTCGACGGAGCATCCCTCTTTCGTAACCTCGAGACCTACCCAGGGGTGGTCGACAAGATGTGGGAACTCACAAAAGAAGGCTTCGAGCTGGTCATCATCACCACCAAGCCCCTCTTCGCCATCCATGACACCTTCGCGTGGCTCAGCGATAACCGCATCCCAACTCGAGAAGTCCACATGATCGAACACAAATGGAAG
>Ga0302135_10002707_pt1 | contig 10597 bp, 10 predicted proteins | sample CBN3_surface_MG_FD_203119 | JGI IMG/M metagenome (GOLD analysis project Ga0302135, IMG submission 203119) | Marine microbial communities from Western Arctic Ocean, Canada - CBN3_32.1 | ecosystem: Environmental > Aquatic > Marine > Oceanic | place: Canada: Western Arctic Ocean | collected... | reverse complement strand
CTGTCGGACGAAACGATTACTGAAATCCACGATGGTTGGCTTCGCCATAAAATACTGCTGTTCCGCGGACAGGACTTAACGCCGGGGCAACAGAGTGCGTTCGCTCAAAAATTTGGCACGCTCAAAACAAGCCCAAACGCCCGCGCATGGATCCCGGAGCATCCCGAGGTGATCGTGTTTTCAAATATCAAGATCGATGGCAAGGACGTCGGTGCCCGGCCTGACCGCAGCTTCGGCGATGCCTGGCACAGCGATTTCTCCTACATACCTGAGCCCGCTGGTGGTTCTTTGTTTTACGCCAAGGAAGTTCCCGAAGGCGGTGGCGACGATACCTGGTACGCCGACCTAACCAAGGCATATGACGCGTTATCGAATGACATGAAGGACAAACTGAACGGCCTTCACTGGACTTACAGTCACATCAAGACGGCGAAGCGTCATGCGCATGACTACAAACCAATGACGAGCGAACAAGAGCTTGAAATGCCGGACGTCACGCATCCCTTCGTGCGGATCCATCCGAAAACAGGACAAAAGGTTCTTTTTGTTGGAATTCTCGACACACGTGAATCTCTGGTCGACGGCATGTCCCCCGAAGAAAGTGTTGAGTTTCTGGACGACCTTAAAGCCTATGCGACACAGCCCCAATTCACTTATACGCATAGTTGGCTGCCCGGTGACTCTATCCTCTGGGACAATCGCAACACCATGCACCGCGGTTCAATTTTTCCTGACACAAATGGCCGTAGGCTGTGTTATCGCGTAACGCTTGAAGGCGGCAAACCCTAGTTTGTAATAACTCTATGTGACAGCCACACTGCCATAAGATTCAGTCCATGACGTATTACGTAGAGTATAGGCAATCCGCCCTATGCAATTCTCCATCTGCCTTGATTGGCACGTGTAAACGGTCAATTTTTTAATTTAGCGGTGGCAGATGTGTCTCTTGCGATGTGCATACAATCGCTACGCAGCCAGTATTTTTGCGTCGTATGTCCGCCCTCAATACCGCCGTGAACCCGGCAAAATGGTTGATGGCGTGCCTCAGAGAAATTGGCACATATGAACTTGTCAGGATTGAGATGGCCATCAATCAAGAGCAGCGTTCCGACATCGACATCTATCATGGCGATCCACAGAGCAACTTGCTGCGGACGACCCGCGATACAATGAATCATGAAGGTTTTCGAGGGATGTCCAGTTTTGGCAGTCTTGGAGACGTCCGAGCGGCCCTGGATCGAGAAAGTCCGGATGTCCTCGTACTGGGCTCAGAATTCAGAGACGGCTCAGTTTGTTCGACGATCAAGGAGCTGCGCCATAATGAAACAGACCGAAATCCTTTTATGCCTGTGATTACTACAGCCTAGGAGCCGGATAGAAATCTGGTCGAGAAAATAGTAGACAGCGGTGCGGATGCACTGTTGGTCAAACCGTTCTCACCTTGGCAGTTGATCGAGCGCATCGACTGCTTGGCAAACCGGCGCAAGCCATTTGTGGTCACGTCCGAACGCATCGGTCCGGACCGCAGAAAGGATGCGAGCCGAGAGTCAGAAATTCCGCTGATCGACGTGCCAAACACGCTACAGGCGAAAGCTCAAAGCATCGCGATCAACGCGGGCTCGTTGCAGCAAAAAATCGATGACGCCCTAACCGAAGTAAACGAGCAGAAACTCTTGCGCCACGCGTTCCAAGTTGGGTTTCTCGTGGGCGTGATTGTACCGACTTACGACGCAGGCAAATTCGAGCCAGAGATATTGGACGAGATTAAGCTGTTAGTTTTCGTCGCACGGGACGTCGAACGACGAATGCGCGGCACGCAATACGAACATGTAAGCGGTCTTTGCCAAACTCTGATTGGTCTTGTGGCCGACATGCAGGAGAATTTTCCAACGCCAGCGAAAAAGACGTGGAACTTCTGAAGCAATTATCCGACGCTGTTTTAGTAGGATTTCACCTCGACAATGATGCAGCGGCGATGGCGTCAGAGATTTCAGCCTCGATTAAAACCTTCTAGGCCAAGCGATCACGCCATACTTCTATTCAGCACTCGGTCCAAGCGCCCTGACCATCACCATGCGGCATTGTATTTTGAGGGCCTGGCCCTCGTTCCTCTAAATTTTCTAATTGGCAGTGCTGCAAACTTGAATTCATCGTCGCGATAGATCCCCGAGTGAAGTTTACATGTGCGTGCTACTGCTAACCAAGTTCCGCTCCTGCAACCACAAACACCTCGATGTCTTCCCTGAGATTGTGCAATTGCCGTGTTCCAAGCGAATGCAGGTTTTGCGATGCATATCTCGCGACATCCGCCGACAGTAAAAACGACTGTCCCAAAACTTTACATTCTTCACTCAAACGCGCTGCAACATTGCCCGCAGTACCGATCACAGTAAAGTCGAACCGTTACGGAACACCAACGTTGCCGTACATCAGATCGCCAAAATGCAATCCGATAGCGCATTGCAAGGCAGCGTGCTCTGGCACAGTCGGCATCGCCTCGATACGGGAAACGATTTCCTGTGACACTTTGCGCACGCGCCAGCAGATGGCGCTTATTGTCTCCTCATCGGCGGCATCGCCTTCCAATGGAAATATCGCCAGCACCGCATCACCAATATATTTGAGGACCTCACCCCCAGCGGCCAGTATGGGCCCCGTAGCGTGCTCGAAGAATGTGTTCAACAAATCAAGATAGGTTTCGCGGGATAGCAACTACAGGAGAGTCGTCGAATCGCGCAAATCGCAATAAAGGATAACCGCGCGAATATCTTCTCTGTCCCCGCGATGGGTCAGTCCGTTCAACACCTGCTGGCCCGTTCTTGATCCAAGGTAAGTGTCAAAAAGGACGGTAGCGTTGCGCCGCAATGTTAACACTTCATAAAATCGACCCATCGCTAAGACCGCTTCGAACGTTTGGCCAAGGCTGGCTGTAGAAAAGCCCTCAAAACGATCAGTAGCCAAAGCCAATGAATGGACCTGACCGTCCGAAAACGGCAAGGGCATGGCGATGTAATCAGTGCCATCGCTTGCGCGGAGTTCGCCCATAATCGGGAATTGAAATTCTGGATTGTCGACATCAAGTCATTGGCGAACGCCACCGAGACCCTCACTAACGTGGCGCACGGGGCTATTGAGGTATGCCGGCTGCTGCAACACGCCGAACGGTGTATCGCTTTCTACAACGCCATCTCCGTCCCGAGTCCAAATCAATCTCTGACCGGCAAATTCAGGGTGAAGAGTCCATAGATTGATACTCAAACGCCAGAGCGGCATACCAATCATCAGCAGGCGCCGGGCGAATTGTTCGGTCAGTTCGGCGGGCGTTTTGCACAACCATGCTTGATGCATGAGCCAGTCGATTAGCGGACTGTCGCCGATCTGCTCGATCTCCATTGTCGGCAGAGGCGCACCCGACAGCAACTTCTCCACCACACGCGGTTAAAATGCGAAATATCCACCGACTCGCAATGCATCCGGTAGCGGGACCTCGTAGCTCCACGCGGCGTTCTCAATCATGCGATCGGAAGTTGAAGATGCCAGTGATGGGCTGTGCCTTTGAACGGACAAAACGTCCTGAACGGTGATGCAACTAAAAGAGTGCCTATCAAACCGGTCTTGGGGAAATAACATTGGGATGACAGTTATGTTTCGTGCATCACCAACACGTCGTCACTGTCTGCGACAACGTGACCGCCGATTTAAGCGCGTACGCAGCTTCCGGCTGGTTCTACGGCGGCCTGATAGGGCGCCTCGCGTCTTCTCTGGCCAACCAAGTTACACCTCTACTCTCGATCTGGTCACCGAGTTGCGGATGAACACCCGTCTCTTCTCGAGATTACATACGTATTTTTTGCACCAACAGACGGTGCGATTTAGTAGCAGCTCGCTACTTTGCAGCTAATTTTCCACTAGCTGTATCGAACCACAGCTTCATGTAGGCGACATAACTGCTCTCAATATAGACGTCAAAAGTGGGCGCTTCATCAATTTGATGGATGACCGCCCCTGTCGTCTTGGCAAATGCCGTCCGTGCACACTTTCCTGGTCCGAATGCGCTTGAATGCAAGTCTATGGATGTTGCCTGCGCCAGCAAATCACGCGCTTCGGGGCCGAATACCCGGTAAACCTTATTCATGTCGGAAACGACTGTTACGGCCGCGAACATTCCGTCAACGGCGGCGCGCAATTCGGATTCAAGCCGCTCTTCTTCACTGCCGGAGGCTGTCACCATCCATTCATCAGGACCAACCGTTAACACATTGAGGTCACCCTTACTGGAAACAGTCGAAACCTGGTCATTTAGGCTAACGCCAAGCACTTTCGAGAATGCGGCGCGTGCGTCGTCACCCCCCCGTATATTTAGGACGGCGTACATCGGTTGTTCGGTTACTTCTACCTTATACGGCATAGTCTTAACTCCGCATTCTTTCGCCCGAGGGATCGATGAAAATAGGATCGGTTACTGTTGCCACTGCTGTCCGGTCCGCGAGAGAGATTGTAACCTTTTCACCCTTGCGGCTGTGACCTTCCATCAGCAGCGCGAGCGTCAAAGATCGCTCTAGGTTGGGGCTAAACGTCCCTGCCGTAACATGGCCAACCATCACCGGAGCCGCACCGTTGGTTCCGCCTTCGATGATCGGGCTCCCGTCTGGCGGCACGAATGTGGAGTCGTCCGGCAACAGTCCTACGAGCTCTTTTCGTGGCCCACCAATCCGGCGATCTCGATCCACCGAACGCTTACCAATGAAATCTTTCTTTTTCTGATGGAACGCCCAGCCATGGGCAGCGTCAAACAAATTGGTCGTGCCGTCACCTTCAACGCCTGGCGCGATGAAGCCTTTTTCGACACGTAAAATTCCATTCGCCTCACCTCCGACCGGAGTAATGCCCCACTCCCTGCCCGCTTCCATAATCGCTTTCCATACGGCTTGACCATGCCGCGCCGGAACATTCACCTCGAAACTCAATTCGCCGGTATATGTTGCCCGCATAATCCGCGTGGGAAAGCCACCGATCGTGCCCTCCGCGATCCCCATAAACTTGAAGGTCTCGGGGTCGAGGTCAATATCCGTACCCAGTTTGACGAGAACGTCGCGTGCACGCGGACCGCAGATGCACATGCCAGCCCACTGCGCCGTGACTGGCGTTGCATAAATCTTCCATTCCGGCCATTCGCACTGCAGCATCCGGACGACATGCGCATATATAGAATCGGCGGCACCGGAGCCCGTCGACATCAGATAATGCTCTTCACCAAGCCGGAAAGTAATGCCGTCATCAAGCATTCTCCCGTCTTCGTGCAGCATCATGCCATAACGCCCCATGCCAATTTTCAACGTATCGAACGAATTGGCGTAAACCATGTTAAGGAGCTTCACGACATCCGGGCCATTGAGTTCGATCTTGCCCAAAGGCGACCCGTCATACATACCGACACTTGTACGCACGGTCTTCGCCTCACGCCGGGACGCCTCAGCGATAGTTTCGCTATTTTTTGTGTAGTAAAGCGGCCGTCGATATTGAAGTCCGGCCTCGTTCATGAAGCCCCCTTCCTTCTCATGCCAATCCGACATCGGTGTACGCCGCGACGGAATTATCAGTTGTCCCTGATCAATGCCCGCCATAACGCCAAAGCTGATTGGGCTATAAGGCGGCCGGAACGTCGTCGTGCCTACCTCAGGCGGCTCTAGACCATAATTCTGCGCGAGGATGCCAATAACATTAATATTGCCGGTCTTACCCTGATCAACGCCCATTCCCGCCGTGGTATAGCGCTTAACGTGCTCGACTGACTGGTAACCCTCACTAACTGCCAGCCTTAAATCGCCAGTCGTCACGTCATTTTGGAAATCAACAAAGGCCCGCGTACCTCGTCGCCCACTGGGAACTTCCCACAGTGCTTCGATAGCCAATGGCTCCGTAGCAGAAGTCACCGGCGCATTCGGCGCCTCGGCTTTATGACCAGAGTCCCGAGCTGCTTCCGCTCCTGCAGCGAACCCCTCTCCGATGCAATCGTGGAGAGCAAACCTGCCGCACGCCGACCCGGTCGAACGCTCGGACTGCACTGACTCTCCGGGAATGAAGCAAAGCTGATCTGCATCCCATTTCGGCTTGGCACCAGACTGAGAGAACAGATGAATGGACGGGCTCCAACCTCCAGAAGTGCATACAAGGTCGCATGAAATTCGACGCACCTGAGACGGATCTGAAAGCGGAGCAATAGCAACGCCACTTACACTCTTCTTTCCATCAACGTCGACAATTCCATGACCTGAAATAACTTCAATGCCCAATGCGGCTGCTTTTGCCGCAACTGTTTCCGGCACAGACTCCCGTATATCGACAATTGCTGCCACGTCAACACCAGCATCAGCCAACGAAAACGCCGAATCGTAGGCGTCTGAATTGTTCGTCATTATGACCGCGCGTCGGCCTGGCTTAACTCCATAGCGGCGAGCAAAAGTTCTCGCAGCTCCGGCAAGCATTACGCCCGGTCGATCATTATTCGTGAACACCATCGGCCGTTCGATCGAACCAGTTGCGAGCACGACTTCCTTGGCGCGTACTTTCCACATCCGCTCGCGGATCCAACCATGTGATGGCCCACGTTCGACCACCGTCAGAAAGTTGTGATCGTAGTAACCCGCGCCTGTCGCATTTTGAAGGTGAATTACCTCTTCCATTTCCGCGAGCTCGGCGACGGACTCTGCCACCCAGCTCATCGCGTCCTTACCGTCGATCTCTGTGGCGGTGTTCAGCAAGTCTCCACCCGCCTCTCGTTGGTCATCGACGAGCAATACGCGGGCGCCGCTCCGACCTGCGGCCAATGCTGCTGCAAGACCCGCGGGTCCCGCGCCAACAACCATCACATCACAGCTGTGAAAGCGTTTTTCGTAATGATCATCGGCATTGTAAGTTTTTGGCGAGCGCCCCATTCCCGCCATGTGGCGGATGAAATGCTCGTAGAAATGCCACATGCTCGCTGGCCACATGAATGTTTTGTAGTAAAATCCGGCAGGAAAAAGACGCCACAAACGTTCGTTAATCGCGGCAAGGTCAAAGTTCACGCTCGGCCAGCAATTCACGCTTTCGGCTTCAAGCCCCTCGCGCAGCTTCACAATCGTTGCAGGCACATTGGGTTCGTCCTCGTCCCCAACCAATTGCACCAGCGCATTCGTCTCTTCGATTCCGGCACTCATGGTGCCGCGAGGCCGATGATACTTGAAACTCCGAGCAAGCACGCGAACCCCATGCGCCATCAACGCTGACGCTAGTGTATCGCCTTCGAATCCTTGGTATTGCTTGCCGTTAAAGCGAAAGTTTATCGGTCGGGATCGGTCGATCCGCCCGCCGTCAGCCAGCCGAAATTGCCCACTCATTTCATGCCTCCACCTTCAATCGGCGTGATTTCATGCGTTACGGTATCGCGTTCGATAACGAACCATCGCCCGCAGCCTCTAAAGTGCCACCACTGCTCGCCAGTATTCCCCTTGATATTATCGTGATTAAATACGTAATCCGCCCATTCAGCATCACTCAATGCTGAGGGATCCTTAGGGCGTTTGCGGTCGGCTTCGGTACCGCAGATGAAGTCGTCTTCCGCACGGGGTCCACACCAGGGACAGGGTATTTGCAACATCGTCGAATTTCCTTCTTAACCTCGGTTGTATCCTACGCCGCCCTCAAGAACGAGTTTGCCCTTCTCAAAACGGTCGAACGTGAAACCTTTTGCGAGTTCATGTGGCTCATCGCGGGCAATTAGATGGGCAAACGTTTTGCCTGAAATTGGTGTCGCCTTAAAGCCACCTGAACCCCAGCCAACATCGCAATAAAAGCCTTCTACTGGCGTCTTCGAGATGATCGGGCTGCCGTCGTAACAGATATCGATCATGCCTGCCCATTGCCTAAGGAGCTGCAATCGACGGAAGACTGGGAACACCTCAGTAACCGCAGTTATCACCCCTTCAATAATTGGCGGCGTGCCGCGTTGTGCATATGAGGGGTAAGGGTCAGCGCCGCTTCCCGCGACGATCTCGCCCTTGTCCGACTGCATCACATAGGCGCCATATCCGCCACAGACCACAACAGCATCAAGAATTGGTTTAATGGGCGTTGAAACAAATGCCTGAAGTGGTTGGGTTTCGATTGGCATCCGAAGGCCAGCCATATTGGCAACCACCGACGCATGTCCGGCAACAGCCATGCCAATTTTCTTCGCCTTGATGATGCCCTTCGTCGTTTCAACACCGACAGCACGACCATTCTCGCGCAGAATTCCTTGTACTTCACAGTTCTGCAAAATGTCGACGCCGTGTGCATCGGCCATTCTTGCATAACCCCAAGCGACCGCATCGTGTCGGGCAATTCCGGCTGATTTCTGGTAGACGGCGCCGGAAACTTTATGACGTGCGTTCGGCGAATTCTCGAAGATCGGGAGCCGACGCTTCATTTCGTCAAATGACATCGCCCGGTAGTCGGCACCATAGAGATGCATCGTATTCTTCTGACGCATAGCCCGGCGTGTCGCGGCGGCACTTTGGATGAAAGTGATCTGCCCGCGCTGGCTGAACATAACGTTGTAGTTTAAATACGACGACAATTCCTCGTACATCTCAAGCGAGCGATCCATAAATGGAATGCTCTGCTCACGCAGGTAGTTGGAACGAATCGTCATCGTATTGCGGCCTGTGTTGCCACCGCCAAGCCAGCCCTTTTCAACAACTGCGATGTTTTTAATTCCGTGATCTTTGGCAAGATAGCAGGCTGTCGCCAGCCCGTGCCCACCGCCGCCGATGATAATCACATCGTATTCCGGCTTAGGTTCGGGACTGCCCCAGGCAAGCTGCCAATCCTCGTGGTAGTTCATTGCATTGCGCAATAAACTGGTGATCGAATAACGTTTCATTTTCTACCTTTTAACAAAAAACGCCCTGTGCCGGGCCACTTGCAGCTTTGGCCATACGCACCTGTCATTCGTGCTCGAAACAAATACTGCTACCAACGCGCGCCAACACCGCCCTCGATAACAAGGTTACCTTTTTCGAATCGGTCAAGGCCCAGTCCCCGCGTAAGTTCGTGTGGCTCGCCCGTCGCGATGAGATGCGCATGAGTTTTCGAGGCAACAGGTATTGTCTTAAATCCGCCTGAGCCCGCAATGTCAACGGTAAAGCCTTCGACGGGTGTCTTCGAGATGATCGGGCTGTTGTCATGGGTGATGTCAAGCCGACCACCCCATTGGCGCAACAGCTTCATGCGCTTGAATATGGGAAAGACCTCGAGCATTCCGGAGTTGACCGACTCCTGAATAGGCAACGCTCCACGTTGGGCATAGGACGGATATGGATCGGCGGCGCCGCCGATGACAAGTTCGCCCTTATCCGATTGCATAAGATACGCGCCATAGCCGCCGCAGACGACAATCGTATTAAGAATTGGTTTTACAGGAGTAGAAACCCAGGCTTGCAGAGGTTGGGTCATTATTGGCAGCCGAAGCCCAGCCATGTTTGCAACCACGCTACCGTGTCCTGCGACCGCCATGCCGATTTTCTTCGCCCGGATTGGTCCGCGCGTCGTTTCAACACCAGTGACCCGTCCGCCTTCACGGTTGATCCCGGTTACCTCACAATTCTGAATAATATCAACGCCAAAGGAATCTGCCATGCGTGCGTAACCCCATACAATGGCATCATGGCGCGCCATGGCCGCACGGGGCTGATAGACGCCGCCAAACACAGGCAAGCGAGCATTCGGCTGATTTTCAAAGATAGGAACAATGCGTTTCACTTCTTCCAGATTGAGTACCTGATAGTCCGCACCGTAGATATGCATCGTGTTGGCGCGGCGCATTGCATCACGCGTCGCACCGGCGCTCTGGAGGAATGAAATCATTCCGCGCTGGCTGAACATGATGTTGTAGTTCAACTCCTTGCTCAGATCTTTGTAGAGCTCAATCGAGTAATCATGGAACGGAACACTGACGTCACGAATATAGTTGGACCGGATCGTCATCGTGTTGCGGCCACTGTTGCCGCCGCCAATCCAGCCCATCTCGAGCACTGCTACATTGGTAATTCCATGGTCCTTTGCCAGATAATAGGCCGCACCGAGGCCATGGCCTCCGCCACCAATGATTATGGCGTCATATTCTTTTTGTGGCTCCGGGCTGCGCCAGGCGAGATGCCAGTCGTCCTGGTAGCTCATAGAATTGCGTAAAATACTAAAAATTGAATAGCGCTTCATCTTGCCCACATAAATTTCAATTCCGAGAACAGCGCAACGTCCTGCGCCATTTCCGGACAGCGTCCCAACTTTACACAGGTAGGGAAGAACCTGAGCGCACCGGCAGCGTTTCTCATGTCCGAGCCAACGTCCCGAGCGCGTAAACTAAATTTCTGTCGTTTCGTCCTCCCAGAGACCCGAATTTCCTCGTATTTTTTAGTATGTTTAGCGGAAATCGAGCTTTCGCCATGAACTCTGCATACGTCATAGCTCCGCTACGCTATCGTAGAATATACTCGCTACCAAGTGATTATTTTCGCTCTAGTGAGCGTAGAAAAACTAAATTTAGACCGATTATGAAGGGACACCTGCCATCACT